>Ga0208904_1001504_pt1 | contig 15859 bp, 36 predicted proteins | sample AntAceMetag02UKB_FD_184774 | JGI IMG/M metagenome (GOLD analysis project Ga0208904, IMG submission 184774) | Saline lake microbial communities from Ace Lake, Antarctica - Antarctic Ace Lake Metagenome 02UKB (SPAdes) (version 2) | ecosystem: Environmental > Aquatic > Non-marine Saline and...
TCATTTTACCACTTCCAAACCTACCATGTCGCCTTCATACATGTTGTAGTAAGTAGTATTACCGCATGCGACCGAAGTCATGTTATACTCTAGTGCTATCTGCAGCCTGGCATTGCATAGGTTCGCTTTATTAAGCATCGCCTGGACAGCCTTGACTTCGAAATGTAAGTATAATATTTGTGACTGGAGATTGGCCAAATCCTGGTCATACTCTGTTCGTGGTACGAAATAATGGTCCATGACATACCGCAGTACCCACTCTTCTCTTTCTTTTAATGTCACCGGGTCCATCTGTGCCCAACCTTCGTCTTTACTGTATAGCATGAATATCGTTGATAGGTGCTGAAACACTTCTTCCCAGTCGTCGCCTCTACTACCACCGCCGGATTTGTAAGTGTTATATACATTAGTCTCGTCAGTTATATACACCGAGCCAGTATTGTTACCAGTACCATCTATACTCAGGTTAACACCACCGTCTGCATTGATATTGATATTAGCATATATGTCACCATCACTGTAAAAAGATTCGTTGATATACATATTGGCCGAGACCATACCTACCACTAGTAAAATCATTAAACATGTTATCCATTTCTTCATTTTATTTTTCCCCCACATTAATCAGTTATGGTCCTCTTCAACTAACTTGAATTTATAAGATATGACTATAAAATAAATACTACCAAAAACAACAATAACCCATTTATTAATATTATATTTTAATCCTAACGAAAACACGCCCAAGTACATGAACATATAAACAGATAATTTCAGGAGTTCTTGTATTCTTTTCATTTTCTACCCTAACACTATTTATGGTCCTCTTCAATCATCTTAATAACTTTCTTAGCAGCAATGTCCCACCACTCTAAATATGGGTGTTTATCATGTTCATCTAATATTCTCTGTCCAACCTGTTTATAATCTATCATTTTCTAATCTTCCCCCTCAAAGACCTTCATACCTTTCCTTCACTTCCCCTTCAACTTCGACTGTCTCGTAATTATCACTATCATATTTACTATAGAAAAACACAATAATTAAAGCACTAGCAAATATTAACCAAATGACACCATACCCTCTCAGTTGTTCGGCGGCATCATTAGAAGAGAAGACACCACCAAATATTTGGAATATAGCAACGAAAGCCATTATGCCACTTATCACTAACAACCCAGGGTGGGTTTCCTTGAATTTCTTAATCATTATTGTTTCTTTCATTTTCCTTTCACCACCTGTGCTCTGATGGTCTGTAACCTATCCCATTCATGGACATACTCAGAAAGAAACTTACCATACTTCCTTGCTATCTTCTCATTGGGTGGATAGGGTATCTTATATGATTCTCGCATGGTCAGACCAATACAAACATCAAGTGCCTGCACCAAAGAGAGATAATGTTCTTCGTCAATATTCAGTGTAATCTTTCTCATCTTCCCTTGCCTGGCGGTTGCGGTGGTGTTGGTGGCATATTGCGTAGAATCATGTTGTCTATGAGCCTCAACTGCCCTTCCCATGAAGCGTGTTTCCTGCCTAACACTTCCTTCTGCTGGTTTAGTTTGTTCTCTTTCATCCTTAGCTGTTTGCCTTCTGCCTTTAACCTGTCTAGGTTTTTTGTCGCCTGGTCGTGTTGTTCTTGCAACATCTGTATCGGTGATTTGTCGGCTATGTCTGTGGTAGGCGGCACGAATGACTGAGGCCCATCAGTGTCAGGGAACAACGAATTATCATATGGCACACCAAGGTCTGGTTGTTGTTGCCGTCTTAGTTCTGCAGCGTGTGCTGTTCTAGCTTTCTTTCTCTTAAAATACTCCCAAATAACTGCTCCCAACACACCTAATGTGATAGGTATCAATATCCAATTCCTGTATATCCAATCAACAAGTTCTATATCCCAACTCATTTTTCATCATCCTCCTTCTTCGGTATTTTTTTAATCATTTTTATTTAATCCCCACTTTGCCAACCAATTCTGAACTGCCTTATAGCTTATCTCATTATGTCTAATCCATTCTGGCGTTAGTTCGGTTTGGTCTCTTAAAGCCACATCAATATTTACCTTACAATGGACACACTTCCCTAAATTAAAAAATGGATATACCCATCCAGCATCTTGACCACAAATTTTACATTTCATAGATTTTATCTCCTGCGTTGCCCAGTTATTGGCCGTGGCACTTTGACAGGCACATTATCTTCATTATATACCCAATCTTCTTCTTGGGGTGTGAACGGCTGTTGCGGGCCTATGGCTGGCTCATTGTATTTGACCAACTTAGACCTATCAACGAAATTCTTATCGAAGAAATATAATCCATATATACATATCCCACCCAATGCCAATACAGTGAACTCCCACTTCAACGCGATGTATACAACCGGGATAATCATTGCACCGAATATAACAAATTTAGGGTCAATCTTAACTGCCATCATAACCTGCCTCCTTCTGTTTTCATCATAGTACCACCTACTTATATATATAGTTTTCGGTTTTTGTCAATCTTATTCACCTTGGATTCTTCTACAAATATCACATTGGTATATCTCTACACCTGTGGGTTGTCCTTTAATGAATCTCATCTCTTTCCTACATGTATCACATTTCATTTTTCAATCCTCCTGTTTCTTTGGACAAGTTAAACTATGCGCAGTTTCACCAAACATATTAATATTAAATTCTGTTAATACCTTTTTTCCATCAGCATTTATAATTAACCCCAACCCTTTCTTACCACACAGCTTACAAGTCTTTGCCATTTTCACCCTCTATATAATCAATATTATTATTAAGATGATTATAGTCATTATACCCCACATTATATAATCACAATTAGCCCTTATGAATCGTTTAGTCGCAGACAGTTCATTATCTTCTTTGATTGCCTGACACATATTAATATAGTCCTGTTGTAGTCTTTTATTTACTTGTTCTTTTATCATCGCCATTTTTCACCCTATCAAAGCTTGTACAAACCATCCTGTCACCACAACAACCATTCCGATTACAAATATCAGTAGACCGCGTAGCGTATATTCCAATGACACGACTCCTTTCATTTTTCATCCCATAATATCTCTGAAGTTATCTATATCAGGTCTTGTTCTCCCACAATGTCTGCAGAACCCTGAAGGCGTTCTTATAGTATAGTGACCAGTTTCATCTATTATTAAATATTTATGTCCGAACAAATTACACCATAACCCCATCTTATACCACCACCTTCTCATCGTTGAACAGTATCAGTAGTGCTTCATACATCTCATTATCCATACATACTATATTTATCTGGGTAGGTTTTTTAGTACTCACTTGTATATATCTACTTTGTGTGACTAACTTGAACAACGCTTCTATTGAATCAGTGCTGCCTTCAAAATGTATGTAGTTAAATTCCTTACTTGCATCTAAGATTTTGAGTTTTTTCGCCATAAATCATGTTGCAATGGTATCCCACTCTTTAAATTATGTGTGGAATTACAACTTCACCTCGTGTGTAGTTTATTATTTTCAAAATATTGTATCTGAATGATTTAGCAAACTGTTTGCCGTCAATGTCACAAACCTCAAAATTTCCTCTCAACCGCCGGCCTTTCACGAACGCAATTATCTTGCCTGGCAGTCTGATTTTATCCCAGATTGAAAACCCAAACACTTCCCCGCCCGGCAGCTTCTTCTCGCTTCTCTTGCCCTTAGTCAACTGATACCTTCCTCGTGGGATACAGACTCGTTTGAACATCATAGTTATCCTCTCAATTTTCTTGGGATTAGCTATGGCAACTGCGTCAGCCCAGTGTGTTTTAGGCAAATTTAATCTCATCCTGCTCCGCTTTGTTATATGTCCAAATGTAACTTCAACCTCAAAATCTTTCTTTAATTCTTTTATAATGAAATCTTTCAAGACAGTAACATGTGTGGCCTGGGCATAACTCTTAGGCTTTTTGAACTTATGCTTAATCTCACCCAGATGAAACTTTTTGTGGCAATCTTTGTGCACAGTTACTAGGTTATCTGGCCTATCAGAGCCACCACCTTTCCTTTCTATGATGTGGTGAGTCTGTAAAATACCATCTCTTTTCTTACAAATCTTACAAGTATGTTTGTCTCTCTCAAACACATACGCTCGGACATTATCGTAGCCCTCAGTCACACCTTTTTGGTACTCAACGCCTTCAATGTCTGGGTCCTGCAGTTTTTGTGTGTCAAACTTAGCTATCTCGACCCTGACTTTAGTTACTGGCAACATTTCTGACAATTGTCTGACAACCTTAATTGTCGACTCTGCCTTTGACCTTAACGACGGTGGAATCCAACTATTAGGTTTTGTTCTGTTATTAAATCGTGCTGGTCGGTATCTGAGTTTTCTTACTCTCCTTGTTCTCCTATACATTGCCCGCCTAGTCATTTTTTTATGTATGTCTGTTCTGAGCTTTGTCTCTGAGGCGTATAAAGCCTTTTTTCCTGACACTGCTGCACAACCTACATTGACAGCGCCAGTGTCTAGCCCGACAACGATTTCCTGTGTCTCTTTGCCCGTGTCAAACTTCAACCTGATTGTGAACGGGCATAGGTTGACAACTACTGCTTTGTTGTCTCTGAGCCAGCGTCTGACCGCGCCACACCTTTCGGTAGGCATCAATGGTTCGCCATCCTTGTTTTGTATGTATGTTCTCATTGTTTTCTCTCTGAAAGTTTTCTGCTGTAAGCCGGTACTTTCAAACCGTCAGCTCACTCTCGACAATGTTATCTCGGCTTCGCAATGTGGTTGACTATCCACTTTCCCTGCGGATTGTTTACAGTGCCACGAAAGTGCCTGGGACTGAGTGGGCATCCCAGGGTTTCTGCATCCGAAATAACGTAGCGCATAAAGCGCTCAGTCTGGTAACACCGGCTCAGTCGCCTGAAAAGCCTCCCTTTTTAGAGGGTGGGATTGTGTTACCTTTTCCATCGCCTCCATCTCCTCCTGTACTCCTTATCTAGTAATATACCCATCCAATGCATTACATCCCATGACCTTATCATTAGTACCACCTACTTATTTATATGTTTTCCCGTTTTTGAACTATCTCACAAAACTCATACATTCAATATTATTACTTTTACAATCCTCACACTTGAAAGGAATAAAATCACCATCAGGATAATAATGTACTGCATGACAATCAAAACAGGTCAGTTGTGTTATTTTTTGCATTTGCCTAACCCCAACTCTTGTAATAATACTTCAGCAGTGTTTTTATCTATCACAGTTTCAATAGTATCCTTCACTCGTTCTTTGTAGTCATCCATTTCATTCTGAACATCCATACATTCAGTACTATTGAACTGTCTTATTTTGACATCTTTATCACTGACACAAATTTCAAATTCTTCCTTTTCAGACACCTTCATTTCTACAGTACAATATTTTTTATATATGGTTTTTTTATTATCATAGTCAGATAACATTAATACCTGCACCCATTGTCCAGTTTTTAATTGGATTTGAGATACTTCGGTTGATAACCATACTTCTGGGTTTTCTCCACTCATTCTTCCTCACCTTTTTTCTTTCCAGCATCCGTTTCATTTTCAATCACCTCATCCATGAACTTCTTATTAGACATCACTATCACCGCCTTCTAAGTCATCACAATCTATAATCTTTTTACAATGAGGACATTCAAGCTCAAAAGAGTCACAATCTTCCTCTATACATACTGTTGGTTCTGGTTCCCCTACAGTACCAGGATGTTTGCAAATCATTTCATCCTCATCATCGAAATATTTACATTTCTCATAAATATTCATTCTTCCTCATCTCCTACAACTTGATATAAAAAATCGTGGTCTTCAAATGTCATTTTACCACCTTTATTCTCCATTGTTGTAATACTGATTTCCTTATGAATTTACTAGCTTCCATGATAGCTACATCTTCTGCCCCCGTATTTTCTGGTTCAATTTCTATTCTTAATTTCATTCTTCATCACCTTCTTTCGTTCCAGTATCTTCTTCCTCTTCGAACTCACCTAGTGTCTTGTTCTTCTTCGACTCACTGTATTTTATTACCATTGTTGTATTGTGCCTCCTAACAACCAGTTCAAACTGCAAATCCGATAATCATTCCAATTGCTAAATATATGCTTGGTATTAAATCACCTAATGTGCTTGGTATTAAATCATCTAATGTTATTGCCATCGTTTCCTCACCTCTTTTATCCTGTATATATTGAGTCTCTTGTTTCCCCTGACCGTGTGACAAACACATTATGCCTATACCGTACACCATCTATAGTAAATATAAGGTAAATCCCTAACCGCCTAACATAAAACTTCTGCATATATACATTATGTGCGCGTTTACATTTAAGTCGTTGGGTGTCGCGCCAGGTAGTCAACTCATTCTTGGCCATCATTCTTTCGAAGGGGTTCATCTGCCGGAACTCGTCAATTGTGAATGGTGGGGTGGTAGTAACGTCAGTCATTAGAGAAGCACCCCATTAATAATTGTTGGTGTTCTATCTTGTCTTGATGATTAGACTTTATAAAAGCATAACAACTAGCTATTTTGGGATAGTTACATAAATTACCTTCCTGCCACGCTTGTTCCAGTTCTGCACAAGTTAAATCTTGAAGGGTTTTTAGACGACAAGTCTTCTTTATTTCAACAGTAACAAATTCCCTTCCATCATGAAAAACCCATTTTGGACAATCACAAAACATCTCAAATGTAGTATTACTTTCATTCCAACCCAATGGTAACATTTTACTACATTTCATATTATCACAATATATATGTTCTTTCCAAACATAATCTGGATGGCCCTGTTCACATTCATTAGCTTTGTGAGCTTTGATGCATGTATTACTTTCACGACACATAAATAATAATAATTCCAAGTGTTCACGACAATTTCCTGAAGAACAATGCTCTATTTTTTCCAAATAATGTTCGCAATTCATTTCCCATTCATCACATTTACAATCTTTATGATTTGGATTTAGCTCACATTTGGTCTTGTCGCGCCAGTCTGCACAATCATCTTCATAAGCATAATGTCCTGCACACCGTTTACAATTCCATTCATCACACACATGCCTGTTTTCATCAAACTGTTTAAAGGGGTGATTTGCAACAACAATTATCAGTATAAATAACAGCAACAAAGCCACGGCTGCAAATAAATGTTTTATTTCTAAACCTTCTTCTTTCTTTTTCACCATTTTGTACCTCCTACCTCAAATCCTCTTTAGTGTTCCTCGTTTCGGTTCGAAGTAATCGCCCATCTGTTTTCTTTTAGCTATGTAGTCATCTACTGTTGTTTCGTCTATACCTTTCTCTTTACATTTATTAATCAGTTCCTCTATGTCTGCTTCGGCTTTCCCATCTGGTAGTGCTGCATCAAACACCTGCTTAATCTTGTGCTTGTCTGATATTTCTTCTTCATTTACATCTTCAAGCGTGGCCCAGCTAAACTTACCGTGAATATCTATTATGCCCAATTCCTTGAATGACTTTATTTTCAGTCTTAATGCTAACTGGACATCTTCTTCAGTCATGTCCCTTATCCGTAACCTGGCTGACGCATGCGCAAACCTCATTATGGATTCAAGTTGTCTGAAAGATATATTGGTTTGTTCGTCGCCTTTTGGTTTCATCAGTTCTGTCAACTGCTTTTTTATGAATGGGAATAATTTATCATCAATCTCTGGACAATAATTAGTTTGCCGACAATACGCTATATATTTCCTGATGAACGCATGAGTGAACTCTGGTTTCCATATTTTTTTCTTCTTGCTCTTTTTCCCCTTACCGTTTGAGTACCTGTCAAGCATGATATCCATTATCTTACCCTGACCTATAGATTCTGTCGGTGCTATCAACGGGTAAATCAAATCAAACCTATCAAGGAAATCTTTGGGCATATCAATCTGGTTGATGTATAAATCGTGTTGAGTAAACACCCGGTTCTCTGGATTGGCAGTTGCCAGGTACGATGTCTCAGTATCTAATCGCGCTTTCACTGACGCCTTGGCTATTCTTACCTCACATTCGTTCATCGCGTTATTGTGGTCGCCGTAGTCTTCTTTATTAGTCTTGTCAACCTCATCTATGACCACGACCCCTTTATGAGCGAGTGCCACAACACCAGGATGAACTGTCCAAGTGCCCATCTCTTTGTCATTCGCAACTGACGCGACTAACCCTTTCCCTGACGCAGTCACTGCAGACTGGAAATAATTGATTGGTGAAATCACACCTATCCGTTTGGCCATGTAACTTTTCCCTGACCCTGGGTTAGAAATTAATAACACATGTATTGTTCCCCTGGAAGCTAATTGTTTGTTTTCGTCGTATATGTTTGGCGCACCGGCTAATAATAAAAGACCGGCAATCTTGGCTTCTGCATATCCATGGACGTCCGCTATCGACTCGGCCAACCGCTCAATTATATCATCTTGTGCAGCCAACTCTTCAATCTCTTCTTTTTCATCATTAGTTATCTTTACTACATCCCAGCCCACTTCAACGAACTCTACTGAGTTAGTGTGGAATATTGATTCGAATTCACAGGTCCGCTTATTCTTCTTAACCACTTGTTCATATTTAAAATACCCATTCAGTATTACTTTCCTCCCTGGCCTAATTAATTTGTCTGTCTCGTGTGAGGTGAGGTCATTAGATAATATTGCTACTTTCTCTCTGGCTATACTTCTATCTTTATTCTCATCTTCCATCAAATCATCAATCAATCCTAGCTTGAAGTTGTCAGCCATCGACTCGCCCAATACCCTAAACGTCCCTTTCCTTCCACACCCACACCTGCTTGGTTCCTTGTAAGTAGACCCTTTCTGTAGTACGTTTATTATAGACCCGCATGAAGGACATTCGAATCTGGTAGTATTAGATACATGAATAACACCTGACGATTTATTGATTATACCTTTGAGTGCAATCATCTTACCTACATCTTCTGCCCTGACTTCCCACACATGCCTTTGTTGTGTGCTGGGTAGTTTTATCGTTCTTAGTTGCATCTTGGGTGGATTAAGACCTGTATCAATCTCGCTCAGGACAATTTCTGCGGCTTTTAAGACCTCTTCTGGTTCTTCAAGCAACGCATCACTTAAGTCCCTATCAGCCATCAGGATGGTCTGGAAGTCCATCATAAACCAATGTTTGCCCTTATTTGCTGCATTTAGAATCATTATTTGAACAGTTTTTTCATCAAATAAATCACTAAATCGTTGAATTAGTTCGGTTGTTTCCATTTTCAAAAAGTTGAGTATACAAAAAGGTATACTGATAATATACAAATAAATACATCTATATACTATATATATATATTATATCTATATAATTATATAATAATAATAATAATAATAATAACGCGGGGGTGACATACAGTTGTAAGGTTACGATTGATTTAGGTAGGACAGCTCCCATAGTCATTCTGAGCGTATACTTTTGGTTACAACTGTTGTAATTATTTGTATACATTTTTGTATACTTTTGGTTACGCTCGTGGTTACATTTGTATACATTCATTTTTTGTTGGGTGGTACACTTGTATACATTTGTATACTGTATACTTTTGTATACTTAGAGGTATACTTTTGTATACATGCTCCTAAGCCTCCTTTTTCCATATAAAGGCTTTAGGGGTCTTCTTTTTTTCAATGTATACTTTTGGTGTCAAAAAGGGTCGTGCTTAACCTTTTTCTTTTTTTTTTTTCAAAAAAAATCTGTCGGCATTTAAAGTTTGATTATTGTGGGTTTTTGGTACACCTGTATGTGTTTAAGTATCCAAGTGTACTGTTTTGTTTTTTACTACTCTCTGGTAATATTAATTGGTGTTTTTTCTTCCTCTTGCACCATTTCTCTCATTTTCATCACTACTGAGTCGTATTTTTCTTCGTCAAAATTAAAGAAATATTTGTTCAAATCAGGCAATAATCGGTCCAGTAATTTCAACCGCTTGTCTTTCGGCTCCTTAACCAAAGCCTGTTTTGCGATGCCAATTATCCCAGTATTTGCTGCCTCTAGTTCTGCTCCTTCCAAATCTACATAGTTACCATACTTAGTGATTATCTGTTTGATGATGGGTTGTTCCCAATCTTTCAATTCCTTATCTTCTTGGGCGTGGCGTTGTTTGGTCTTTTGTTCCTTATACTTGACCTCTACAGTCTTTTCTTCAGTCTTCTTCTCTTCATCAATATTGACCAGTAGCTTTTTAAGTTCAGCTATTTTATATTTAAAGAACTCAATATCGTCTTTGATTATGTTGGGGTTAGTCTCAATTGAATCTATATACTCCCTGAGAATGTCTTGTGGTTTCTTGCCTTTGGCCCCAGCGTAGTTTTCCAAGCAATCGTTCTGTTTGAGCGAAACACGCATAGAGATATGTTTGTCGTAGCTCATCTTTGCTCCTCCTTCAACGGAACAATCAACCCACATATCTCATAATCGACAGTAACCTTTTCATTGAACTTGTCTAAGATAATAAAAGAATCATCATTGATTTCCAGAATTGTGCCTTGGTATCTGTCGTTAGAACCTTTAAGAGTAATCTTGACACGCACGTCCTTATACTTCTCTACTTCTTCCTTTTTCATCATCGCTCCTCCTCCCTAACTCAGGAAATAATTATTGATACTTACTTATTTAAATACTTTTTGATACTGACATATATATTTTCCTTTGTACCTATCTTCATCCAATCACACGTCTTACTAAACATAAGGCTTCAGCATATTTTAATCCCGATTCCATTCCACGATATTTCGCCAGGGTCTTGATGCCTTCTTCTGACCTTGGATGTGGAAATTTAGCAACTTCGCTTTTGTATGCTTTCAGTGCCTTAATCTTATCTTTGATGAATGTAGATATGTCTATATATGTGTTTGGTGCGAACCTCGGCTGACTCCACTGCCATTCAGTGCAGGACAAAGTCTCGAATGTGTAAATCTCTGTTGCACCATCTTTGTTGCATGGCCGACACGCGGTATTGACTGCTTGGAAACAAAGCCTATGGTCAACGTTAAGGTCATTCTCATGATGTGTATAAATAATGTCTGGTTTGACTTTAGTGATAATCTGTTCAAACTTTTGAACAATATCCAGAAGTGGGACAGAATCCATCTTGTTGTCAGGGAAGTTTAAGAAAAATACTTTCTTAATGCCAAGGATATCTACGGACTGCATACATTGTTCATGTAACTTCTTAAGTTCTTTCTTGCTTTGATTTCTTGCTGCCATACCTTGTGCTGCTATCAAACAATACACATCATCACCTTGTTTGTTATGCTTTAATATAGTTCCGCCAATTCCGAGCACCTCATCATCTGGATGGGCCGCGACAACCAATACTTTTTTCATCTGTTTTTCCTCCTAAGTCTCACTTTTGCGGTGAGTTCTCCATTTTTATATATTGCATCAGCCAGTTCAAGCCTGAACGTGGGTGTTTGGATGAATGCAGTTGGATAACCTTCACCGTCTAACATCCGTATCCAGTCATACATTTTCTGAAGACTTGCATCTTTTGGAATCTCACTCTGTTCAGGCGTCCGTCTATTGAACGTAATTATTTTCCCCTTCTGAACAACAGGCGCTGGTTTTTTCTCGATTATCTCTTTAATCATCTCGAATATTATATTAGATGCCTTTTTAAATATATTAGTTGCATTTCCTTCTGTTAAGTCCAGGTCTTTTTTTAAGTAGATAGGGCCAGAGTCGATACCTTCCCAGACCTTTATGGCTGATATCTTTGTCTTATAGATTCCACGGCTGATAAGATTTTGTAGTGGAGAACCACCACGACCAAAAGGCAAGTCAGTCATATGGAATACTATACACTCATATTTTTCATACACCTCTTTTTGGATGGGCCACGACCAATGCGGAAAAAAGATGTATTCTGGTTTAATCTTATTGAGAGCCTCTACAGTAAAGTCTTCTTTACCCCTGATAAGAATCCACTCAATATTGGGCATGGTCGTTTTCAGTTTCTTGAACTGGTCACTATTCCAAGATTTTATCGTGGCTACAACAACTTTATCCTTCATTCTGTCTTCTTTAACCCCAATTTTTCTAGTAGAAGTAATGCCCAATGGTGATTTCCAGTGTACTCATCAGAATCATAAATTCTTCTTATTTCTATAATTGCTTCTTTCACATTAGTTTTGTTAAGACAATAATGTTGTATGTCAGTTGTCCATATTAAAGCTTCTGCATCGTTACAATATTTTTCTGCTAATTCTGGAAAATCTTTTGTAAATGTCATTCAATCCTCTCCTCCTCCCTAACTCAGGAAATAATTATTGATACTTACTTATTTAAATAGTTTTTGATACTGATATATATATTGCATAGACTATTCTATACAGGCCAATGCAACAGTATGCGAGGAATCCAAAAGCGAAACCTACCGGCCCCCAGATTAGTAAGGGCACAACAACAACAATTGAATACAATAGTAACAAACCCAGTACACTGTATTTTTCGTTGATTGAATCCCACCACTCGTTCGGCACTGTTAGCCACTTCATTCTACTCAACCCCTTCCTTTCTCCTTAAGTAATTCTTCTTTAGCTTGTATTAATGGAATCTTCTTTTCCATAGCTCTATCAATGACATCTAAATGAGATATGCCAGTCTTTTCTTCCTCTAATCGTTTTTTCTCTTCTTCTACTGCATGTTTAACAGCATGTTCATAACACCATCCAATACCATCTTCCTCGAACATAACTGCCTCCATTTCGCAATCTTCACATTGTTTTACCATTTTCCCCCTTTATTTCTTACTAGCCTCTGATTCTGATAGACCATAAGCATACATATAATAATGCTTTCTACATACAAGTACTTTATGTATTGGAGAAATTATATCATATTTGAATAACTTATTGTTACAATCCTTTTCAGAACATTTTTCATTTGCCATTTTCACCCATCCTCTTTATATTTAATACATTTGTATCCACTCAGAACCACGTCTTCTGCAACACATACCTCTCTATACCTTTTACAATCACTTCCTTCTCCTTTCATAATTAAAACAAACTGTCCTGATTCTGTTTCTTGGTATCCTTCGTTGCAAGTAGCTAAACACTCTGTAAACAACTGTTGGTACAGTCTTTCTTTATCTTGTTCATAAGTTTCAATTTTAATAATAGTTTCATAACTATTTACAGAGCGATTATATATTCGCCATTCTGTTACATCTTTTAGGTCGTGGCCATCACCTTCTAAGTAAATCACTTCCTTGTCATATTCCATTATATATAACATCTCATCGATTTCTTGTGTCTCTCCCATGTCCCGCTCTCCTATAAAAACCCTTGTTATAAGTTCTTCATCCTCACAACAATAATGGTTATCACAATAATCATAGAGTTCATAGTCGGTTGGAGTTATATGTTGATGGGGGTCATATTTAGAACAACCCACCAAACCTATGAAAACGACCAGTATAAATATTATTATAGTTTTGTACTTCATTTTCCAATCCCCCTACTCCCCAGACCAAACCCAATAACTAACAAAGAAACAACTAACCCTATGAAAAATAAAACATATAATATCTTTTCTTTAGTTTCTATCTTCATTCTACTCAATCCCCTCTTCATCTTTAAAGTCTCTTAACTCTTTTTCATCTATTACAATTATTCTATTTCTTTTAATCTTGAACTTTGTCTCAATTCCTTTCATACACCGTCGCAGAGCTTCATCAATACATTCAATCTGACCATTATAAAACTCTTCAGAAGTGGTTTCTAAATTACCATAATGTCGATTCAAACTTCTCAATTTCTTCCTAATCTTCTCTTTTATCGTTGTCATTTTCACCCTCTCGCATCTTTTGTAAATCTTCTATCCAATCTTTATCTTTCACCCTTTCCTCTTCGGTACAACATCCTGAACATATCCTCAATTCTTTATCATAGATACTTCTGCCAAATTTGAATCTGTCGACAAATTTTAAACACCTTATACAGACTACAAGCGGATGGTTGTCTTTGAATCCAAGTTCTTGTTGAAGTTCATTGTGACACTTTTTAGTTATTCTTACCTTTGCCATTTTCACCCTCCAAGTTCTACATATATCATTGCCAGCGCTATTAATATCATCATACTTATAACCAATGAAGGAATCAATATGTTTTCAGTCTTTGTTTTCATTTGTTTCAATTTCCCCTTGGCAGTACCATTCGTTCCCTACCACTTTCCTATAAAGACATTCTTCTTTCCCAGACATACACCTAAGATTATATGGTGAGTTCTTATCTTCTACTTTCAACCCATAGATAGATACACACTCAATCAAATCCAACAACTGTGCATTGTCTGTCTCACTCGATAACTCTTCGTTTATTGTCATCTTCCCGCCTCCATCTTTTTTACATTAAAAAAACAAACACCTTATTGCCAAAACAAATAAACATAAAAATGCCAAAATTAATAAAATTGATTGGTATTCTGTTAATTGTATCATTTTTCATCCCTCCATCTTTTTCTTTGTCACCACAGCCCACATCATACCGACCGAAAACGCTAATGGTATTGTGATGTACTCTACTATCAGTTCTGTCCACCTCTCCTGCAGTTCTCTCCACGTATTGAACTCTTCAACAGATTCCCACCCAGATATATCAAACACTGTGTGTGCAGCCAAATACCCTTCCTGGACAGTATCATTAATCTTCATGTTAAAATCAAGACACACACTTCTGACAGATTCCCCACCCTGGATTACATGTGTGGTCTCATGGATAAGTGTGCCTAACATCATTAACCCTAACAATGCCAATATACTCAGTATCACCATGAATACGAATGTTGTCTTTGTCATCTGTCTAGTGCTTCTTCGAGACTACGGACTGCGTCTTGAAGGAAATCTGCGGTTTCTTCTATCCGGTCATACTTCTCACCATCAAAGTATTCACCCATCCGTTCTGCTTTATCAGTTTCTAAGCTGGCAATCTCTGTCAATCTTTCAAGGATTTGTTCAAGCTCCTTCCTGGTTTTTCTGTCCATTTTATTTTTCCCACACCGTTAACTTACATGCACGCTCCCACCAGCGTCAACATCCCCACCTACTTTCTTACAAGTTACACTGCCTCCTGCATCAACTTCTTCCCCAACATCACCACACCTAACACTTCCACCTGCGTTTATACTTCCTCTAACATTTCCAGTAACTGTAACATTTCCAGTACATTCTATCCTACCCACATCACCTGTAATATGCACTTCTTCTCCTTTCCCTACTTTGATTCTGTTACCATCAACAAAGATACCACGTTCGGAAATGCATATATCTCCATTACTAATTTGTATTGTAACACCATTAATTTTTATTGTATTCACCATTTTGCCTCCTTCTCTCTATTTTTCCAGCTTTCAAATTGAAATAATTGTCAATGAGGTAATACAGGTTAGACTTGAAGGTGCTTTTGAATGCATCAACAAATTCTTTTTCCCCTGTTACATTATAATCCGTCATCAACTTATTCAGTAACGCACCAACTTGTTTCTTGAACTCCACAGGCGCATTAGCTGTGATAATTGTCTTGATTTTTACAGTTGTTTTTTTCATTGTATTTTCCTCCTTCTCTCTAGTTTACCCATCACATTGTTAGCTTGTTCTGGGGTGAAACAGAAAAACCCACCAATGTTTAATTGTCTGGCTCTTATTTCTCCGACCATCTTTTTAAACATTTGTTGTTGACTACTGTTCATCTTACTTTATCCACCCTTGCTTGATATCATCCTTCCATTCTTCTAACGATTCAAGCCGTTTCTCTATCTCTGGGAACTTGATATTAGGTAGGTTTATCCCTACATCAATCTCATCCTCATACTCTTCCCTG
>Ga0208904_1001516_pt1 | contig 15791 bp, 13 predicted proteins | sample AntAceMetag02UKB_FD_184774 | JGI IMG/M metagenome (GOLD analysis project Ga0208904, IMG submission 184774) | Saline lake microbial communities from Ace Lake, Antarctica - Antarctic Ace Lake Metagenome 02UKB (SPAdes) (version 2) | ecosystem: Environmental > Aquatic > Non-marine Saline and...
GGATAGTGAAGAGGCAAGGGAAATAATGAAACAAATTTACGCACCTTTTATGCGAACTTTTAAAAGAATGATTTTCATGTCACGTCCCAGTGCTGAACTTACTAAGGTTGTTGCTAACACTATGTTGGCAATGCGCATTTCAGCAATGAATGCTATTGCCCCGTTAGCTGAGAAATTTGGTGCTGACGTGGAGGAGATTCGTGCTGGAGTTGGAAGCGATTCCAGGATTGGTCCAGCGTTCTTGTTTTCCGGAGGGGCTACTTTTGGCGGATCTTGTTTTCCCAAGGATGTTAGAGCACTGATTGCTGTAATGGAAAGCTCTCAAATGAATGCCAATTTATTCAGAGAGGTTATGAGTGTCAACAGGGAGCAAAGAGCCCGATTCATCCGAAAGATTTTTGAGTATTTCGGCAATTCAATGGCGGGAAAAAAGATTGCTATTTGGGGTTTGGCGTTCAAACCGGAAACTGATGATGTGCGAGAAGCGGCCTCTCTGGATGTTGTTGAGAGCATTCTTGAGAAAGGGGGTGAAGTTGTTTTGTTTGATGAGTATGCTCATAAAAGTTTTTATAGAGCTTTTGGAAGTGATAAACGAGTTGCTTATCGAGGAGGACAATATTTAGCGATAGAGAAAGCAGATGCCTTAGTCATCCTTACGGATGCCAAGATATTTCGCTCATTGGATTTCACAAAGATTAGGCGTGGGATGAAAAAAGCTGTTATTTTTGACGGTAAAAATTTGCACGATCCACAAAAAATGGCGGAAAATAGGGTGGAATATTTTTGTACGGGCCGGCCTTATTGTCAGCCGGTTAGCAAGTGATTAGGGGTCAACAACCTCCATTATTTAAAAAGTTTTTAAAAAAGATAAAAACCCGAAGCAGAAACTAGGCTTCGGGTTTTTTATTTTGGGTAAAAATAAAAAAATAGACGCGTTTATTGAATTTTGAAGATATTTAGTTAATTTAGAATTTACTAGTAATAGAAGTGATTATGGCGTCGTATAGACTACCTTCTTGGAGGATTTTGCCGATCCAGAGGATTAGGAAGATTCCGAAGACGTTGAAGGTGAAGGCGAAGAAGACGAAGGTGTTGATGGAAATGTCTTTGGACCAAGAGACGAGAGCGACGGCTAGTTCGTCGGGAAGAGGGGTGGCGGCGATGAAACCCGCTAAAGCGGGGAGGATGTGACTTCGAACGAATAGAGGAGTGTGTCTTTCTAAAAATTCAATTAGAGTTTTTAATAGTTTATTTTGGGAAAGTTCATTTAATTCTCCGGCTACTGAAATACGCATCGCTCTAAAGACTAAAATATTTCCAATGAAAGCTCCAATGAAAGCGGTGCAACCGGTTAGCCAGAAATTTTGCATTGGAGAAATAACCAGTAAAATAGCGATGGAAGAGCTGGTGGTAAATCCATAGACAAAGAAAAATCCAGCGATGAAAGTGCCGAAGTAGCCTAGTTTGTAAATTATTTGATGAAAATAAAAATTATTGCCATCCATATAGATTAGATAGCCGATGAAAATTGACAAAATTAGCAGAATTAGTTTGGGATATTTGATTTTTCGAAGAAGGGCGAGGAAGACTTCGTGGGTAGTTAATTTTTTTGATAAAAAAAACATAGAAAAAAGTTAGAAAGTTAGAAAGTTCGTAAAGTTTATAAAGTCAAGAGATGAAATGAAAAGTCAAAAATTTTAAATTACAAATTCAAAATCTCAAATTCCAAATAAATTACAAATTCTTAAATTCAAAATAACAAAATAAAAGGTCGCTGGTAAATGGTGATCAGTTTTTGGATATGTAATAAATTAATACCTTAAGTTTAGTGTTTTTTTGATTTTAAAACAAGATTTTAGATGATTTTGTTGATTATTTGTTGGCTTTCGTTAATAATAATGATGTGGGACTGCTTTCAGTTACTGTTTTTGCTGTAATTTTATAGTTTCGGTTAAATTTTTTTCAAATCTTCTTACATTAGCTGTCGCTAGTGCTTCAAAGATTGTTCAAAAAATTTATCTCAAAACTAATAAATTTCGCAACAAAACGGTAATTGGAAACAATCCCATTAAGATTTGTTTTTAGTATAGGCCGAAATAGCTCCAACTGGTAGAGCAACGCACTCGTAACGCGTAGGTTGTGGGTTCGACTCCCATTTTCGGCTCAAATTTTTGAAAAAAATTATGAGATGAAAATGGGAGTCGAAAGACGGAGGCGCTATGTTGAGAGCTGGCGAGCAACCAAAGAGAGTGCGCCAAGTCCGGGGAGGAACCACTTAATGAACACAAGTCGAAGACGTAGTGTGAATTTAATGAGTTGACCCCAAGTCCCATTTTCGACTCAAAGTGAATTGCAAGCTTTAATTTTCAATTCACAATTTTCAATTACTAAATTTTAAAATCTGGATTCCCGTCTTCACGGGAATGACAAAATGGGGAGTGGGAATGACGGGGTGGGAAGCGGGGATAAAACAATTTTGCGCCCAAAGAGCATTATAAATTTTGAATCAATTCCGAATGACTGAATTTTGAAGGCTGGATTCCCGCCTACGCGGGAATGACATAGATTCTAAAAAATTTCGAATTTCGAATTTTTCACCCAGTTAAATAGTGATTCGCAATTTAACAGGGTAAATTTCGATTTAATTCCTGCCTGCCGGTCCGCTTCGCCGAATCGAGGCAAGCAGGCAGGTTGAATGAACTAATTTCTTAATTTAAACTGTTCAAATCATATTTTTTATGATAAAATTTAGCATATAATACTTATAGTATTAAAAGCGAAAATGGAAGAAACTAAAAAGAAATTGATAGAATGGCAAGCTAAATTCGTCCAGCTGGGCGACTGTCTTTGACTGGAATGAAAAGAAAAAAGAAATAAAAGAAATTGAGGCGAAAACGGAAGAGAGCGGTTTTTGGAATAATCCAGGACAAGCCGGAAAATTAACGAAACAGCTGGAAGCAATTAAAAAGGAGCTGAATGATTGGAATTCTTTGGAACAGGATTTGGCTAATTTGAAAGAATACTTGGAAGAATTGGAAGATGATGATCAGGATTCGTTGGAAATGATTTTGAAAGAAGCTCGAAGTATTGAAAAACGACTGACTGATTTTGAAAAGAAGACTTTTTTTAGCGGTAAATACGATCAAGGAGACGCAATTTTAGAAATTCATGCCGGAGCAGGAGGCAATGATGCGCAGGATTGGGCGGAAATGCTATTGAGAATGTATTTGCGTTTCTGTGAAAAACAAAAATGGAAAACGAAAATTTTAAATAAAACTGACGGAGGTGAAGCGGGAATAAAAAGTGCGGTAGTGGAAATTAGCGGAGAAATGGTTTACGGAAATTTGAAAAGTGAGAAAGGAGTGCATCGTTTAGTGCGTCAATCTCCTTTTAACGCGGACGCTTTGAGACAGACTTCTTTCGCGGCAGTTGAAATTTGGCCAGTTTTGGATAATAATAATGAAGTGGAGATAAACGCCGGTGATTTGAGAGTGGATACGTTTCGATCTTCTGGTGCGGGGGGACAGTCGGTTAATACTACGGATTCAGCAGTGCGAATTACTCATTTGCCAACCAATACGGTGGTGAGTTGCCAGAATGAAAGGTCTCAATTGAAAAACAAGGAAGCGGCGATGAAAGTTTTGAAGGCTCGATTGTATGAATATTTTGAGCAACAGCAGAGAAAGGAAGAACAAGAAACTAAAGGAGAACAGAAATCAGTGGAGTGGGGAAATCAGATTCGATCGTATGTTTTCCATCCTTATAAGATGGTGAAGGATCATCGGACGGGTTTTGAGGTTTCGGATGTGGAAGGGGTGATGGAAGGAGGACTGGAAGGGTTTGTGGAAGAATATTTGAGAAAAAAAGAAAATTATAAATTATAATTCACAATTTTTAAGCACCAAATCCAAAATTCCAAATTCCAAATAAATTACAATTTTCAAAATTCAAAATGAAATACGATTTAGAGGAAAGAACGTTAGAATATAGTAAAAGAATAATCAGAATGGCTAAGGCTCTTCTGAAAAATACAATTAACTTCAAATTAATTGACCAAGTTGTAAGATCTGGAACTTCAATGGGTGCTAATTACAGAGAAGCCAATGAAACTGAAACTAAAAAAGATTTTAAATACAGAATAAGAATTTGTAGAAAAGAAGGAAAAGAAACAATTTACTGGCTGAAGTTAATAATAGAAGCCAATAAAGATTTTAAGAATAAAATAGAACCTCTTTTAAAAGAGACAGCTGAATTAGCAAAAATATTTGCAGCCATACTAGTAAAATCTGAATAGTTTTGCACCCAAGGGGCATTATAAATTTAAGAATTTAAAGATTTGAGATTTATTTAAAAATTATAAAATTACAAAATTAAAAATTGATTAGGACAAATCCAAAATAAATATTAAATAAGGAAATAAAATGATTGAATGTAAAAATGTATCCAAAGTATATGTGGGGGATTCTCCGGCCTTAGAAAACGTTAGTTTTAAAATTGAAGACAAAGAATTTGTTTCAATTATTGGGGCATCGGGAGCGGGAAAATCAACTTTGGTTAAACTTCTTCATGCCGAAGAACGACCTAGTTCTGGGGAGATTTTGTTTGACGAAGAAGATATCGTGGAATACAAAAAGAAACAGATTTTTCAGCATCGTCGAGATGTGGGAGTGGTTTTTCAGGATTTTAAACTTCTGCCTAAGAAGAATATTTTTGAAAACGTAGCTTTTGCGATGGAGGTTTCAGGGCGATCAGATGAAGAGATAAATGAAGACGTTCCTAAGGTTTTAGAGATTGTAGGGTTGCAAGGATTGGGAAGTAAATATCCGCATGAACTTTCAGGGGGAGAACAGCAGCGAGTGGCGATTGCGCGAGCTTTGGTTAATCGACCCAAGGTTTTAATTGCCGATGAACCTACTGGGAATTTAGATCCAGATTCTGGTTGGGGAATTTTAGAGTCTTTATTGAAGATTAATAAATATGGAACCACTGTGGTTTTAGCTACTCACGATAAAGAATCAGTTGATCGGATTGGTAAAAGAGTAATTGTTTTAAAAGATGGAAAAATAACTAGCGATAAAGAAGACGGTAAATATGAGTTAGATGAATAATTTCGAATTTTGAATCAATTTCGAATGACTTAATTTTAAAGGCTGGATTCCAGCCTACGCGGGAATGACAAAGTGGTAATGATAAAGCCCAACTACGTTCGTCGCGGCGAACTACGATGGGCACGGCAATTAGTAATTAGCAATGAATAATTTTTAAATATAAAAGATGCGATTAAATTTTCCAAGAACATTAAAGACAGGATTCAAAAATTTTCATCGAAATGGTTGGTTGTCGGTGGCCACTATCAGTATAATTTCAGTTACGCTATTTATTATAAATATTCAAATTGCCGTAGTGATGTCGGAAGATCTTCTTTTAAATGATATTAAAAATCGGGTCAGTATTTCCGCTTATTTCAAAACGGATACTAGTGAGCAGGAGGTTCTAAGAGCCAAAGATGAGTTTAGTCAATATCGAGAAGTGGCTTCTATCGAATATATTTCTAAGGATCAGGCTTTGGAGGATTTTAAAATTGAAAATGCCAATAACGAAATCTTGCAAAAATCTTTGGAAGAGATTGATAGCAATCCTTTTGAGCCAACTTTAAGCATCAAAGCTCGAGAGCCTAGGGATTATGAATTAATTGCTAGAGCTGTTGATGAGAGCGCCTACAAAGAATTTATAACAACTGTTAATTATGATAAATATAGCAATGTTATTAATAGTCTTGGGTCTGAAATTGATTCTAATCGAAGAACCGGTTTAGCTCTAGGAATAACTTTGGCGGTGATTGCAATTTTAATTACTTTCAATAGTGTTCGAATTACAATGTATGCCCATAGTCGAGAAATCGAAATTATGCGATTAGTAGGGGCTTCTAATAATTACATTCGAATGCCGTTTATTTGGGAAGGAATTTTTTATGGATTGATTTCCGCTATTATTGCGATACCATTGTCATTTATTTATTTGAAATTTGTGGCGATTCCTGAAGCTTCTGGAGTGGTTTTGCCTTTCTCTAATAGTATTTATATTGAACAATTTTTGCGGGAGACTTTTGTCAAAAATATTTTTTCGATAGTTCCGGCTGAATTAGGAGTGGGGATTTTGCTGGGAGTGATTAGTTCTTTGATTGCGATGGGGAGGTATTTGGGGAAGCCGAGGAAATAAATCTATTTATATTTATTAATTTACAATAAACCAATTTACAATTTACAATAAATTTTCAATGATTTAATTCAAAAAATTGAAAAAAGAATACGACCTAATAAAAAGAACAACTAAATTTAGTGAAGATCTCGTTGTTTTTTGTAAGAGTGTAAAACAGGACCGGATTAATCAATCTATGATATCCCAACTGATAAGGTCTGGAACTTCTATTGGCGCTAATTATTGCGAAGCCAATAACGCTTGTTCTAAAAAAGATTTTCAAAATAAAATATTTATTTGCAAAAAGGAAACCCAGGAAACTAAATATTGGTTTCAGATTTTAGCCAAAAGTAATCCAGAAAAATCAGCTGATATAAGGATCTTGTGGAAAGAATGCCAAGAGTTAATGATGATTTTTCAAAAAATAATTAGTTCATGTAGAAAAAAAATTGAAAATTAAAGAATTGAAAATTTATTGTAAATTGTAAATTGGTTTATTGTAAATTTTAAAAAAAGGCCTTGACTTAGAGAATTTTCTTGTATATAATGTTCTTTATTAGAGTGATGGGTTGGTTTAAAGTTAAAATTTATTAATCATTAATCAGACAAGTGGAAAGGACTGATTCAAAAGTCTTTTTTGTTTGTTAAAAGAGATTGGTTCTGGTATTAGCATCAATTTCTAGAAAAATTATGTCAAAAAAGGGCGACCAAAAGCTTGATTTAAAGCTTGAAGAAGGAGAAGAGAAGGTTTTATTTGAAGATATAGATGCTTCTGTCGAAGATTCTTCCGAGGAGACCGAAAACGTGATGGAAGATCTTCTTAAAGATAAACTTCCAGTAATTCCAGAAGAAGGAACAAAGATAAAGGGGAAAGTACTTGAGATTGATACTCATGCGCTTTTTGTTGATCTTGGAGAAATGGGTGTGGGAATTATTTATGGCAAAGAAGTTAAAGATGGTTTCGGAGGAAATCGAAAAAAACTTAAATTAGGAGATGAGATTACTGCCAGTGTTATTAGTCAGGAAAACGAAGAAGGTTATGTTGAATTATCTGTCCGAGAAGCTATTCGAGAAGAAGCCTGGAGAGATTTAAGCAAAAAGAAAAATACTGGAGATATTATTTCAGTTAAAATTTTAGATGCCAATAAAGGTGGACTTATGGTGGAAGTTAATAATATTACTGGATTTATGCCGGTAAGTCAGTTGACCGCTGAGCATTATCCACGAGTGGAAGATGGTGATAAGAATAAGATTTTTGAGATTTTGAAGAGTTATGTAAATACTGAAATGCGAGTTTGCGTAATTGATGCAATTTTTGACGAAGAAAAACTTATTGTTTCCGAAAAAGAAGCCTATAAAGAAGAAGAGAAGAAAAATATTTCCGAATTTAAAGTTGGAGATGTAGTTGAAGGTGAGGTTAGCGGAGTGGTTGATTTTGGCGCTTTTGTTAAATTTTTTCCACCATCAAGAAAAGATTCTAGAGATGATGCGGATAAATTGGAAGGATTGGTTCATATCTCTCAATTAGATTGGAAGTTGATTGATAATCCCCGAGACGTAGTCGCTATTGGTGACAAAGTTCGAGCTAAGATTATCTCGATTGACGATACCAGAATTTCATTGTCAGTGCGGGAACTTAAGGCTGATCCGTGGAGTAAAGTTGCCGAAAGTTATAAAACTGGCGATATTGTGGAAGGTGAAGTTAATAAATTAAATCATTTTGGAGCTTTCGTTTATTTAAACGAAGATATTCATGGTCTATCCCATATCAGCGATTTTATTTCACGATATCCTGGAAAGAATGTTGATGAGGTAATTCAAACTGGAGAAACTTATTTATGGCAAATTATGTCTATGGATCCTAACAAGCATCGAATGGGCTTGAAATTTATTGGAGAACTTAAAGATAAAGAAAAATTTATGAAAACTCCGAACCAGTCGGTTCAGGGTGCTGGAGAGAAAAATCCTACTGAGAAAGAATCCGCCTCCGCTAAAGCTATGGCGGACAAGGAAGTCATCAAAGAAGAAAAAAAACCTATTGAAAAGAAAAACAAGAAAGAAGAAGCGATCCTCCAGAGGCGGACGACTGATTTAAAAAAACCAGTCGAAAAACCAGTTGAAAAGGAAGAAAAGGAGATATCCGCCTCCTCCCGAGGCGGGCACAGCAGAGGCGGACAGATTATTTCAGAGAAAAATCTGAAAACAGAGGCTAAAAAATAATTTACGATTTGGATGATTATTTCTTTGAGTGGCGATTTTGGAGCCGGAAAAAGTACTATTGCTAAAATGATGGCGGAAGAGCTTGGAATGAAGCGTTATTATATGGGACAAATTCTTCGGGATTTGTCGAAGGAACGGGGCATGACTTTTTTAGACTTTATGAAATTAGCGGAAACTGATCCGTCGATTGATAGGGATATTGATGATTATGTGAAAAAACTTGGTCGCGAAGAAGATAATTTTATTATTGAGAGTCGAACCGCTTGGAGCTTTATTCCTAATTCAATTAAAATTTATCTAAGAGCTGGTGAGGAAGAGGGCGCTAAAAGAATTTACAAAGAACTTCAAGCTGATAATCAACGTAATGAAGAGCTTAAACCTTTTGAACAATTATTAAAAAATTGCAAAAGACGAGTTTTGTCAGAACAGAAGCGTTATAAAAAATATTATAATTTTGATATTCGAGATATGAGCCACTATGATTTTATTCTTGATACTACTAATTTAACTCGAGAAGAAGTTCTGGCAAAAAATTTAGAGTATTTAAAATCTCTTAATAACTAGAGACTGTTTCCAATCAGAGAAAACAATGAGCAAAAATTTCCTAAAAAAACTTCAAAACTTTATTTTTCAGGAAAAACTTTTAGAACAAGGGAGTCGAGTGGTGGTTGGAGTTTCTGGTGGACCTGATTCGATTGGGTTAGCCTTGGTGTTGAAACAATTGCAGCTTAAATATGATTTGAAATTGCATTTGGTGCATATTAATTATCATCAACGTGGAGAAGCTTCTGATAAAGATGAACAATTTGTGCAGGATTTTACCGAAAAAAATAATTTAGATTTAAGTGTGATTCAATATGGAAAGTCGGTCGGTTCCGGGAATTTAGAAGAGCAAATGAGGGATTTTCGTTATCAAAAATTTGAAGAAATTCGGCGAGAATTAAAATTTGATAAAATTGCGGTGGCTCACCATCTTGATGATCAAGCTGAAACTTTTTTAATGAATTTATTGAGAGGTTCGGGTTTGCAAGGCTTGGCGGGAATGCCTGCTAAAAGAGATTTTCTAATCCGACCGTTTCTGGGTATTGCTAAAAGCGAAATTCAAGATTTTTTGAAAGAAAATCAGCAAAAATTTAGAATTGATGAAACGAATTTAAAAACTGATTTCACTCGTAATAGTATTCGATTGGAATTGATTCCTTTTCTAGAGGAAAAATATAATTTAAATATCAAAGAAGGCTTGGGAAAACTAGTGGCCAATTTACAAAATGAAAATAGACTTAATCAATTTTTTATTGATAAAATTTATGCGGATTTGGTTGAGGAAAATGAGGATAAAGTTATTCTGAATATCGCCAATATCGATAAAGTCCCTACTGGAGGATTAAACGGGGTTTTTCGAAAAATTATTTTGAAGCTTAAAGGCGACCTAAAAGATGTTTCAAATAATAATTTTCAAGAATTTAAGAAGATTATCGAGAGTCAAAAATCGAAGAAACAGACGATGCGAATAGGAAAAATTGCTTTGATTAAAAATAATAACTGTGTTAGTTTTAATAAAGTCTTCAAATAATTAAATTCAAATTAAATATGAAAAGTTTAAAAAATAATAATGGGATGGGAAAAAAAATCGGGATAGGACTAGTAGTGATGCTAGTGGTTTTTGGTTTGATTTCTTTATACACCGCTCCTCTTAAGGAAATTGAGAAAATTTCTTTAAGTCAATTGGCCCAAGAAATTAACAATGATGAAGTCGAGAATATCAAAGTTGAAGGTGATAAGCTGATGATTGAATTGAAAAGTGGTGACAAACAAGAATCAATCAAGGAACCTCAAGCGGCTTTAGCGGAATCTTTGAATAATATTGGGGTTTCTAAGGAAGCCTTGGGCGTTTTGAAAATTGATATTCAAGATACTAGTGGGGCTAATGTTTTTGTGAATATTATTTTGCCCTTTTTATTACCATTTTTGTTGATTGCTTTTTTCATTTGGTTTTTAATGAAGCAAGCGCAGAAGGGTGGAAATCAAGCCATGTCTTTTGGTGCCAGTAAAGCTCGAATGTTTATCCCTAATAAAGACAAGAAAAAAAGAATTACTTTTGCTAATGTTGCTGGAGCCAAAGAGCCTAAGGAAGAGCTTTTCGAAGTAGTTGATTTTTTGAAAAATCCTAAAAAGTTTACTTTGATGGGAGCTAAAATTCCTCGAGGTTTCTTATTATTGGGACCTCCAGGAACTGGAAAAACTTTGTTGGCTAAGGCGGTGGCTGGAGAAGCTAACGTTCCATTCTTTTCAATTTCAGGTTCAGAATTTGTGGAAATGTTTGTGGGAGTGGGTGCTTCCAGAGTGCGAGATTTATTTAAACAAGCCAAAAAACATGCTCCAGCGATTGTGTTCATTGATGAGATTGACGCGGTGGGACGACAGAGAGGCACGGGAGTGGGTGGCGGACACGATGAAAGAGAACAGACCTTAAATCAGATTTTGGTGGAAATGGACGGTTTTGATACTGGTTTAGGAGTGATTGTGATTGCGGCTACTAATCGACCGGATGTTTTGGATCCAGCTTTGCTTCGACCAGGACGATTTGATCGACAGGTAGTTTTGAGTAATCCTGATATAAAAGAAAGAGAAGAAATTTTAAAAATTCATCAAGTTGGTAAAAAATTTGTTAAGAACATAAATATTAGACAAATTGCTGAACGAACTTCTGGTTTTTCGGGAGCGGATTTAGCCAATCTTTTGAACGAAGCGGCTATTTTAACCGTCAGAAGAAGAAAAAGTGCTATTACTATGGACGAATTACGAGAAGCGATTGAAAAAGTAATTCTTGGTCCAGAAAGAAGAAGTAATGTGGTAACTGAAAGAGAGCAAGAGATTACGGCTTATCACGAAGCTGGACACGCTCTAGTGGCGACTATTCTTCCTAAGGCGGATAATGTTCAGAAGGTTTCCATTATTGCTCGAGGACGAGCAGCTGGTTATACTTTGAATGCGCCTAAAAGCGATGAGCGACTTTATTTCAAATCCTATTTCATGGATCAGATTGCGGTTTTGTTAGCTGGCTTCGCTACGGAACGAAAGATTTATGGAGAAGTAACCTCGGGAGCTTCTAACGATTTGAAGCGAGCGACGGATTTAGCTAGAAAAATTGTGACTAAATTTGGAATGAGTAAATTAGGTCCAATTACCTATGGCGTTGGTCATGACCAAGTTTTTCTAGGTAAAGAATTTCACGAACAAGCTGAATATTCCGAGAAAATGGCGGAGAAGATTGACGCTGAAGTGGAAGTAATTATTGCTGAAGCGCTTAAAGTCAGCTCTGACACTATTAATAAGAATGAAAAAATTCTTGAAAAAATCACCAAGGAACTTCTTGAAAAAGAAACCATTGAAAAAGAACGATTTGATGAAATTATTAAATCGTTTGATAAGAAGGTGGTTAAAAAATAGGTGACAAACTTTAGTTAAAAGGAGGGCAAAATGGTTGAGGAGAAAACAAATGTTCCAAGAAAAAACTCAGGGAAAGGGCGAAAATCTGTTCGGAGTTTTAATTCCTGGAGAGTACCTTCTAAGCATAAGTTCTTTGTTTGGAAGTACTTTACGAAAAAGAGACTGCCGTCAGAAAGACTTACAGAGGTAAATGTCTTTTAAAAAACGTTAACAATGCTTAGCATCAAAAGGGAACTCAACCGTTCCCTTTTTTTGATAAACAAAAATAAAATTTATTAGTTGTTTTATTTAGTGTGTTCCAAAGCGCTTACTATGGTGTGTATTATTTCTATTTGTTAAATTATTTATTTTTAATAAGATCTGCTTCCCGGTAGGCGGGTTATTTATTCTTCTCCGGAAGTCCGACTTCCGGAAAAAGTCTTTAATAAAAAAAATGTGCCCCAGGAAAACGTTGTTTCCTGGGGTCTTGTCATCTGCGGATCAGCTGTTTTTTTTATCATCCTTTGCACCGATTGCCTGGACTGTCCCAATGTTGGCTTCCGTTGTTCCGTTAAAGGAACTGGTTACAAAAAGTTTTTTCATTTCGTGGCCTCCTTTGGCTTGAAATAAATTTTTTTGGCGAAATGCCATACAACACGGTCAAAAAAATAGGCAAAACTAATAAATATATTTTAAACAAACAAAAATAAGTTGTCAAATTTTTAGGTTTTTATTTTTTTCAAAAACCTGTATAATTAAATTATTGAGGGAAAGGAGAGGCGAAGATTATGAAAAAAATCCTGATTTTTTTGATTGAATTGCTGGAGCATCTTCTGGACAACGCTCGTCGAAAAATTAAAGACACTTGGGGAATTGATCCATTTCCCAGGAAGGTTCCACCGGTTCTTTGTCGATAAACAATTTATCTCCTCACACTCGGGAATTTGCTTATTTGCAGATTCCCGTTTTAAATTTTCCTAGACAAAATTTTGTATCAAAATTACAAATATGGTATGATGTTTTTATAATAAAACAGTTACATAAAATTGTTTTTAAATAACAATATGAAAACAGAACAAAAATTTGAAATTCAGGGTGGATGTGAATTGAAAGGAGAAATCAAAGTTAATGGAGCCAAGAATTCGGCTCTGAAGATTTTGGCATCAGTAGTTTTGACTGAGGAAAAAATTATCATTGAAAATTTTCCTTTTATTGAAGACACTGAGAGAATGCTGGAGATTTTAGCAGAGTTAGGAGCAGTGGTGGAAAAAGATATTAAAAATAAAAAAGTTGAAATCGAGCCTAAAGGGATAAAAGCGGGAAATTTACAAAGTGAAACCGTAAAACAACTAAGAGCTTCTATCCTGTTAGTTGGTCCATTATTAGCCCGATTTGGGAAAGTCGATATGACTTATCCAGGAGGATGCGTAATTGGCAAACGGCCAGTCGATTTGTTTTTAGATGGTTTTGAAAAATTAGGAGCTCAGGTTGAATGGAATGATAATGGTTTTAAGGTTGTTTCAAACAAGTCCAAACTAGTTGGAGCAAAAATATTTTTCCCAAAAATTACGGTAACTGGAACTGAGGCTTTAATGTTAACCGCTGTCTTGGCGGAAGGAAAAACTGTATTGAAAAATTGTGCGATGGAGCCAGAAATAAAAAGTTTAGCCGATTATTTGAACGATAATGGGGCTAAAATTAGCGGAGCAGGAACACCAACGATTATAATCGAAGGTGTAGAAAATATTTTGGCTGGAACTTTTAAGGTAATTCCGGATCGAATTGAAGCTGGGACTTTTATTATGATGGGTTTGCTTTGCAAAAGTGAAATTACCGTCACTAATTGTATGCCTGAACATTTGGGGGCATTTTTACCAGTTTTGAAAAATGCTGGAGCTGATTTGGAGGTTGGAGAGGATTACGTTAAGGTTAAAAAAAGTGGACGATTGAAGGCTACTTCGATTTCAACTCACGAATATCCAGGATTTGCCACTGATTTACAACCGCCTTATACTTTGTTAATGACTCAGGCGAATGGACTTTCATTGATTCATGAAACAATTTTTGAAGGGCGATTATTTTTTACCGATCAACTAAACTCAATGGGAGCTGCGATTGTAATGTGCGATCCGCATCGAGTAGTGATTTCTGGTCCAACTGGCTTGTATGCTAAAAAATTGACTAGTCCTGATTTAAGAGCAGGAATTACGATGGTTTTGGCGGGAATGATTGCTTACGGAACTACGATGATTGATAATATTTATCAGATTGATCGGGGATATGAGGATATTGACAAGCGACTTAATTCTCTCGGCGCAAAAATAGAAAGAGTTTAGTTCAGAAATTATATTTTGGTGCACTTTTTTGTCAAAACTTCCGCGGTTCACTCCATGTATTTTTCAATACATTCCGTTGCACTGCTCGGTTTTTCCTCAAATTGCATTCAAACTATAATTTCTGAAGAATTATTGATGAAAACGTCATTCATTTCACTTAATACTCAAGCTCTCTTCGAACTGCACTCAAATAGTTAAATTTAAAAACCTATTGAATTGTACTCAAATACGAAAACCTAATATTGGTGAATATGGATTTATTTTAAATAAAAAATTAATAATTTTAAAAAAATGGTAGCAACAGTTTGTAGGAATTTTTTTAAGAGTTTGAGACATGCTTTAAGAGGTTTGAAGTATATGATAATTAGAGAACGGAATTTCAGAATCGAAGTGCTTGCCGGGGCTGTAGTCTTCGGATTTGCTTTTTGGATTGGAATGGATGATTGGAAATTAGTTGCTATTTCTTTTGTGGTTTTTGGAGTTTTAATTTTAGAGGCTATTAACACTTTGGTGGAACGATTGATAAATATCTTTAATCCTCGAGTTCATCCTTATACTAAAATGTTGAAAGATGTAACAGCTTCAATTGTTTTAATCGGCTCAGTCGGAGCTTTTTTAATCGGTTTGATTATTTTTTGGCCTTATGTTTTTTAAGAAGTCAGGGAGTTCATTTTACAAATATTTAAGCAGGAACTTATTGGGAGTTCTTGTTTTTTTATTATTTTTTAATTTTGCTAAAGCTAGTGAACCAGATGTAGTAATTAACGAAGTAGCTTGGATGGGAACAAGTGAAGAAACTAGAGATGAGTGGATCGAATTGAAAAATTTATCAAATAAAGATATTGATTTAGATGGCTGGACCTTAGAAAGTGGTGATGAAGATGAGGAGAAAACAGTAAAAAATAAAATTGATCTTGAGGGAGAAATTAAATCCAGTAAGTTTTTTGTATTAAAGAGAATTAATAATGGAGAAGAAGATGAAGCGGCTGATTTAAATTATCCTTATGGTTTTAACCTCAACAATAATGGTGAAGTTTTGATTTTAAAAAATGAAGATGGAGATGAAGTTCATAAAGTCGATTTGGATGATAAAGGTCACTGGCTGGCTGGTGATAATCATTCTGATCGAACCATGGAAAGAACTGATGATGGAGATTGGCAGGATAGTCTTGAGGTCGATGGAACTCTTGGTGGAGAAAATAGCACCAAAGATGATGAAGTGGAACTGGCAAAAGAGTGTTCGGAAAAAAACCAACCAGATTTAGGGAATATTAGATTGAATGAGATTTTCCCTAATTTTGCAGAAGATAAAGATAAAAATGAGTGGATTGAATTATATAATTCAGGAAGTGATGATATTAATTTAGAAGGATGTTTTTTGGCAGATAAAAATCTATATAAAGAAAATCCAAGTGAGGAAGATTTGAAAAAATATTTTATTTTTAATAAAGATGAAGAAATTAGTGGTAAAAAATATAAAGTTTTAGAGAGAAAGGAAACAGAAATTAGATTTGAATTAAACAAAAAAAGCGCTGAAAGAATTTTATTCTTGGATAGTAACGGAAAAATCTTGGATGAGACGGAATACGAGATTGGCAAAGAAGATCT
>Ga0208904_1001517_pt1 | contig 15790 bp, 15 predicted proteins | sample AntAceMetag02UKB_FD_184774 | JGI IMG/M metagenome (GOLD analysis project Ga0208904, IMG submission 184774) | Saline lake microbial communities from Ace Lake, Antarctica - Antarctic Ace Lake Metagenome 02UKB (SPAdes) (version 2) | ecosystem: Environmental > Aquatic > Non-marine Saline and...
CGGGAGACAAAATCGGGGGACACAATACTTATTTATTCCAGCCCATAAACAGAAAAAGACAATCCCCTTTGAACAAATAGAAAAATCCCGTCCAAATTAATGGACGGGATTATGAAAAAGCTCCCCGAGCGGGCTGGTAACTAGAACTTTCTCCTTTACCATAATACTCGAGACAAAACCAAAATCAAAAACCCCACAACTCCGTAAGTACCGCAACCCTATACGCTTAGCAAAAGAATACAAGCAACTGATCGACTCAGGTGTTGCCCGAAATGAGAGCGATCTTGCCCGGCAAATCGGCACTTCAAGAGTGACTGTTAACCACTTCGTCACTTTATTAAAACTCACCCCCGAAGTCCTCGAAGCGGTCGAAGCCTTAGGCGATCCTATGCCTAAACGCTATATCACCGAACGACGCCTGCGATCAATCGTCAAACTGCCAAGTGAAAAACAAAGAGCGATAATAAAACCTATTATATCAAAACATCATTATTCGGAATAGCTCCAAATAATGCGATCAACTTCGTCCGTTATATCTTTGAAAATACCGTCTTTGGAAGTCCGTGTTAATACAACAAACCGATAAGACCTTCCTGAACCTTCAACGTAATAGTGGGCGTAACTCACAACCATATCTTCATAGCCGTCGTTATTCAAATCGCCCATAACTTCCGATGAAAGCACATGACTGGCAAATTCGCCTGTATATTTTTCGTCATCCGTTACGTTGTAAAAATCCTCATCAAAAGTGTCATAAAGCGATATAGTGTTCTCCGACGCCTTGATGATCCGTGCGTTAGGAGATACATCTCTCCACGATTTTCCCTGCTGTAATGCTGACTCTATAAATTCCCGCTGATCAGAACCAGCCCACGACACAAAATCAACCGGCAACACCGCAAGAGGATCGCCCTCGGTGAAACTAAAATCCCTCACATAAGAATATTTTGACGGTTTTGCCTGCTGATAATAAATAAGAGGCAAAGCAACCCCTTCAAAAAGCCCGCCGTCAATAATGTCGTATGTCGTGTATAAGTTAAGGCTATATCCTTTCAAAACATTATTGTAATACTCTAAGGGAGTATTCGTTAAACCTTTCGCCTTTATGTCACCTTTAATCATTTTGAAATTGAAAGGCTTATCTGTATTGATATTTAAAACAGAGGCATTCATTTTTTTTGACAACTCGGACTCGGACAATTCAATCCAGCCGTTATCGTATATCATCGGCTCATACGCATAAGAATGCTTACCTATAAAAAGCACACAAACAAACATAATCAAAAAGATAATTTTTTTCATTATCAAACCCATATTGTCACAGTAGATTGTCCTATAAAAATGTCCCATATTGTCCTATATCTTTGTCCCTTATTGCCCCTTATTTTTGCCCTTGAGCAATTTCTTATCCTGCGGGGCTTTAAGGTAATTCTGCTTACTTGCGACCTTTTTACCGCTTTTATTTTCTAAATCCTTGCGGGCTTTTCCGGCAACACTTCCGCCTTGCCTTGCGGATTCTTTATTTTCATATATTCCTTGAGCGTTTTTATTGCGTGCGATCTCTGTTGTTGAGGCTTCGCCAAGCATAGAGAAGATAAGCTCCAAATCATTCATATGATCCCGCAAATTCTCACGTTTTAATTTTTTATATCTCTTGTATTCAGAAGGCGTCATGTCAAACGTCGCTTTGGATATTTCAGCCGTTAAAATGGCGTAATCCTTCTGCTCCTGAATACCTCGCTTCTGCCATTCGTCCGTTAATTCCTCACGTATAGCAATACTACGCATACGCTTCTCAATCCAAGCGTCTGAATAGCCCTTTGCCTTATACAAGGCTCTTGAGCGTTTTGTTGCAAGCTCGGGATCTTCAATTTCCTTAATTCGCTCATATCCAACCCTTGCCAGCCATCGTTTGAAAGGCTCGGCTTTGGGAGAGGGGATTGACTGGATTATACGGAAAACACCCTCTGTATTGGCACAATTTACTTTTCTTTTTTTGCCGTCTTTTGCCACTAATTCAAGTGGGGTACAAATTGTACCCCAATAGGAATTAAGCTCGGGGTCTCTTTGGCGGACTCTTTTAATATACTGTTTTGGATCAGGACTGTCCGTAAGGGCTTCTACCATATCAACCACCGAAAACCACCATTCGTCATTATGGATCATCCGGCGTATCTGTTTACCCTTAAAAACTGCTAATTTTTGAGCCTGTTCAAGCTCTTTTGATTCGATTATCTTCTTTTTTGGCATAAAATACCCCCTTAATGAACAGGTTACTCCATAACCTGTATAAACTCAGCTATTACCTTAAAGTCGCTATCCGAGACGTTCTTCAATACGATGTCATCAAATTCTTTATTATCCGGTGAAAGTGTAATTTTTGAATGTACCCATCCTTGACCCTCAACTGCTTTTTTCTCACTCGAATATCTTTTTATTGTGTATCTCTGGTGCGTTTCAGGATCGGTGACTTGCCTTGACTCAACAAGGACAACTTTACCGTTACGTGACCCGCCACGCTCAAAACAAAACAGGCAAGGACTGCCGTCCGGGATAGTCGGCTCCATTGAACGACCGACTACTTTCGCAATAAAATAATCCTTATCAAATTTCTTATTGAGATTAACCTTTTTCCAGCCGATCACCACAGGCTTGCTTTGTTCTTCGCTAAAAGCCGTCGCAACCGCTTCAAGAGAATATACCGGCAAATAATCCTTAGACTTTTTCGTCTTTAATAAGTCCTCATCCGGCACAAGATCACTGAAATATAAATCAGACTTCTTGCTCTCATCTCCGGCTTTAACTGCTCGATTAAAAGCCTCTTTAAATTCTTGCTTTTTCATTGTCTCGTTATAAAAAGGCAATCCGACTAATCTGTAATTGTCATTCTCGTAAAGAAACTCTAATTTAAACTCGCTTTCAATCTCCTTGAGAAAATTCTCTTTCCATTGATCGGTCTTAAATAAATGCTGTCCCTTAGGCTCAATGAATAACTGCAAAGACATAGCCTTTTTTGTGCCTTTTTCGTTGAGAAATAACACAAAGTCCGGCTCAAACGCTCTACCATCAGAAAAACGATAAATCTTGAATATTCTTTCATTTCGCAAAAGATAAACATCCGAGTATTTCTTTTTAAGCTCATCCATTGCGTGCCGGACAAACTGCACAAAATACTTTTCCTCAGATGTGCCGTAATTTTCATCATACATATACCAGTCGTGATCTTTTAAGTGCAGACGCAAATCATCCTTTGTTGTCTCGCTCATAGCTATGCCAAACTCTTTATCATCCCCGCCGATCAAAACCTCACCGGTCTTTGACGGATCAACGACCTTGCAAATACTATATCCCTTAAACTCTTTTGTGCCGATATATTCCGTTGTGCTTGTTTCGATCTTTCCAGATAAATTCTTGAATACATCAAGGGCAACTTCATATTTATCGTGATTGTTTAACATATCCAATCGCTCTTTTAAGCCGGACACCTCAATCTCAACCTCGCCAAGATAATTATCCGACGTCAAAAACTCATCCACTGACTTTAAAGAGGGGAAATACTGCTTTAAATTCGAGAAACGGTAAAACTCCACCTTATCAAGAGCCTTACGGTTTATATGCTTGTCAATGCGGTTAAACTTAATCGTCTTTTTATCTAACGCCTGATCCTGTCCGCCGTTTTGCGTTACCTCATCAAACACGCCTGTCTCTGTCGTCCTGCCAACCCTTAATTTATGCTGAAAGATGGTCTCGGAAACAAGGTCTTTCATCCGCTGAACCTTATCCCGGCTGTTTTTCTTCTGCTCATTGATAAAAAGAAGTCCATTTTTCCAAAGCCTTGTTTTCTTGATCTCATCCTTAATTGAAACCGTTATTGTCTTTCGTTTATCATCCGCCGGGGCAATACCGCTTTTGACAAGTTCTGCTTTAATCTCAGAAATATATTTAGAGTCATTACGGCTATGATAATGAAGCTCCTCAAGCACCCTTAACTCGCTGTTAATATCCTCATCATATTTGCGTTTAAATTTATCCTCGTCCTCATCAAGAGTGAAAGGGTAATACCTCGCACCTCGACCGATAAGCTGTGCCTCTGACACGGTCGTTTTTCCGGCTTTGCCGTGCTTAGCATCTCGTGTCTCATATAGACGCACAATATCAAAAAGATTTAATACATCCCAGCCCTCATTAAGCATATTCACCGTGAAAATAACACGTGTTTCGTTATGCTCAGCTTCAAGCGTGTTGACCTTTATCTGCTTTTCGTCGCTGTCCGCCTTTGAATTGACAGCAATACACTTTTCCTCTGAAAAGTCCTCTTTGATCTCACGCACTAAATTCTCATAAGTAATGCCGTTATCTTTAAAAAAGCTGAATGCCTTTGAGATTATGCCGTTTGAATTGCTTCGCTCGACCTTCTTAATATTGCTTACCTTGAGCTTTTTGATCATTTCCTTAAATGCGGTCTCGGCTTCTTCTGACTGGGCAATTGTTTTTTGAGCCTTAACCAAAATGACAGGTTTAAGCTGTATTTTGTATTTCTCGGCAACCTTCCGGCGATACTGGCTCAATATGACCGCCTGCAAAGCCCGCTCCATGAGATTAAGGTCTGACTGCATGATCTGCACGTCCTTTGAAAACTTATCCTCTCGAAATTCCTTGAGAGTGTATTGATAAATGATCTTATCTTCATACTTATTGCGGATCGCCCGATCCTCAAGGTCGATCGTTGCCGTGTATTCAAGCATGATATTGCGGTTATCACTTAGAAAGGTCTTATTAACCGTATTTTCCCAGCTTGTACTTTCTCCAATTTCTTCTTTGCTCATCTTAGCCTGACTCTTTGTCAAAGCGTTTATGTGATGAGCTTCATCCGATAAAAACACAATCCTTTTATGCTTAAAATCCTCAAGAGTAATAGCGCTCTCCTGCGGTGTCCCTATCCGGGAATGTAAGCCTTGAATAGTTGTAAACAGGATATTGATATTATCCTCATTGACGCCCTCGAAATTATCGACCTCTTGAATCGTGACTTCCTTGTCATTGAACAGTATGCGTTCAGCGAAAAGGTATTTCGGTGAGGATTTATCAAGGAAATTCGCCTTTGTCTTTTTAATGATCGTTGTGCTGTTCACAAAGAAAATGAAATTGCGGTATCCTAGCTTGTAGAGGTAAAGGATATTTGACGCCATTAAGAATGTCTTACCGCTACCGGTCGCCATGTTAAAGAGCAAGTGAACAGGCTCTTTTTTCTCTGTGTTGTCATCAGATAGATAATAAACAAGCCGAGCTAACGCCTCAGACTGATACTCTCTTATTACAAATTTCTGATTGAGATTTTTCAATACAAAACCCGGCAGATTTTTATATTGATTTAAAAATCCTCTGCGAGAGATTGAATTTAATTCTTCAACTAATGTCTGACCGCTTGCCATACTTACACACTCTGCCTATAAAATTCTTTATTGAGCTTCTTATCATCCGCACTGACTTTATAAGTAGCATCATCAATCTCGCTCAAATTAACGTAAAGGTGATTCTTATCAAGGCACTCACACAAAACTTGTTTCTGCTCTTTGAGAGGAAGTTGTGCAAATTCCTTTTCATCGAACTTTGAAAGCTCAATGTCATAGCGAAAGAACGCTTCTTGTTTCATCTTATCATAAAGATTCAAGAGCTTGCGGGACGTATCAGCGTCTTTTATGTCCTGCATATATTTCTCGTTCCATGCCATAAGCTCCGCATAAATGAACGATCTGCCACCTTGCCACTTAACTGCTTTTGAAATACCAGAGCTATCTCCGTCCACTACATTCTTTAATCTCATAAAACTATCGTTATCACCATAATTTAACTGCTCAATGCCAATATATTGCCGTTTCATTTTATGTGCAACTGAGGCAGTCGTTCCACTTCCCAAATGATAATCTAGAACTAAGTCTCCTTCTTCGGTAGCGAGTTCTATCAACTGCTTGATTAATTTCTCAGGTTTTTTCCCATTTTTCAATTTAACCTTGCCTTCTTTAGCAATTCCCGCCCATGAGATATGATCCCAAAAGTCTGTTAGCAATTCTGTTACGCATTTTTCTCCATCAATGTCTTTTATCTTCTTTGAATAAAAAGCCAATGCTCCACCTTTATACAAAATCAAATCTGAGCCATCTTCCCGCTTATGAGAGATAGGATATTCAAGTCCTTTTGATTTTTCCATAAGTTCTTTTACTAATTTTGTTGGCTTATGAGGATCACGAATGCTTACCACATTATTGGCATTATCAAACGCAAAATCTTCTATCATTACTTTTGAAATACTGCTCCATAGTTTTCCATATTTCTTTTTAGCTTCTTTTTCATCTTTAAATTTGGCTTCCTGTAATACTTTCTGTTTAATTGGTATAAATTTCCAATCTTTCACCTCTTTTGATTTCTCAACATACAGATTATAATTTTTATTATATCCGACAGGGACGAATGCTTTCTTAAAGGCAAATTGAGATTTATTCTTTGTATAGAATAAAAGATATTCGGTAACGTCAATAGGTCCAGGATTTACCGTTTTGAACCCAGCGGGAGAAGCTGTTTTAATAGAAATAATTTGCACCTTGTTATCTATTCCGAATATTTCATCCATCATTACATTTAAATAACCGATTTCGTGATGATCAATTTGAACAAAAATTCCACCATCGCTACTTAACAATTCTTTTGCAACCTCGAGTCTATTCCTCATGAAAGTGAGCCAACTTGAATGTTTGAAACGATCGTTATATCCAAAATCATCTCCCCCCATATTATACGGCGGATCAATATAAATGAGTTTTACTTTGCCCCGATATTTCTTTTTCAAACAGTGCAAAGCAAGAAGGTTATTTCCCTTAATGATGAGGTTATCATCGGAGTTAAAGTCTGTGACTTTATGTTCGCCTTTAACATCATATTTCTTGAAATTTGTTAAGACTTTCGGCTCAAAGAGGCGGTCTATTTCATCAGGGGCGAGCGTTTCATTGTAGAATATCTCATCCCGCTTTTGATCTTCCTTGTCCTGTCCGCCTTCAAGCACGCAGTCTTTATACGCCCACGCCAACACAACGTCGCTTTTTTCTTTGAGATAATCACCGTTAGTCATCAAGCCAATCTTGTTTTTAAAGCTCGTAAACGAATCCGGCAAAAACTCTTTGTTATTCACAAATGAGATAAACTTGTCCTTATCAAACATCAGCACCGTGTCTTTTTTGACTGCCTGCTCAATAAAGAAGTTTTCTTTCGCTCTTGTATCGGAAAGCAATAATTCAATAAGAGATTGATCGAGCTTGAGGGCTAATTCAGTGAGCTTGTTTTTAAGCAGTTTACCGTCCGCAAATATGCGATCGTCCTTTGCGAATAATTTCGTTAGATCGTTCATTAAATTTTGCATTTATATACCCCGCTCCTTTAAAAACTTTTCTATATGATAGGCTTGAATTTTATTCGGCGTGACCTTGCCGTTAAGCCACCGGCTAATGGTAGAGAAGGCAACACCTAAATCTTTAGCAAGTGTCTCCTGCGTGATCTTGTTTTCCAGCCGGTAATGTTCGAGCTTTTTTATCAGTTTTTCCATAGGGACTAACCTCTCGTGTTTGAGCTTAAAGACCTTGATTCCATTTCTTCCATTGTATTTCACTCCTGCCACTTAGTCAACGTAATTGTTAATTTCTGCTATACTTTTGAAAGGCGACAACACGACACGACGAATGTCGTATTCTTAGAGTGTTTTGCAAGCAGTAGGCGAAAGGATAGGGCGAGATAAACGCTTATTTTACATGGGGTTATACGAATATTGAGGCTTCGCCATAAAACAAAGAAATTGCAATATGACCACGACACGCATTTTTTATTTTACAATCACTGACAGAATGCCATCTCGCCGACCCTCACCCAAAGCCCCCTTCCAAGTACCTTTTTTATTTCCGTCAAAACAAAGCCAGTTACACGCTATCCGGCAAGGACTGGAGCTTCTTTAATATGGCAAGGTTTTGAAAGATTGACTTTTGGATAGATTTTTCATACCGCATGACCTTCTCGGCACTGTCACCACCTGGAAGTGAGCATATCATCCTGTTAACTTCTTTGGTGATCTTGTTCTTGAGCTTCTTCTGCTCTAAATCATAAATCTTGCTTTTATATTCTTCGTTGTGCTTTTCATATTCAGAGATCAGGGCGTCTGCAATGTCTTTGTCCGTATATTCGGCACGTTTAAGGATTGAGCGTAACTGCGGATGTTCAAGCTCACCTTCTTCAAACTGCGTAAATTCATCGCCCTGTAAAATCCTGTATTTATCCGTTTTGATAACATCATACAGATCGTCAACAATATCACTCTCCAAGCCTTCACCCTCCCATGTAGGAGCGTCAAAGCTGACCTTGCCGTCCTCAAGGGCTTTGATATACGCATTATTCCAGTTAAGGTGTCCTTGCTGTTCTTTAATCTCACCGTCAAGCTCATCATTTGTCTTATTTTCCTTCTTGCCCATATAATCCTTTTTGTTGTAGTAATCATAAATCACCATATCGAGGTATTTGCGAATGCTCCCAGTTTCAAAACGTAAGACCCGACGCAACCGCCAGAAATCAACGGCGATCTTCTCAACCAGTAAATGCTCCATCTGCCCGGAAGGATTAAGGCTTTTTGCAAGGTTATAAAGCAATTCGATATATTCTTCCTCATTCTCCGCACCGTCTCCGCTTGAGATAATTAAGTCACTGGCAAATACGCCGTGTTTAACCGCATTCTTTGCAACAATGGCTTTGCCTTCGTCAGTCACCGCACCTGTTGAAAGTAAAGCGTTCTTTTTGTTAGCTTCTGTCTGTTTTTCTGTCGTCATCTTAAAACCCCCTTCATTAAAATAGTTCTTTTGCCTGCTTCGCTGTTATACCCATATCACGAAATAATCTATCGAATTTATGGCTTTCTTTTGAGCTTTCATAGGTGAGGTTATAACAATGCCTGCACCCGAAATATTTACCGTTTCCCAAGTGAAGCGATCCGACCCGGCGACCGCACGACCTGCCATTAACGATTAAAGGACAGATAAACCACCACCGGCGACCCCCGAAATAACAATTCGTCCAGTCAAGCCGTACTTTATAATCAAGCTCGGTCTTTTTATCCGTGTTCCTGTCGGTTTGTGTGTACTGAAAGCGGATATATTTGTCATCCTCAACCGTTGAGACCGTAAAGCCGATACTGCCTGTCTTTTCACCGTTACGGCTCCAACTCATCCCGCCACCATAAGAAACACCGCCGTTAAAGTATTTATGCTTATTAAGGAATTGTGTTGTGATCGTCTTGCATTCCTCAACTGTCCATCTACTTGAATAAGACCATCTACCCATAAAAAATATTTTCTCTCCTGATTTTTTCCTAAATCAATAGGAAATTGTAACCTCTAAACAAGGCTTACAACCGCACCTTCAAATATATCAAGTGCCTGTTTGACTACATCGGGAAGCAATCCTTTCTCCAGTAAACGGTCAACAAGCTCTTTCCTGTCCGTCTCCGTTAGCTTTTCCCACTGCACCTTAAACGCCTGCTCTTTCATTTTTGTTTTGGCGTGATCCGCTTCGCTGTTCATTTCCTCGTATAACCTAATCATTTTATCTACCTTGCTTTCACCTGATTTTTTCGGATAACTTAAAAAGTGGTGTCCTATGCGTCCCAAAACATCATCCATCATCACATCAGGCTTGCTGTGGGACGCTTGGGACATCTGTTTTACACTTATCGTATTTTTTGGCGATTCTTTTATCCCGGCTAAACGGAATATACGTTTTCTGTGTTCATGCCCGGAAACGCCTTGAAACATCACGCACGCAAACTTTCCGTCATTGCTTATAATTAAATGATTGCCTTTCTTATCCTGCCCTAATTCAGCACAAGCGGGACAACGAGCAACTGTTTTATTACCGGCATTTCTAACATTCTCTAATTTCGATATATCAATACTCATAGCCGTTACTCACCTTGAAAGCCACGCCACGAAAACCCCTTTGACCTTTTCCATCACGCTTAATGGAATGAGCTTTTGTTTTTCCGAATAATTCCAAGAACAAACCTTCAAGCTCCCGGCGTATCGCTGTTATATGTTTAGGATTCCAGCCTTTTCTCGGGCAGTAATCCGCATAGGCTTCCTCAATTTCAGATACGGTTAAATCAGAATGCTCCTGTCTAATAACTTCCTCATTGAGGAAATGGCGTAAACTGTCACTTTCAGCGAGCAAACCATCTATCCTTGCAATCTGATCACACCCAAGAACAAGATCACCATGCTGTTCTATGTCATCCCAAATCATCTTCAAACCCATTAACGCCCAGTTTAAAATCCCGCTTCCTTCTTCCTGAATGAGCTTTTTCCCGAAATTAGGTATCTTTTTCTTTGGCGGGTCAAGGTTATAGTCAATCAAAAGCAAACGGCGTCTCCACGCCCCGACATCGCCCTCTAAACGAACATGAAGTTTTGAATTAGACGTCATCACTATGCAATAATTGCCCTTTATCTGAAACGATCCGGCACTGCCTTTTTTCTCTGTATCAAACCAGTCTCCGCCGGTTAAACCTTTAAGAATATACGCTCCTTTTTGCGTTAAAAAATTAGCGGGTACGTCAACACCGACCAGAAGCGTTTTTTTAATATAGCGGTATAATTCAAATCTCTCCCGCAAATGATGAGTGCGTATCTCCGTCACATTCTGCAAACCAACCAATTCTTGAAGGATTAAAGAAAGTTGTGACTTACCTCGACCAGCTTCACCGCCTAAAATCATAAAACGCTGGATCAAGTTTTCGCCTAGAATACAAAGCCCCGCATACTTTTGAACCAAAACGGCATCTTCTTCGCTTACTGCCGGACACAAAAGCTCATTAAGAAACCTCTCACATTTTGCCTCAGGATTAAACTCAATAGGAGATTGATTGCGGGAGCAAAAGCCCGGTGAGAAATTAACAAGACTGATCGTCTTATCATCCTGTATTTTTAAGACACCGTTTTTTAGATGAATGAAATCTTTATGCTTATACTCAAAGGCATATTTCTTTTCCGCAATACCTTTAAGATGGGCGATAATGTTATTAAGTGTTGCTATTGTCCGCTTGCGTTCCAGTGTCGGCAAATTATTCTCCCGGGATACAGTCAAGAGCCGTTTTGAAATATCCTGTTTGATGACATCATCTGAAAAACCAGAGAATAAGCCTGTCTTATCGGTATATCGGTAAAAGTTCTTTTCACCCGGCTCGTATAATTGAATATGTTCCGCCATATTCAAACCAGCCCAGAAACTTTGATTGATTGAGGTAACACTCCTCTCGTCATTCACATAATAAGGCTCACCATATAGCTGGACTATTTTCTCGAAACGCTCTTTAAATTCTTTTTGCACAATTTCAGGCACATTCAAATATTCCGCAAATTCTTTTAATACGTTATCTTTAGTAATCGTGGCAATTTCAACATCATTAACAATCTGATACTCCGTGCCTGTATCCGGGTGAATAGAACCGGCACCGACAACCTGCGAACCTTTAGCGATAATCTCACCAAAATGATAGTCTTGTTTTTCTGTATCTTTTTTTAAAACAATCTTTTTTCCGATACCTTCACAAAAGAAATAGTAATGATGACCGTTGCGGGGCGTCTTAACGGTTAGCGTTGCGGGGAATTTATCTTTTGCGATAACGTCAATCTCGGGCGTGTCTGCGTCAATAATGATAAGCCCGCCATAACCGCCCTGTACGCCGTAATTATTACCGGCGTCAAACCATGCCTGAATTTCAGTGTATGAATAAGGCTTATTCTGCCAGTCTTTTTCAAAGGGGATTTTTGTTTTAGGCTTGAGCTTCACAAAACCGAAGCCATCTTTCTGTAACTCGTGAGGTATCTTTGTCTTTACAATATCCATTTCCATTTACTCCTTTAATCTATGTGTTAAAAACCATTGTCTTTAAGTCCTGTATCGCATTCTTAAAAGCGGAAATGCTGACCATGCCGTCATTGAAAAATTCCTGTATAAGTTCTTTGCGATCTGCTCGGTCATTAAATATAAAAACAAATTTATGACCATTGCGTTGTTTATCTGTTAACCGCATACCCCGAGCTTTAAGAAACGCCGAAAGGTAAAGGTCACTTGTCTTGTATGTGTTCATCATTCGTACCGCCTTTTTTGCCATCTCCATTTAAAGACTGCTTTTCTATAAAATCCCGGGCAATGATCCTCGCCAATACACGAAGTCCTTCCCGGGTATGATTATTCATAGGTTTTGTTTCAATACAAACGCTTGTCATTAGTCCGTCTCTTTTATTTCAAATAATTTATCAAACTTATATTCCGGCAGATTATTCATAATCCGTTCCCGCAACTTTGGAGAGGGATTGCGTGATCCGTCCATCAACTGCGACATATATCCACTGCTTACCTCTAACCTGTGGGCAAGCCAGTTTTGCGATTTATTCTTCCGTATAAGGATTTTCTTAATTTCTTTGTTTCGTAAATATACTTTTATATTCATAATTCACCTCTCTTGTCTTTTTGCTTTGTTAGCGTTTTTCACTAACAGAATGATAATATCATTCTTGATAACTTTTGTCAATGCTTTGTTAGTAGATTTCACTTGCAAATCTTTGCATTGTGTGTTATTATCTTTTCAAAAGGAGGTGCGGAATATGAAAAAGAAAACTAAGCAAAGTTTTCCGCTCGGTGATTTTTTAAAGGAGCTTCGGGAAAGAAAAGGTGTAAGCCTAAAAAAAGTAGAAAATGACACAGGCATTTCAAACGCTTATATCTCACAACTTGAAACAGGCGTCCGAAAAAAACTTCCCAATGCTGACAGGCTAAAAGCCCTTGCTGATTATTACAATGTGTCCATTCAGCAATTACTTGAAAAAGCGGGATATTACGAGAATGGCGATATTGAGGAAACACAAGAGCAGAAAATCGAAAAAGCATTTCTTCATGTCATTAGCGACCCCTCTTTTAAATATGGTACACGCCTTAAAGGAAAGTACGATTTAGACGGTAAGCGGTTTATCGTTGAAATGTACGAAAAGCTAACAAAGAAAAAAATACTGGACTGAAACTATGAATAACGCAGTATTAACAGAAACTAAAACCCGAACGATTGATGACTTTTGCAGTCACATGATGTTTGAATGCGGAGAATATGACACAGACCATGACGTCCTTGACTTTGATTATGGCAAAGTAAGCGTTCATAATCTCTCTCGTGAATTTATCAAATTCTTTGACCTTCAACATCCTCTCTCTTTGGAAAGCATTTTAAATATCTGCAAAGATTCCGGTGTTAAGCTCGAATTACTGACTGATGACCACAAAGCCCGGGGATATAATTTTTGCTATGGCGATGAAGTCCGTATATTCATCAAGGAAAACGATTCGCCAAGCGGACAGATACATACTCTCCTGCATGAATTATATGAAGTCATAGACGAAAAGTTATATTCCTACGACGCCATAGGGTACGAAAGAAAAAAGAATATTGTTGAAGCAAAAGCCGATCAGTTTTCCGTCTATGTCCATGTTCCTAACGAAACCGTCTTTCAATGGATAAACACTAACGGACTTGACGTATTCGGACTTAAAGACTTTTTAACCTGCTCCTATATTACCGCTCTAATACGCCTTAATGAGGTGCTTTGCGAGCTTGTAAACGTCAAAACTGCCATGCCAACCTCTGTAATAGGTATTTTATATGAACGTCCCTACTGGAAGGGTACACCCAGCGGGCGAACGCCACGGCTTCAATTTAAATTTCATGCAAAAAGCAGAGGATTTTCTTTCAGGCTTTCACGAAATGAGGTTAAAGATTTACGCTTTTACGGAAAAGATATAAAAGGGCTAACAATCCCAAAACTAATAAAAGTATTTTCAGATTCAAATGATAATCTGCTTCTTAAAAACATGACGCTTGTATTTAAAGAACAGACTTTAATTGTTGACGTGCTTATCCGTACCGTTAACTGGCACAAATATAAATACACTTCAAAGATTTTGATACAAATAATCCCCTCTGAACAACCACATCTCCAGCACTTAGCGGATCGGCTAAACATAACTCAACATGAGATGGAGAAATAATTATGAAAGTAGTTTTATACGCCAGAGTATCATCGGAAAAACAGGCGGAAAATGACCTGTCTATTTCCGCCCAGCTTGGGGCATTAAGAAAATACTCTGAGAAAAACGGCTGGACTGTTTATAAAGAGTATATCGACGAGGCTGAAAGTGCTTTGTCGGCTAACCGTCCGGCGTTTCAAGAAATGATCGCAACGGCAAAAAAGAAACCACCACCGTTTGAAACGATCCTGATATGGAAGTTTTCACGTTTCGCCCGCAATAGGGAAGATTCTATTATCTATAAATCACTGCTCAGAAAGCACGGCGTAACTGTTGTATCCATGAATGAGCAAGTAGACGATTCACCAGCCGGAAAATTACTGGAAGGTATTATTGAGGTTATAGATGAATTTTATTCTTTGAACCTTGCCGAAGATACTATTCGGGGCTTGCGTGAGAACGCTAACCGTGGCTTTCAAAACGGCAGTATCCCTGTCGGTTATAAAGCAAAGAAAGTTTTAGACGGACACAATGAACGGACAAAACTTGAGCCTGATGAAACCTTTGCCCCTCTGATTAAACGGATATTCGATCTGTCATCACAAGGTAACGGCATAAAAGAAATTGCTAATATCTTTAACCGTGAAGGATTAAAGACGCTTAAAGGCAGACCGTGGAGCAATTCAACCGTGCAGTATGTCCTCAAAAATGAAGCATATACAGGCACTCTTGTTTACGGTAAAAAGTCTCACAGTAAATTACGCACGAATAGTAAGCATGAACCGATCAGAATTGAAAACAACCATCCGCCTCTTGTTGACAAAGAAACCTTTATCCGTATTCAGGAGCTTATGGCAAAGCGTAGCCCGAAGATCATACATCCTCAACGTCTCATAAGTGATTATCTTTTAAGCGGGCTTATAGAGTGCGGTAAATGCGGTTTAAAAATGATCGGAAGCAAAGCCAAGTCCGGTAAACACGCATATTATGCCTGCAACAATTATATCAAACGAGGTAAAAGCGTTTGTGACGCAAAGCTGATAAACAAAAAGAAAATTGAAATGCTGATTATTGAACGGCTGAAAACCCATATCCTCACGGAAGAAAATCTCATGGAGCTTATGAATATGGTACTTGATGAGATAAACACAAATAAGAAAGATACCCAGCAACAACAAAGTATGATTGAGAAGCAATTAGAAAGCCTGAGAGGCAAGCGAGATAAACTCTACAATTCCCTTGAGACAGGCAAACTTGACGTTGATGACCTTGCCCCGAGAATTAAAGAGCTTAAAACACAAATTGATACGTTTGAAACAAAACGGAATGAAATTATTGCTGAATTAGAAACACCGAAGAACCTGCCGTTTAACCTAAAAACTCTCAAAGCCTACGCTAAAGACCTTGCTGACCTGTTGAGCAAAGGCTCAATCGTTGAGCAAAAGTCCTTCCTTCGCTCATTTATCGAGCGGATTGTTGTTAACCACCCGGAAGTCACAATTTACTATAACATCCCGATAATAAACAACAAAGGCAGAACCTCAAAAAAAGAAGTTCTGCCCATGTTACAAATTGGCTCCCCGGGTAGGGCTCGAACCTACGACCTATTGGTTACACACTGACTCACATTACTGTGAGAGTCGGACTATACCTTTACCATATCCTTTACGAACTTAGGCAGCAAGTGTCT
>Ga0208904_1001519_pt1 | contig 15787 bp, 17 predicted proteins | sample AntAceMetag02UKB_FD_184774 | JGI IMG/M metagenome (GOLD analysis project Ga0208904, IMG submission 184774) | Saline lake microbial communities from Ace Lake, Antarctica - Antarctic Ace Lake Metagenome 02UKB (SPAdes) (version 2) | ecosystem: Environmental > Aquatic > Non-marine Saline and...
AATTTAAACAAAAACTTACATTAGTAGCAAATGGCTCATTTGATGCTGATAAGCTATACTGGTTTGTAAATGATAACTTTTTCAGCTCCAGCGAAATAGGAGAAAAACTCTTCTGGACAATGGAGAAGGGGAAACATAAGATAACTTGTGTTGATAAATATGGAAGAAGTTCATTTATAAGGATTGTGGTGAGATGAATCAGAAAGAGAAACCCAAAGAAAAGAAAAGGTTCAGTATGTTCCACATTTTCATTGAAAAAACACTATGATAAGAGTAGTATATAGATTCTGATGTGTTGTAAGGGAAGTGGTTACATGCTACAAAGGGGTAGTAGTTGGATAAAGGAATAGGGTAAATTTAATGAGGCTTCTATTTGCGGAATATACATAAATAGCTTAGCCGAATTATCCTCGAACGAAGCGAGCGGGATAAAACATTGGGGTTGCTTTTTTGTTTTACAATAGAATATGTATTACATTTATATTTTGCAAAGCGAAAAAGAGGGTGATTTTTATACTGGATATTCAGAAGATTTAAAAAATCACTTGCCGGTTAAACTTGTTTATTATGAAGCCTGTTTGAATCAATAAGATGTTACCCACAGAGAAAAATATTTAAAAACTGCTTGGGGAAAACGCTATATCAAGACAAAATTAAAGAATTATCTAATTGGGGCTGAGGGAACAAAATAGTATGGCTAAATCTAAGAATAAAAGCAAAAAAAACAATCAGCTGAACAACGGAATAATTATCTATGAAAGCGTCGATGGGAAACCAAACATTTCTGTGCGGGTTGAAAATGAAACGGTGTGGCTGACTCAAGCACAGCTTGCCGAACTTTTCAGAACATCTCGTCCTAATATCACAATGCACATTAAGAACATTTTTGATGAAGGTGAATTGGCTAAGGATTCAGTATGTCAGGATTTCTTACAGACTGCCAATGACGGCAAAAAATATAATACTAAATATTACAATCTCGACCTCATAATATCCCTTGGCTATCGAGTGAAGTCGCAAATTGCCACCCATTTCAGACAGTGGGCGACTGCGCGCTTGCGTGAGTATATTGTCAAGGGTTTTACTATGGATGATGAACGGCTCAAAGAGGCAGGCGGAGGAAATTACTGGAAAGAGCTATTAGGTAAAAAGGGGTCAACTCCCTTTAAAAAAGTAAGGTGTACCTTTATGGAACATCTGCTTTACCCCCAAAACAGCCCGTCTACTTTCCTTATCCTAAATATTCAAACGACAACTTTACAGAAATGGAAAATGGGAATTAATAAGCCTAGTGGTACAGCTGCTCGCCTATTACAGCTAATTGATAAAAAGGGAAAAGAAGTAATCCAGTTAGTTAGATGATAAATTCTGTCGTAGGAATTCGGGGGAACAGAACACATTCTCGAATTAAGTGATACATCCCCAAAATTTCCGTACTTACTATAAATTAAAAAATGTTAATTCGCTGCACAACTAAAGTTTTGAAAGAAATAGGCATAACGAAGTCTGCTTTAGTAGAGGTACTGGAGAGTGATAATCCTTTAGATGAGTGGTGTGTTAATTTATTTTATTTTAACCGGCAGAAATGCTTAATTTTTACTAATGCTGCTTCTTTGTTTTCATTTATAGTGCATGGAATTTATCGAAAAGAAATTAGAGGTATAGAGGAGCTTTTTCTTAAAGAATTACCAAGAGCTTTGTATTATGAGAATTTTAGCGCTGATCAAATTAAATTTGTTATAAACCAATTTAGGCATATTGAATTAGCTAGAACAATAAACCGAAGTGTTTTAGCTTCAATGAATGGTTTAGTGGCTCGTTACTTATGCTTTAAATCATATGCAACAAGAAGCGGTGAGATAGACGATACAGAGATGCAATGTCAGTTAAACAAAATGCCCATGAGGATATGTGAATATAAACTACCTATTGATAATTTTAAAGATATTCTGAATGGAAAAAAGGTAAAAAAAATAGCACAAAATAAGAACATGGTGTATATATTTGATGCTAAGATGGTTCAGTATTCAGAAGGTAAGAATATCGTGCGGGAGGTTGTTGTAACCAGCGGTAAAAGCCTTTTGCATCTTGCAAAGACAATTCTAAATTCCTTTAATTTTCAATGCGATCATTGTTTTGGATTTTATGGGGATATTAATAAACATCCGGGCAAAGAGCAAACTGAGGTTTATGAGTCTTTTGTTGATGCCGGTGTAAAAAGAACAGTTGAATGTGCTAAAGGTGTTGAGAGAACTAAGATTGCTTCAGTTTTCAAAGATATTGGAAAAAAGATGTTATTTATGTTTGATTACGGTGATGACTGGCGGTTTACTGTTGAATTAAAAGAAATACGAGAGAAGTTAGGCAATGAGCCTTTACCAAAAGTCTTAAGCAGCGTTGGCGAAGCACCGTTACAATATCCACCGTTGAATGTTTAGGGGTAGCTCAGGGTGTCCCTAAATATTTTTTAAATAAATGAAAGAATTTTGCCTTCCCGTACGTCTATTATAATGAGAGGCGTCTTAACAAATATTAATAGGAGGAGGCATATGGGGCAAACTAAGGTATTCTTTTTGCTAACTGAAGAAGAATTGGATATACTGGAGAAAGCTACACTTTTTGAGCCGTGGTTGCTTGACAATATTGATAATGCAAAAAAGAAAGGCGCCCAGTATATAGTTAATATATATACTTACGATATTGCTGATACCCTAAACGCATTAGCATATTCGGTCGACTGTACTAAATCTTACATCGAAAAAGAAGCATATATCAATTTGCATGATAAAATTAAAGAAAAATCTTTACAGAGCAAAAACTCACGCCGCGCTATAACAGAAAAACAAATCCGCAAACAGCTTGGGGTATGAGATTATCAAGGAAAAGGGGATGGAGAAAGGAATTAAAGGAAAAAAGCAATGTGCAAAAAATGCACATTGCCAATTCAGATAAACCAGTCAAGTTTTACAATCTTGATGTCATCATTTCTGTAGGGAAAGTGTAAAATTACCTGTGTTGATAAGCAGGGGCGGAGTTCATTTATAAAAATTAAGTTGAGATGAAATTATGGACAAAACAAATAAAAAGAAAACGAAAAGGACAAAGAAAAAGACCCCTTACACAAAAGAAGAATGGACAAAAATAGAAGAACTTGCTTCTGAAAAGGGTAAAACCTGTAAATCTGCAAAATCAGCTAAAAAGCATCTTGATTCTCTAATACCAAGCAGAGAACTGTGGATACACGAGAATCCCAAAATATTAAAAAGCATACGACAGGGGATAGAAGATGTGGAAAAAGGACGTACCGCCAGGGTTAAAGATTTAGATAAGTTTTTAAAAAGCTATGATCCGTGAATTCGATAATGTATACCAATAACGCAGGAAGAATTCAAAAACAGGATAAAATAAATAAGGGGCTGTTAGTTTCGGGCAAACAACCCCTAGAAATGCCGACAGCTTTACAACTGCAAAGCTTATCTAAAGTGTAAAATATTAATTTGCTTATGTCAAGAGAAAAAACAACATTCCCCACATCAATCCAATCCACCTTATTTTTGTTGTCAAAATACTGGAAAAATTTAACAGTTTAAACCAGTCAACACTTGCCCTGAGTAAACATTAGAAGACTGTCCTCATCAAGCAAAAAAGCATATCCTAAATATTTTTAAAATAAATGAAAGAATTTTGCCGTTTCGTTCGTCTATTATAGTGAGAGGTATTTTGACAAATATCAGAAAATGGGTATAGAGTGTAAATTTTGGAAAAAGATTCTTGTATTTTAAAAGGTGGTGAAAATCATGGAATTTGCTATAATGGATAACAATCAGAACGCAAACGCGCTTACACAAATCGAAGATTACGATCAATTGATCATGGAAAAACCTTACTACAAAAAGACAAATTTTACTTTATATCAGGGCAACTCTCTAGCCTTATTAGCTAAAATGAAGGAAGGGTCTGTGGATATGATTTTTGCTGATCCACCATACTTTCTTTCAAGCGGAACTTTTACCTGCCAAAATGGTAAAATGGTAAGCGTTAAAAAAGGTGACTGGGACATAAGTAATGGCTTAAAAAAGAATTTTGATTTTCAACGTTCTTGGATAGAAGCTTGCAAAAGAGTTTTAAAACCTAATGGTACTATTTGGATTAGTGGTACTTATCACTCAATTTACCAATGTGGTTTTGCACTACAAGTTTCTGGTTTTCATATTCTTAATGATATTGCATGGTTTAAGCCAAATGCTTCACCAAATTTAAGTTGCAGATTTTTTACAGCCAGCCATGAAACTTTAATCTGGGCTAGAAAGGATAAAAAGGCAAAACACACTTTTAACTATGACCTGATGAAAAATGGAAATTGGCCAGAAGACCAGATGAAAAAAGAAAAGTTGCAAATGAGGTCAGTATGGTCAATTAATACTCCTAAAAGAATTGAAAAAACTTTCGGTAAACATCCTACACAAAAGTCGTTTGATTTATTGCGAAGGGTGGTTTTAGCAAGCACGAAAAAGGGTGATTTGATTTTAGACCCTTTTGCTGGAAGTTCAACAACAGGTCTTGCTGCTTATTTGTATGGCAGAAAATTTATTGGAATTGATACCGAAAAAGAATATCTTAACTTATCAATAAAAAGATTTGAAGAGTTAGCTAGAAATATTAAAAGAAAATCCTCGAGAAAGTCTCAATCGGCTGTTGCGCATGTATAGGGAGCAAAATAATGAAAAAAGGTGGTAAAGGGGGCGGGAGAACGGTAACTGGATTAAAATTTGAATCGCGAATTGCTTTAAAAAAGATAATACATTCTCTCGCAGGGTATAAGATTTCTAATGATGAGGTTTACTTTAAAGGCAAAAAGATAGCAGAGCTTTACCAAAAACACAAATTATACAAAAACTTACTTGAGCCGAATAATATTGACTATTCAGTAATTATCTCAAAAAAATTGCTGCCGGATGAAGTAATCCTAATTCTAAAAGATAAAAACCTTTATATTGTAGAAATTAAGTTTCAAGAAGTGGCAGGTTCGGTTGACGAAAAACTGCAAACTTGTGATTTTAAAAATAAACAGTATAAGAAATTACTTACTCCCTTAGGCATAACAGTCAAGTACGTCTATGTTTTAAATGACTGGTTTGCTAAGAAAGAATATAAAGATGTACTCGACTATGTAAAGTCAGTTGGATGTTATTATTTCTTCAATGAATTGCCCTTAAACTTCTTAGGTTTACCTAATCCTACAAAATTCTAAAATTTCGAAGTTAATTCACTTAACTAAAATATGGTACTTTATCCAGAAGTAAATTTATCGGCAAAACTCGTTACGCTTAGTGGCGATCACGAAAAGGATAGAAACAATTTAAGAAAGATTGTCATTGACTCTTTTATTAAAGAGAAAGCCGGGCATGGCACAGGAGCTGAAACTTCTAAGTATAAATATATAGTTGAAACATTAGCATCAGGTAATAGAGTATACCTTACCAGACCAGCTGTCTTAAGCAAAGGCTTTGATTTTGTCATACATGTAGAAAATATTGTTTTTATGAATGGGAAGGATAACCCTAAGCATGAAGACATAACTAAAGATCTCAAGCAAAAGAAACAAAGCAATAAACAGGCATATACGCAGTTACTAAATGCAATCGAGGATGTTTTTAATTGCAAGGACCCTGACGAAGTATACCCTGATTACGAGAATGATCTTAGAGTATTTGAACAAGAACTACCTCCAGAAACAATACTAAAAGTGGTAAAATGGCTTTTTATTGAACAAGATATACGATTTTGGAATTGGTCAGGAAGAGCCATGTTCATGCATGGAATCCGTAACATTTAATAAGAGGAAAAGGGGACGGTTCTATTTTTAAGTAATTAAGTATTGTGTTCCTAGAATCCAACTCCGTTGCAAGCAGAGAATTAAGTCCTTCCCTAAAAATCTCTTGAATTTCCTTCATAATAACGGTATATATAGACAAAGGAAACGCTTCTAATAGATGGGGGTTGACTCTTTTTACCCTACTATTTTCCTCGCGTACAAGAGGAAATTTTGTAAAATGAAAATTTACTTGACATTTTTTGAAAATAGTGGTATTTTGTATAAATAGTGACGGTATTTACTAAAGAGTGGCATTATTTATAAGGAGTAGTAGTATGATAAATACTAATAAAAAGGAACGGTTTAGGAATTTGGCTGAAAAAAGAACTAACGTGGTATTGCAAAAACTAAAGGTTTTAGGGAATTGCTCTAATAGAAGCGCTTATGACTATTCAGATGCCGATATTACAAAAATATTTTCAGCTATTGAGCAAAAGATCCGTACAACCAAAGCCAGGTTTCACATTCCCAAAAAACAAAAGTTTAAGCTTTAAAACAATAAAAATGAGAATAAACGACACGTCTTTATCTGTTAGAGCTAAAAATGCTTTGCATAAGAAAGGATTCCAGACATCTGGCCAATGCGTAGACTTAACTGAGGAAAAACTCTTTTCAATACCATTTTTAGGCAAAAAGACGGTAAAAGAAATTCTTAAATATTTCGAAAGTGACGAATTTGAGAAGGGCTTGTCTAATGAAACAAGTAATATATTTAGCGATGGTTGCGAAGAACGCTTTCAATATCTGGTAAATATTTTGGCAATACCATTACTTGACCTTCCGTTATCAGTTAGAGCAGAAAACGTTTTAAAAAAATTAAAAGTAGAATTTTTGAAGGATCTGGTACCCCTTGATTATATAGCAATCCTAAATGTAAGAGACTGTGGCAAAAAAACCTTGCGAGAGATAAAAACATTCTTAAAGAAAATAGAGTTAAATCTCGAAATGGACCTCTCCGCAGATTTAAAAAAAGAAATAGCTGTACAAATAGAGAATTCGGAACAGCCTGGTCTTACAATAAAAAATTGTAAAATTAAATATCCTACTATTGCAGTTGTTTTCGAAAGTCTATTAAATAATATTTTTCCAAAACACAAGTTCACTTTTTATAAAAAATGTTATGAACTTTATCAACAAAATGGAACATTAGAAAGTGTTGCAAAAATTGTTGGCGTAACTAGAGAAAGGGTTCGTCAGATCTTAGTAAAGGGAGATAAGTTAGGAATGTTTAAGTATGGAGGCAGAGAATATAGTTTTGTAGAGAAAGAGAAGATTCTAATTGATTACAAAAAATATTTAAATCTTTCACAAACCGCTAAACATAATAAAATTTCTTTAGAGTATTTAAAAAGATTATTAGCCGCATATAACATTACTGATAAAATTCTTTATTCTATTAAAATTGATAGTAAAAAAAATGAATGTATTAAAGATTATGAGAAAATTAAAAATGAATTAGGACATCACCCTACAACAACAGAGTTGTGTAAAAAAACGAAATGGAGGACTTTTTCAGCACGAGTACAAAGATTATGGGGAACTTTTGAAGTGTTTAGAAAAGATATGAGTATACCGAAACCTGTTAGGGTTTTTCCTGAAGCTACAAAGAGATTTATTGAAAAACGTAAAAGGATATCATTAATTATTAAGATGCAAAACTTAGATCAGATTAGAGAAAAGTTAGTACAATGCAAACCGTTAAGTTCCTTAGAAATTTCACAGAAATGCAATATTAAACAGAGCAAAGTATATAACTTGTTGACTATGCTAATGACCACTGGAGAAGTAGCCAGAGTTGGGCAAGGTAGTAATGTAAAATATAGACTTAGATAAAAGTGGGGTATGAGATGAAAGTAATAGCAAAAACACGTCTAAAAATTAGAGACCAAAATGAACTGTTGAATCAAATCGCGGGAACGTATAAAGACTTTTTTAGAGCAGCAATGGAATATATCGATAACGCCGTTGACGCTGCTGCCAATTTAAGAGAAAAAGGTAATAAATTTAATCCGGAAATAAAAATAGTTATTGATACAAAAGAAAAAAAAGTTAGCCTTATTGATAATTGTGGAGGTATGTCTCCTAAAGAATTATGTAATTTGCTTTCTTCAGTTGGAAGGTCAGTAAAAAAAACTGTTCCTTGGGCAAATGGGCAATTTGGATTTGGTGTCCATGCTTTTCGGGCTTTTGCAAAAGAAGCATTATTCTTTAGTAAAAAGGGGCAAATTGAGTCAATGATTTCTATAGATAGAACTTCTGACGAGAACACAGATGTTGCATGCCTTCAAAGTGATGGTAAAGAGTTAGAAAAAGCCGGAACCAAGGTAGTAATTTCTCAATTTGACTCTCACGTTTTTAAAAAAAGCTCATTCTTTAATTCTGTAATATCTGAGATAGAACATCACTTTGATGATGTTATTCGAGCTAAATTAATAAAAATATATGTTATAGAAGATAACACCAGGTTATACGAATGCAAATTTTTCGATTATGAAAGTCTTGCTGGGGTCCCATTTAAAAAAGAGGTTACTTTAAGCATTAATGGAAATGAGAAAAAAATAAACGTTGATTTAAAAATCCTTGAAAAAGTTCAAGAAAGCCGCCATCCAGTCATTACAAATAAACAAAGACGAGTTCAAAATTTAAATGATTTAAAAAGTTATAAACAATTTGTTCGTAAAAACAAGGGCAGGGACATTTCTCTTTGGTCCAATCCATTTATAGTGGGATGCATAGAAATAAATGATTTATGTTCTCCAAATCTTACCCGTGATGATCTAAAGGATTCTCCAGCAAGAGAGGTATTGTATGAAAAAATTTTTAATATCCAGCATGAAATTGAAACATTAATTGATGAAATTATGAATAAAAAAACACAAGATTCTTATAATAAACTTGGAAGCGTAATGTCTGATTGTTTATCTCGAATTATGCGACGTTTTAAACTTCAATTTGAACAATTAGCACCTTCTGGGATAAACGGAAAGTTTGAAAAAAAGATTCTTGAAGAAGTAGGAGATGTCCCTTTTGGAGGAACTGAAGAAGGTGGAGATAAAGGAAATCCGAAAGACAGGGGAAATGGCAAAAATACATCTGGAGGTGGATCCAATGTGGGAAAAGGAGAAAGTGGCGGAGGAAACAACACAAAAAGTAAATCTTCAGGAGAGGGATTGTCCAAGGAACAAACTATTCAATCCTCTGGACCTAAAATAGAGTTTCAGAATCATGCTGGAGAAGATCGCATAATTGATCTAGGAAATTCATTGATAATTAACACGCAGCATCCTGATTTTATAAAAAGAAATTCGAGTAAATCTGGAAAGATTAAATTAGACACTAGATTGCTTAATTATGTTTCTCTAGTAATTACTCCTCCATGTGTACATAGACTATTTGAAAAAAAAGGGCGAGTTCCAACTGCTTTGGAAGTTGGAGCAAATATACTTGATTTAAGTTTAAAACTTGAACATGATCTAGTTGGAACTGTATTAGGGGAAGAAATAGAAAACACAATCGGTGAAGAATAATGTCACATAATATTAAAAAGATAATAGAAGCTATAGTAAATTTAAATAATCGTTATAGAGACTCTAAAGAGTCTACGAGAGCAAAACTTGAGATCATGTGGGAGATAGGTGATGTTTTAACTAAAATGGGTGTTAAGAAACCCCATAAAATAGGGTGGGAAATTCAAGAAGAAACTCGAGGGTTAATCAAGAGACCCACAATATTTAGAAGTTATAAAATTAGAAGCATTTGGAATAAAAAAGAGGAATTGATTAATAATTTAGGAGAAATAAAATCATTATCTAATCTTACTGAAATACTTCCATTAATCGACCCTGCACAGAAAGTTCGTAGTAAATTAAGTAAAAACGAGTTAGAATGCATTTATAAACATACATGTAGTAATTCTCAAGTTGAATTTAACATATATCTAAAAGCGTTAAAGAAGAAATATTCTTGCGGAAGGCTAGGGCAATCGTTGGATAAGTTCAAGCACCTTAAGGAGCTTAATCCTGAAATAACAAAACTGAAAAAATTAATTTCATATTTAACTAATATTATTAGTGCAGAAGAAATTTCCTGTAGAAAAGAATTTAGGGATAGTACCACAGAAGAAGAGCTAAATACTTTCTCAAATATGTGCATTTCGTTAACAACAAAAAATAATTTAAGGTTATATAAACACAAGGGAGCGACTACCTCAGATTCCAAAAATAATGAATTAAAGGATCTCTATGATTATTTCTATTCTCTTTTGAATAAGACTACAGATTATGAAAGGGCGAGATTAAGAAGATTAGTTTCGGCTGATGTATTAGCTCAAGTTTCAGATATGATTTCTTCATTATTATCCGAAGAAGGAGTAAAAGATTTTAAAGCAAGACAAGAAATAATAATTAAGTTTTAAAATATATGACTAATTTTTAAAAAAGCAAAGAAACTATAAAATAAATAAATTAAACATTACTTAGGATTAAGTGATAAAGGGGTTAACTCCCTTTTCTTGAAAACCAAATATAAAAAATGTCCCAATACTACAACCCAAAACGCACACGAAATTTATATGATCCCAACAGTTCGGAACCTTTTAAGGTAAGTCGGTCAAAAATAGATCTTTATATTAATTGCCCACGCTGTTTTTATCTGGATAGACGTTTGGGGATAGGGAGGCCTCCGGGATTTCCTTTTGCATTGAATAGTGCGGTTGACACCTTACTTAAAAAAGAATTTGATCTACTAAGGCAAGACGGAGAAGCACATCCCTTAATGAAAAAATATGGTGTAGATGCTATTCCTATCGCACATGAACAACTTAACCGATGGCGAGAAAATTTTAAAGGTGTGCAATATTTACACAAACCAACTAATTTTATTATTACTGGTGCTATTGATGACCTTTGGCAAAATCCTGCCGGTGAATACATTGTTGTCGATTACAAGGCAACCAGCAAGAATGAAGAGATAACCGAACTTAATAAGGCTTGGCAAAATAGCTATAAACGTCAAATGGAAATATATCAATGGTTATTGCGCAGAAATGAGCTTAAAGTATCAAATACCGGCTATTTCGTCTATTGTAACGGAAGAACTGACATAGACAAGTTTGATGGAAAACTTGAATTTGATCTAACCCTAATTGCTTACGAAGGGAATGACAGCTGGGTTGAAAACAAAATCAAACAAATTCATACGTGTCTTCAAAATAATGTCATTCCTAAGTCAGATAGTGATTGTGATTTTTGTCGATACCAGAAAACAGTGGAAAAAGCACTAAAATAATCTATATATGTAATAACCAAAATGGGAGGAAATATGAATACAAAGGTTAAACCTTTTAGAATGCTTGATGATGAATTTATGCAGTCTTTATTGAATGGCGAAATAAAATATATTTTGCAGTTCGAAAGAAAAAATCGCAAATCTTTTATGGTCGAATTACGTAATAATTTTGTAGATCTCTATTTTCTAGGGCATACAATAGAAGTCAAGCGCAGAAAAGAAGGTTATTATTTCACCGCTTCTAACGAGTTTAATCCAAAAAAATATCTACAAGACAATCTATCGAAATTAGTTGAGCCCTATACAACCGGTAAATGGCAACTTGCAGCAAAAAAAATTAAAACATATCAACAATTCGAAAAGATAATGACTGAAGTAATATCCCGGATAGTTGCACACAAAAAAGGAAATATCTCTGAAGGAGTTAGTGAACTTAATCACTCTATGGATAACAGATTTATCGGTAAAAATGGAATACTTGTTGTTGACAGACAAATAGTATATCCGGGCAATAAAGGCTCAAGGATGGACCTTTTAGGCCTTAAAAGGCTAAACAAAAATAACAATTTGTTTACTTTTGTAATTCTGGAGCTCAAAAATAAAAATAACGTAGGAATAGGACAAGTGTGTTCACAGACAACACGGTATATAGATCTTGTTTACGATAACAAAGAAATTTACGAAAGATTTAGGGCAACTTACCAAAAAATTATCGACCAAAAGAAAAAGCTCAGACTTCTTAAAAGTATCGATTGCCAAATAGCTCCGTGGGAAAAAGTTTCAAAAAAGGATATCTTAGGGTTAGTGGTTTTAGATAATTTCAATGTTAAAGGCGATTTAAAAAAGAACGGGTTACTTGAACGAGCAATAAAAGATTGGGGATGTGCTGGAGATAATTACAATATAAAATTATTTCTAAAAACTAATGTTTTTGATAGCACATTTTTCATGAATAAAACCAGTGCAGAAAGACTGCTTAAGAAATATAAAACATGCAACTCATAATCCATCGTGGCACTAAAGAGATTGGCGGAAGTTGTGTGGAGCTATCCACAGAAAAATCCCGAATACTTATAGATTTCGGTATGCCGTTAGTCAACAATAAGAAAGAACCATTCGATTCTAGGGTTTTGGAGGGCAAATCGCTAGAAGAATTAAAAAAACTAAATTTACTGCCTGAGATAGCTGGGCTCTATAACGACGAGGAAAAAGCAATAGATGCCATCCTTATATCACATTCCCATCTCGATCACTACGGCTTGCTCAGATATGTTCATCCGGACATTCCGATTTATATGAGTAAGGGCGCTAAGATATTGGTTGAAATATCCAATATTTTTATTCCTCATAAAATAGGGGAACTTAATATAAGCGCTATTGATAAAATTAAAAGTTTTGTTGTAGGAGACTTCAAGATTTATTCATATCTGGTAGATCATTCGGCTTTTGATGCTCGTGCTTTCTTAATTGAAGCTGAAGGCAAAAAAATATTTTATTCCGGTGATTTTAGAGGTCATGGCCGAAAAAATGTTTTATTTGATCGAATGATTGCAAAACCGCCTAAGAATATAGACTATTTGCTTATGGAAGGCTCCATGCTTGGCCGTGGCAAACAATTATATAATGATGAAAATGCTGTTGAGGAACGGATTGAAAAGATTCTTAAAAACTCTTCTAATATAACTTTTCTTTTTGTCTCATCTCAAAATATCGACAGAATTGTTTCAGCTTATAGGGCTTGTCTTAAAACAGGTCATATCCTTGTCGTAGACATTTATACAGCCTATATATTAGATAAGCTTAGAACGGTATCAAAAAATATACCTCAATTCAACTGGCGTAATGTAAGGGTAAAATTCATAAAAAGCCACGCTGATACATTGGCAGAGAAGGTATCTGATAAATTACTATACTTTTATAATACAAAAAAGATTGATATGTTTGAAATAAATAGAAATAAAGATAAAATACTTATGTTAGCTAGAGATAATTCAGTATTTCCTTTGTTTGTTAAAAGCATAAAAAATATTAAAGGGTCTAAGATAATCTATTCAATGTGGAAAGGGTATTTGAATGATAGATTTAAACAATATTGTGCAGATAAAGAAATAGAAATAGAACAAATTCACACAAGTGGCCATGCTACAGTAGAAGACTTAAAAGCCTTTGCTAAAGCTTTAAACCCTAAAGTTTTAATTCCAATTCATACTTTTGAGGCATCTAAATATCCAGACTTGTTTAACAATGTTAAAATCTTAAAGGACGCGGAAAAGTGCGTGCTTTAGCCTTATACTAAAAAAAGACAGTTCTATTTTTAAATAATCAAGAAAGGTAATATATGCCAAAGAAGAAAAAAACTAATGAAGTTGAAACGGTTCATAAACTAACCGTTTTTAAGGGAAAGTGGATAAGAAGAGTAATCCATGATGATGGGTGGTAGTTTTCGGTGACTGATATGATAGAAGCTCTCACGGATAGTTCCGATCCAAAGCAATATATCAAACGAGTCCGCCAGCGAGACCTTAAGCTTAATTCCTACTGGGGTACAATTTGTACCCCGCTTGGATTACTAGCAAAAGATGGTAAGAGAAGGAAGATCAATTGGGGCAATACAGTGAAAAAAGGGACGCTTCTATTTTAAGTAATTAAGTATTGTGTTTTTCGATTTTCAACAATAAAAAGTTTTTCTAAAAACCCTTGCAAACCTTGACATTCTCCGATTTATATTGTATACTTTAATTAGAACTAATTAGTGCTAATTAATGGTAATTATAAGGGAGTTATGATGAAAACAAAAAATGGTTCAAAGACTAAACGTAAAAGTTCAAAAATGGGAGCAAGTGTCATCCCGGCTCTTGAAGCACGGACGCATTTTGGAGAAATAATGAAAAGGGCTTTTAATTCAAATGAAAATTTCATTGTGCAAAAATCAGGAATCGATATGGTTGTAATCATTAACGCAATGCAATATAAACGATTTATTCAGGCGCGGGACGAACATTTTGAAGTCCTTGATCGCATCAGGAAAAGTCTTCCGATAGCATCAGATCATGAAGTAGACGATGACGTCACAAAGGCTATCACTGAAATAAGAAGGCCGAAGCGTGCTTAGAATCGTCTTCGACACAAAATTATTTGTACAAGCAATCCTTACAAAGAAAGGGATTTGTGCTTTACTGCTGACAGCATGGAAAAGAAATCATTATATTTTAATATCTTCAACTGATATTGTCGGCGAAATCGAAAGAGTGTTAATTTATCAACAGATAAGAGGAAAGTATAACCTAACAGAAGCAGATATAGAAGATTTAATCTCACTTTTAGAATCTGAGGCTGCAATTCTTTCAGAAATTCCGAAACTGAACATAATTCAAGATTATCCCCCTAATAATAAATTTCTTGATTGCGCAATAGCAGGAGATGTAGATTATATTGTTGCTGGTGATGCCCATCTTTTAAGCATTAAGAAAATTAAAAAAATTCCCATTATTTCAGCATCTCATTTTGTGAAAATTTTGGGCAGCAAATTATAGATGTTATGCAAAACATCAAAAAATTACCCTTAGCCTTCCTCATTTCCTTCATAATCTTACTTCTACCACTAAAGGCCTCTGCTGAGGTGCTTTTTGGGGGAGATTATCAGAAAGCCCTTCATGAACACCTAACCCAGGCTGAAAAGTCGATTACTATTGCGATGTATTTTATTATTTTGGAGCCTAAGGGAGAAGGCCCTATTAATCAGCTGGTTAATGATCTTATAGATGCTAAAAACCGCGGGGTTTCAGTCAAGGTACTTCTCGAAGACTCAAAGCTTAAGGCAAGCCGTCTTGCCTATAAAAAGCTAAAAGAAAATGATATCGCGGTATATTTTGACACCCCAAAGCAACTTTTGCATATAAAGGGTATAGCTATTGACGATAGATATCTATTTTTAGGTAGTGCTAACTGGTCACGAGCAGCGATGGAAGACAATAATGAGGGTGGTTATCTTGCGGATTCTGCACTTAATGCCATTGCTCTCAGAAAACATATTGAGAACACTCCTTTTCAGGATAAAGATGCATTCTTGCCTTTGACCGAAGGTGTATCTATTTCTCAGGATTTTCTTCTTTCATCTAAATCAGGTCGCAGGCTTCTCAAAAGCCAAGCTACAAAACAGCTTGATCTTTACTTATTATTACTCAAGATACAGCAAAAAGAGAAAAAAGATACCATTGCTGTTAATTATGATTCTTTAGCTAAAGATATGGGTTATACTGCCCCGAAAGATTTAGGCAAATATCGTAATCAACATCATTATTTTTATGAAAGAATACATCGCTCGCTTATACGTCTTGAGAAATACGAGCTTATTAACTATGAGAAGGATATAGTTACTTTAAAGCCCCTTAAGGGTAAAACATCTATCATAATGCCGTTTGAATATTGGCAATATGAATATCCTAATCATCTTTCGATGCGGGCAAAATATATGTATTTGATTTGCTTATATGAAGCTGCTCGCTCTACGCGTTATCCTTTTTGGTTTCGCAGTCAAAAAGATATGGCAAAACTCTACGGCATAAGCGATACGACCATTTCTTTAGGCTTGTTAGAGTTAGAGGAGAAGGGCATAATTGAAATTAC
>Ga0208904_1001522_pt1 | contig 15761 bp, 29 predicted proteins | sample AntAceMetag02UKB_FD_184774 | JGI IMG/M metagenome (GOLD analysis project Ga0208904, IMG submission 184774) | Saline lake microbial communities from Ace Lake, Antarctica - Antarctic Ace Lake Metagenome 02UKB (SPAdes) (version 2) | ecosystem: Environmental > Aquatic > Non-marine Saline and...
TAGCTCTTTGTTAGAGAATCCCAGAAACACTGTCAGCTCAGGTGAAAAAGCTGTGATCGAAGAATGACTCTCGAAATAACCTTGATCTGATTCTTCCTCAGTATTAGTACACTCACTCATACGCTTTATAAGGGCCTGTATAGATGTAGTATCAGATGACATTGGAATCATTAGTTGATCTAGGAAGCCTCTTGCAAAACTCATTGCAGTACCCTTTCGAGCTTGTCCTGCAGGTGCTACTAAGACTACATAGAAATTAGGATAGAATATAATTGAGCCCCATCTTATCCGACACTTTCTCTGTAAAGCTGCAGCCATTGTTGAGACTGCCATCCATTGATGATATCTTTTAGGTGGCTCAGAGTGAAGATCCTCCATAGAGCCATGTGTGTAATCTATATAACTATCGAACCAGTCCGCTAACTCTCGCTTATCATTACTCATTCAAAGTCTCCCAGCTCTGCTTCAGATTATCTGTCAAGTTATCATTAAATTCTGGGTCAATTCCTTCTTCTTTATTCATATGAACTCCCATTGTCAGACCAGCAGGTATAACAAAGGTTCTACCGTTATGAGTTGTTAAAGGTTGCTCAAGGCTGCTCTTTATCAACCTTAACATTCTTGCATGTTCTTCCCAACCAATCGATAAAGGTATCTGAAAACCAATCTCATCATGAACCTGCCTAAGAAGTTCAATCGGCTCAAACAAATCCTGATTATAATAGATATAATTAAGACCTCTCTGATTGATGATATCTCCAACCGTGCCTTGTGGTATACAGGAATAAGCTTCCTTAAATGTTGCATCTGCTTTCTGACCAGATATCGCACCAAGGAAAAGAGTACTTCTTCCCATGAGATTCTTCAATGTCCTTCCATCTCTCAACTGTCGTTTTACATAAGTATGATATGATTGCTGAACACCAGGATAGAGTTTATGATAAGACATATAGATCAGCTTACCATCATTTTCTCTCAGCTCATTCTTAAGAGAAAAATTCCTATATCCCCAATCATAGTTGAATCCATGATCAGCTTTCTTACCCCAGAATCGCCAATTCTGAGTACCATCACCAAGAGGACATAAATCATAGACACCATGTTCTCCAAGCTCTTTCATATGATAGAAGACCCTCATAATCATTCGAGCTGTCTTTGAGTGAACATCAATATTATTCTCAAAACATTCTATCATATTGATAACCTCACCGACATAAGCAACAATACGATTCTCAGCTTGACTTAAATCAAAAGCATAATAAACATATCCTTCATCAGGGATTAGAAACTCCTGAAGATTATGTGGCCAATTCTGCTGATTACCACCAGTTCCCCAGATATTCTTACTTGATGATAGCCTACTGTATCTTGTACCGACAGGATTATATGAGCATCTTATTCTTCCATCACTATCTATCTTTGTCAGATCAAGATATGTTGATTTAAGCTTCGTATAATGTCTTATATTCTGAATAAGCTTTGCTTCATGTATGTCTTTTCTTATCATTCTCTTCATAGCAAGATCATCATAAGAATCCTTACCCTTGGACTTGAAGGGCTTAATATTCTTTTCACCATAGAAATAATCTTTTAGCTGCTTATGACTATTAGCATTCAGTGCATGACCAGCCAAAGCATTAAGTTTAATCTGAGCATCTTCTATCTTCTTCTCATAATCTCGCCCTGCAGTCTCCATCTTATGAACATCTACCTTCAGACCTCTCTCCATCATATATACAAGAGGCTCAATGAGCTTAGTCTGTGCCTGATAGATCTCCATGTTATTAGTTCTTTCTATCTCTGTCATCTGCTTTGGTAGGGCCTCATCACAGATCAATGCATCAGTAGCATTATACTGCCAGAACTTTCTGTATTTACCACTACCCTTAAAGAACGCTTTTCCATCTGCTTTATAATAAGGATGATCTGTCCAGAGAGCTGTAATGAAGTCTAAACCCTTCGGATAATCTGGCATCATAGTATTCTGTGCTATCATTGTATCATCAAGGTTAGAGACTCTGATACCATAGTTTCTCAGCAAAAAGTGTCCATCAAAGGTAAGATTCTGACCACAGACTCTGATTCGTGAGTCTTCCAGAACCTCTGCAATCTTCTTCCATATCTCTATTTCCTGTCTGAGGATAAAATAATCTCCACTACTCTCAGAGAAAGGAATACACATAGCATGACGGTTGACTGCAAATGCAATACAGCTTACCTGTTTGTGAACTCGATTCATAAAGACTTCAATATCATAGCTGATACGATTTCCTTCAAGTCCCTTCTGCTGAATATAATTAAGGAAGTCCATAGCATTGATAAAGGTGGGTTCAATTGAGACCTCACGATCTGTAGCTACCATCAGACCTGACTGATATTTACGAAGACGTTTGAGATCAAAGATAATAAGCCGCTTGTTCAGATACTGATTGGTAGGAGCTATGACAGTAGATGGATGTAGCATTGGAATAACTTTCCTGCCCTCAACCAGTGTACAATCAAGAAGACTTCCACGCCACTTGATAATTCCAACTCTACCTGTCAGAGCAAACAATGCTATTCCACCTATAGCTCCAAAGTATTTAGATGTTGTCTGAGATAGCTCCCACTGCAGGAAATCAAGGTATGCTTGACCAGCCTGAGACACAATAGGATCTGGAAGCAGCTTACGATTCTTATAAAGTTGAATATATCTGTCCTTATGATAGTCCATATCCTTAATCACGTTAGTGAGATAGCAAAGAGGTCTATCAACATTAGCTGCATTCAGATCAGCGTTAAGTTCATTTCCAGTAGGTCCAACAAACATCTTACGTTCACGAACTTCAATACGGCCAGGCTGCTCACCAATCAAAACATAAGGAGCATCAAATCTTCCTGCAGGAGGAACAGTTGTTTTAGCTCTTGGTAAGATCAAAATATCCTCCTTTCAAAAAAAGCAGTAAAAACAAAATAAATAAGAGCCATAAAACTAATATAACCAATAGCAATAAGAAAATCTAAAACTATATCATACCAGTCAGAGTTACGAATCTTAAGCCAATTCATAGCTATAACATCTTATGACATTTAATAATATAGCTCTCAAAATACTCTTTCGTAAGATCAAAGCCAATCGGTATCATCTGATTTTGTGCTGCAGCTATCAGAGTATTACCTGAACCAGCAAAAGGAACAAGCACGTTAGCATTGGGCTGTGCAAAAGTTGTGAGAACATCTGAAATCATCTCAATAGGACGCTCAGTTGGATGGACTTTCTGCTGTGGCGGAATAGGTTTGTAGCCAAAGACATTAGTCTGACCTGGTTTGGCAAGAGTGGGAATACCTTTCCTTGCATAGTAAAACATTTCATATGCTTTGGCAAGATCTCTTTCAGGCTGCATACACTGACCAGATGTCTTCTCAACAACATGACCATCTGATTCTTCTCCCTTAATCCATACAGCAGGCATACGTTTGTTCTTAAATTTAGTATCAAGAAGCCATTGATGTATAGCCTCAAACCAAGGTTCAGGACCAAACCAGCATATAAGCCAACTGTTAGGTTTGAGAACTCTATAACATTCTGAAAAAACTTTATACATAAATTCAGAATAATCCTTAGCATCTATCTCATTATAACCTGTGTAATTATAGTCTTTCTTCTGCTTCTCCAGATCAATAGCATATGGTGGATCAAGCTCAACAATATCCATAGTACTATCGCCGATCTTCTTAACGCCCGTAAAGAAGTCTTCTACATGATATGAGTTAATAATCTTCTTCTTAAGACTCTCTCCTTCACCAAGAGAGGCTCTGGCCTTAACAGCATCTGATGCTTGGATTACTTTCTTCTTAGCACCCTTTAAAGCTTTCTTTGCATCATCCTTTGTCTTGAATTGTTTCCAGTTTACATCAGGTGTAGCCTCCATCATCTTAGCCAGATTAATATCATCTGATAGAGCTCCCTTTGATTTACCCGTCATTCTTGCAAGATCAGTAAGAGAAAACCCTGGAGCATCTCTGGCCGTAGACATCTTTACGCCATGTATCCTCTGCTGGAGGTTAAGGATTCTTGACTTAAGATCACAATCTTCTTGCCAACCGAGATCTTTACGATAGAGATTCTCAGCGAACTCCAGAAGTCTTAACTCAAGCTCCGTCAGTTCTTTCTCATATATTCGACAGCTTATGAATTCTATCTCATTCTTTGTGTTCAGAAATTCAAGAGCCTTAAAGCGTCTCCCACCAGCAACAAGCAGGTATGGTTTCTCTGCTCCCGGCTTATTAACGGCTATTGAGATAGGCTGAATCAGACCATCTTTTTTAATACTCTGAACTAGAGATTCTATATCTCCAAGATCTTTTCTGAACCTCTCTCCTACCTCAATATCACGCATCAATACATCAGCTACCTTGATCTTACTAATCTTTAGTATATCCAGCATCTCTATTCTCCTTGATTTTTAAAAGTCGTTTAAGGATTAGCTCCCTGTCAGCATCACCCATCTTCTTCAGATGCTCTTCTATCGAGATTTGCTTATTTCCCTGCTTCTTAGCAACTGTCTTCCTTGCCACTTTTACAGGGATTTCTCGTCTCAGCTCCCTGAGATATCTAATGTGATTAAAGACTTCCTCATTAGACATCTCAGAGATTGATTTATGTAGGTTTTTAAGCGTCGCCATTAGAATGGATACTCCTTAACTAAAGAAATACAATCATCAAATAAATTCTTTAGTTCATTTCTTCCCCAGCCTGTCTTAGCATCTAATTTCTCAAAGAAGACTGTTCTGAGTATGTTTATATGAGTAGCATCTTTAGAATCATCTTCTATGGGTTTATCTAAAATATCTACTCCTCTTGTATTTTGCTCAATCTGAAGTAATACACTAAAAAGTTTTACTATTTGTCTTTCATCCATTATCTTCCTCCCTATCAAGATCCTTTTCAAAATAGTCTTCAAGATTAATAGCTTTCGCCATAACAATTCCGAGAGATTCCATGCCACAGCGTTCAGTCATCTCAATAAGCATATTGACTAAAGTAGAGACTAATTGCTGCTTCATGCCAAAAGGAAGCTTCTGTAGAAACTTCTGCTGTTTTATCGTTAGATCTATTGAAAGTCGTGGTCGCTGTGACATAGTTTTTCTCCTGTGCTTTGTTCGTTTTTCGTATGGAGGTTAATGATTATGCTCCTGTATAAGTAACATTTTGACATTTATTAGATTCAATAGTTTTAAGAACTTTCTAAATATCCACGAATAAAAGAGTCCTGTGTACTAGGAAATAACTTATCCATTTCTTTAGCATGTTTCTCAAGAACTGAGTTATTAGGAACTTTAAGTTCAAAGGGAGTTAATTTATTAGATAATGTTATCCAATCATTTAACTCCCCTAATTGAAAAGATGTACAAGAACTTTTGTATCTAAGTTTATCAGATCTCTATCTGAATCTTTTGCAAATATAGCAGTTGCAACAAAAATAGCATCTTTATCATCTTTTGCTATAACGGCTTTAGGCCCAAAGACTAATAATTCTTTTCCATTTTCTTCTGCTTTAGCTATTATTGCTACTTCGTATAATGGCATTCTTCTCACCTCCTTTGTGTTTAAGATGATTGCTGGGAGCAGGATTCGAACCTGCACGAAGGACTTATGCCGCTAAGCGTTTTCGTCTATCTCCATCCAGCGTGGATACGTCTGATCTCCAATGACAAGCAATGTCGGACTTTAACCGTATACTTGTCAATTCCGCCATCCCAGCAACTTTCATCTATCTTGGACTCAGGAATTTCTTCACTTTATTCTGCTCACCATAGCCCTCATCAGGTGTAACAATTAGAAGCGCATCGCCAGTCTTTCCAACACATTCCTCATAGTCAACCCGCTGAGTATAGTCAATCCCAAAGCATGTAAAAAACGCTTTCAGGTCCCATTTAGCCGCATTCTTGTCCTTTGCGTTAAGACCATCATGAGGAATACGCAGGAACTGTGAGAAGCTCTTTGCAAATGCTGCTTCTTCACACTCGATGATCTCAAACAGTGGCATAACATAAGGATCATCATTCTTGTCCTTTCTTAGAACAGAACCTTTCTTATCTGTCTGCCAGTCAACGAGCTTAAGCGTATATTCTCCATCCTCAGCTGCCTGTGGTTCAACAGCACCATCCAAATCTTCTTCTCCATCTGTAAAATCTAAAAAACTTTCTCCCATGTTGATCCTCCCTTTCTTTGTTGATTAGTTTTCTAATCGGTTAATTATTGACTGTATTCTGGCTGTATTAAGTCTAACAGTTTCTACTATATCTTTTATGTCAGTAGCCACAATTACCAAAGGTTGTGAAATTTTCTTATCAACTTCCTCTGGTTCTGGAAAAGCTTCTGTTAGAAGATTATTTAGACGGTCCTCCAAAACACCTACAATATTATCTAGATCATTTACTCTATCTCTACCCTTACTAAGTATCTCAGGTATCTGACAATTTGCTTCTATACATTTTCCTTTTTGTTCTATCATTCTTTCACCTCCTCTTTAAGATCCTTAAACAACGGCTTATCTGTTGTATCAAGTCCACACTTTTTCATAATAGCTTTTATGTCAGGTGGCTCTTCCTTATTTAGTTTTCCTCCTCTCCCCAATCTTGAACCTGCCTGAATTCCATAGACAGGTTTTGTTAGTAATTCTCGTGTTTCAGCTTTGTAATCCTTGATTCTGAGATAATAAATCTCACTGAAAAGAGCAGGAATTCTCTCCCTCAGCTTACCCGTTATCATAATCCCAAGATCTCCAACTGCATTACCTTCACGATCCTTAGGCTGATCAGAATGTCCCAGCAAGACACAGTTACATGGCAAGGATAAGAATTTCCTCATATAATTTTCTATAAATGCCATCTGTGGAAGCCAGTCATTTTCCTGAGGAGCTCCTCCAACCTCTCGATCTTTCTTAACCTTTGCAGCCCGTCTGATTACCTCATACATCACAACCTGTGCCCATGTAGTCATAGAATCAATCGCAAATGTACCTACATGAGAGAAGAAGTCCTTACGATAGAGATAATTGAACTCATCCTCCCAGAGCCTACAAGCCTTAGGTGCAAAAGGATCTTCCTTCTCAAACCTTGTATCAACCAAGACTTCACCTTTGTCTATCATATCCCTGAGAACCAGTGTTCCACCTGGATCAAAGCTATGAACAAAAATTGGCTTTGGACAGGTTCTGAGTAGAGAGGTCTTACCAGTCTTAATAGGCCCGTGAACTATGGCGTTAAAGGTAAGATTGCGGGGATCTTCATCATACATCTTTTTGATCTCTGCTGCATGTTTCTTTATTGATAGTAATGTGCTAATCTTTATCACCTCCCTTATAGTTTATTAAGCATAACTCTCGGCTCTTCTGCCAGAGGATTCCAATGTTCAATCTGAAAGCCTATCGGGGGCCTCTCAACATGCTTAAGTGGGTTAGCCCAAGCCATACAAAGATCATGATAAGGACAACCACTCCAGTTAGTACAACCTGTAGGATTCATTGGAAAGGCTTTCATGATATTATCTTTTGCTGAACACTCAGCCAATAGGTTAAAGTTCCATTCAATCATATCAAGCCACCAGAGCATAGTATTCAGCCAAGCATTCATATTGCTAGGTGATTTATAAACTGGAACTTCCATAAAGTCAAAGTGCCTGAAAGGATCTTTTAAGTCTTTCTTAGCATCATCTTTAGTCTTCTTAAAGAACGTTCCGTCAACTATTACACCACGAACGTCTTTCTCCTCATACAGACAATAAAGTACGTGAGAATATGTACCAACCTGAGGTGACAGATACCATTGAAGATTCCAGTTCCATGTTGAACTACCTGTTTTGTGCTCACGTGAGATGATTCCATGAGGTCCTTCCATAATAGTATCCATCTTAAAGGTAACAACACGATCTTCGGACAGGTTGATAGTTCCACCTATCTCAACCATAGGAACTCCATTATGAGAGAGAATCTTATAATCACGTTCTTCATCTTTATGTCTGTTTGCGTAAGCTGCGAGGGCCACAAAAGCTCTTGAAGGTATCTTTGGTGAATATATCTCATCATCAGACTCATCAAAGTGAGCTCGATAGTATGGGAGAAAGCCCTTATAATAAGCTTTTTGAACACTTTCAACTGAGAAATCTGACAGATATAACATAGCCAAAGCTTCATGCCATGCTGAGCCAAATATCAGATGAATGTTAGCACTGGCAGGTCGCCAGCCAAGGACATACTCGAAAAAATATTTTCTCCAACATTCCATAGCCGTCTTTACCTTTGATGCATCCTGGATTTCCCAAGAAGGTGCGGGCGGCACAGGATAGGAGAGATCTTTGTTATAGTATGGCATTAAGAACCTCCCGCTATAATTATATCATTAATAAAGGTTTGTATCTTATATGATATAGTTAGTGATGTTCTTCTATGTTTTACTGCCATAAGATCAATAAAATTAAGAAGACTTTCATTAAGGGCTTTAAGTTCCAGATTATTCCAATCATGACCATTTCTTGATTCATCCTTTTTCATAGATTTTTCTAAACTATTTATAGAAGAATCTCTTTCTTCTTCCTCTTTCTCCTCTATCGTTACCTTATAACCCTTGCCAGTCTGCTCATACAGAGTATGCATTATATTATCAATATTAGCAAAGGTTTCTGTCTCATGAGCCTGAATTATTCCTCTGAGAGAATTCTCAAAAGGAATTTCTTCTTTTAGTCTTTTAAGATCATCATTAAGAGTCTTTTGATTTTCTTCATAATCATTCTCATACTGAACACTATCCTCAACATTTTCTTTAATAATAGCCTTAGTCTCTTTTATCCATCTTTCTATCGTTTCTTTATCTCTCATATTTATACCTCCTTTAAAAAATCTTAATGTAAATCTTCCTGTAGAACTCTCCTACCACACAAACTACACACAAGCACTGGACCTTGAATAACTTCTCTTTTTCCTGAAGGTGAGATAATCTCTGATAGAATTCTCAACTCAACTCCATTAATAAATGCTTCTCCACTACAATTAGAGCACTTATAAATAGGAAGCTCATTTGGATTAATATTTAGCTTAGTCTTTTTAGGTCCATGATTACCATTGATTTCTTGTACTGTCATTAGCTCTCCTCCCTTTCTAGAACTCTCTTCCATTTACGTTTAAGTCTCAGATACTCATCCCATGAGACACCAATTTCATTACATTTATCTCGCTGAAAGCCTGCTGATTTACCCCTGAGAATTGCCAGAAGTGTTAACTCTGCTTTATTATCCTCCTGGTATTGGGTTAGTGGCGGCTCAGGAGGAGCCTTTTCTTTACCTATAATAATCTTAGTTACTGGATCGTCCATCTTTAGATTCCTCCTTATTCTTCTCTTCTTTTATTACGTCTAATAGACTTTGTAGTACTACCTTTCTATCATTATATACTTTTATGGTATTTTCTGCAAAACCTATTCTCTCTTCAATTAGTTTTATAATATCTTTTACTCTCATAGCTCCTCCTTGTCTCCAATAAGAATTCTCTCTATATATTCCTTCTTTCCCTTATAAGTCTTAAACAACAACAGATTCAACCGTCTGTGCTTAAGGGCAAAGATAAATGCTGCTATCAAGTTCATAATAGTCAGCCCTGTTACAAGAATATAATCATTCTTCTTACTCTTCCTGAGCACTGGATAAAACATCCTGTAGATTCTACTTGTATTAAATCTATCAACAGAGTTCTCTGACAAATATACCAGCTTGCCAAATGCTTTCGCAGCCGAAAAGTCGTGTACGGATTTGTTAGTTATATAAACAGTCGGCTTCGGCATAAGATTCCCACCTCCTTCGTTCGTTTTTCGGACATAGTCATAATATTCCCTCACTTTCTATCTCTTCTGGATTCTTCTCTACAATCTCCATACAAAGGCCAAACCTAGGTACTCCACCTGATGTTATATTCTGATACTGAACATGGGCATACTTGTCAGGAAGGAGATGCCTGTCTTTCCAAAGCTCTCTTCTCTCCTCATGCGTGAGTCTTCCTGCTCCAATCTTAAAAAGTGTATCATCAGAACCACAACATCTCAGCGCACCCAGCATACCAAGCGGCGTACTATGAGTACTAAAAGCCTGAAGAGGTTCCATTATCTTATAGAAATCATCTTTCTTAGGCTTGAACTTCATACCAAAACGAGAACGTTTACGAGCATAACCAGCTCTCATGTGTCTTATAATTATACCCTCATAGCCAGTATCTATTAGCTTTTTGTAAATCTCCATAAGTTCTTCCATATTATGAGCTACAAAGGATGGAACTATCTTAATTGGACTATCTTCTGGAATAGATAACTCTGAGAGTTTTGTGGTTCTCTTAAGCTGAGGTTCATCCGATATATAGTCAAATATATGATACTCCATTGTTTCAGATAGCTCATGCATATTAGTAGTTCTACTGACTATTGAATGTATCTCTTCAAAAGTCTTACCATGAAGATAGAGTTCACCATCTAATTCTTCAAATGAAAGATGATTAAAAGAAGAACTAGCAAACTTATTAATATGTGGAACTGATATAATTTCATTACATGTAGATGATAATAGTTTATATCCAGCAGAAGTCATAACTGCTCGACAACGCTCACCATCAAGTTTAGCTTGAACTATCACAGGCCAAGTCCATCCAAATTTAGGCTCACATAGACGGCGTTCCTCAAAAGGATAGAATAATTGTATTCCTGATCGCTTACTCATTATCTTCTCCTTTCTCAGTAAACCTTACTTCTGACACTTTACTTCTTTCATCCCAGTTTGTGAGCAGATCATCTTTAATACTAATCATTAGTACGTTACAGCGATGATATTCTGCTCCAACTAGAACATTTGAATTTCTCATTCTTGTTAGATCTCTTATTATACCATCTAACAGAAGCTTTGAATTATCTCTTCTATCTGTCCATCTTTCTTTGTCCATCTTTTTAGCCATAAGTTCCTCCTCTTGACAAATGTCTCCATTATAAGCCAAAAAGAAGCGGAAAGAGTATATCATTTTCCCTATCTCTTTCCGCTTCTGTTTTGTGCCTGATCATGTTAATCTTTAGGCATTCTTACGTTCCATAAGACGGGCTATCATAGCATCCTGTTCATTCTCATCAAGGCCAGAGAAATATGTCTCAGTTGCTTTACCCATGTCAGCAGGAATTTTCTCTAGTGCAACACCAGGTTTGTACTTACCCATGAGTGCTTCAATATCACCCCCAGATTTAAGATATGATCTGAGACCTGCTTGAAGTCCGATTTTCATCTTGCTACGAGCATTAGTGAAGACCACGTCAGCCCCAAACAACTCAACCATATCCGCCAGATTATCTCCATAATCATAGAATACGATTGCTTCCTTGCCGTCTTTTCTGGCCACAACCTGAATAGAACCTATCTTATCAGGAGCCTGATTGTTCATAGTGCATACGTTAGTAAAACCTGCCACAGGAGTTACTTCTTCATCATTAGTTACTTCTTCAATTCCGTCTTCTTCTGTCATAATTCCTCCTCTTGTTAGTATTCAGTTGTTAAAAGATAATGGTGTCATTTCCCATTTATCCCCAATATACATACTCTCAAACCATCTGTCAAACATTATTTTTTTCAGTGTGTTTTTGTAGATGATTGCTCTGTCAATAGCTTCTTCATAAGTCATCTATTTCTTACCTTCAGTCTCTTCCGCCCTCTTTGCTCTTATATCTAAGAGTTGCTTAAGGAGCTCATTAGCCTCAACATCTGATAGAGCGCTTATGTCTTTCTTTTTATCTCTCATCTTTGTAATACGATTCTTGATAATGTTGATCTTACCAGCTCGGATAAACAGAACCCTGTCAATCCGCTCATACTCACGGGCAAGCTCTCCACAGTTGGTCTCCATCTGTACTACAAGCTGCCTATGCTTGTTGATCCTAGTTCGTTTCTCTAAGATTACTTGATGAAGGTTCTTCATTCGATCTTTCAATGTTTCTGTCTCTTGATCTTTCAGTATTCCTGAGTTTATCATAGTTCACTCCTCTATATAAGAATAGTATTGATTTACGAGATGTCTTGCGTTGACCTTTCTTACGTCTTATCACGTTGACTCACCTCCCTCTTTCTTTTCTGCTAAGAATACAGTTGCTTCCATTCTGAGTTTCTCCTCAGTACTGATATTATCTTCAAGTCTGTTAGGTTTCTCAGCACCCTTCATTCTATGAGCATTTCTCAGATGTGTGAGTTGTTTAGGTCTTCTTTTAACTGGTGCATAGACTGTTACCCATGCTTGACATTCCTCACTAAAGTATTTTCCTAGAATCTTTGTCATAAGAACAACCTCCATCTTTGTACGAAAAACGAACGTAGTTATGAATCTTCCTCATGAATCTTTTTCATGAATGAATCTCTCTATCAACAGTTTTAGGTATTCTCTCCTTCTTTACAAGTTCCTTATAAATTCTAGCAATCCACAGAACTGTCTCATGGTCAAGTAAAGTAGCAAGATTAATAATGGGCTGATTATGACCAATACAGTTCATAAGCTGTCTACTTGCCATCCCCTTAAGCACCTGAGTCTGTGTCTTGGCGTCCTCAGATGCAATAAGTGTTCCAAGATGCTCAGATGGAAGTATCATCTTTATCTTCTTTTCAATTATCATATCTTTAATCCCTCCTTTCCTGCCTTTGGTGGATTAAGTCTACTCTGACAATAAGGACAGAGTAGCTCTAATTCTGCAGAAGGATACATCCACATATACTGAGGATGCTTAGGTGTCCAATGAATCCCCATGTATTCTACCAACTCAGATGGTTTTGATCTATCAGCATGAGATGTCAACATCTGATTGCATCTAGCACATCTCGGGAGTGCTTGTAGAGCGGCCTCAAGTGATCTTTGTTCTTCTGGTGTCCTCTGTTTACGCTTTCTCATAATCCTCCTTATATTAGTTGCTCTAAATAATCTTCTTCCAGTCCAAACCATTCATCACAGATATCTTCAACAGATCTTTCTGTGGCTAACCTAAGGTGAAGGTCTGCTTTGGCATCGGCAATAAGAAGATCTGCATCATCCTCAGACATATCTTCCCGTTCCATGATAATCTCTTTAATCGTGCTCATATCAATACTCCTCCCAGCATACATAAGATGAGTATGACCAGAAAGAGCAAAAACCCTCCGAGAATATCTTCAATAATATCTCTCCAACAAGTCTTCCATTTAAGATTATTCTGTTCCTTCTGCATATCTATCAGCCAATGTTTAAAGCCTCCAATGTCTTGATCTCTTGTCATAATTTTCTCCTTCCATATCTTAAAAGAATCCGTTTATCTTCGTCCGAAAATCGAACATAGTTATCATTATCTCTCACCCTCATCTTCCACTGGTGCTCCACTCATGTCTCCAAAGGCTGATCTTGCCTCTTCATTACTTGGCATATCCAGAGGTTCAGATGGATCTGACTTCTCATCATTATCAACCATATCCAGAGAACTCTCCATGAGTTTTCTATCTCCCATAGATACTGTGGCAGGCTGACCCTTCTTACGATCTTCATCTACAAGTCTCTGTGTTATCTCCGTTATGGTCTCTGTTTCCATCTCAATAGTTATACCCTTAGTCAACGCCCCATAGTATTTACTGCTCTTATCAAGACTCTCATCATATCCCAGGTCTTTCAATATCCTGACAGCATCAAGAAGAGTATCAACCTTCTGTGGTACTCCATATGCTAAGATCTTAATGGCCTCAGATGCCACTCTGCTCTTGGTCTCAACAAACACACCTCGACTGTTTAAATAACTTGCGATGGCGGCTATATGCTTGATATTACATCTGATGTTAGCCACAAAGGTCTTATCATCTGTCTTGTTCTTACTCTCCATTCTGTCCTCCCTTATCTCAACTCATTGGTTAACTCATCTAACTCATCATTAGTCAGCATACCTGCCTCAAACAACCCAGCATAAAAGCCTGCGTGCCATGCTAATGATTGCACTCTCTTATCCTTCTCAACATTTATCATCATATCATCCGTGATTGCCTGTGCTCCAAGTTTAATTATATGACTCATCTTTATATCCTCCCTTTATATTCCTATCTAACACTCATTATAAATCCATTATATCATATCTGAAACCGTCTGTCAACAAGCAAACACCTCTCCAATAACACAATAACAATGTTCCCTGTGTTCCCTGTGTTCAGATTGTTCCCTGTGTTATATCTATTATACAAGTTATACATGTTATTCCTACCCCCCCTGTCCTCTATATTATACGAACATAGAGTGTGTAGAAGGGTGTAGAGAAGATAGTATAAGAAGAGAGAAGAAGATTAGCTCTTTACCTATAAAAAAAAATATATAAGAAAGAAGGATGAAAAAGGACTAAATCATCTCTCTCAATCTCTCTAACTCATCTTCGTTCGCATACATTAGATACACACCCCCCCCCCAATAACTTGTATAATATGTATAACAATGGTAATATACATAACATTAATAACATAAATAACACACTGCCATCATCTGCTTTCATCTGCCCATACCCGCAGTTTGTTCGGATCACGAACGAAGATCATCATGGCGGTTATAATTACCAGTCTGATTCTTCTGTGTGATGTTCTGTTACTGTATAGATCTTTAATTCTGCATCATGACACTTACAGCCATAAGTACTTCCACAATGTTCACAATACGTAAGCGTAAACTCAAAGAGTCTTATGCGTGTCTGTCTGCCGCATATAGGACAAGTTACGGTCTGATTTACCTTTGCCATTATATCTTCACCTCCCTTCAATGTTATTGTTATAAGCATATCTGGACCTTGCCTGTTATGTTATGATTCTTCTGATTCCATTGCATCAACTTCATTAATTGCTTCTACTGCTATTCTTGATGCTTCCCTTTTCTCCTGTTGTTCTTTAAGTTCTTCAATCTGTGCTGTGATTTCATCATCTGATAATGATACCTCAGCCTGTTGTCTTATCGCACCGGCCTTACTATACATTACCCGCCATGATATCTTCCCTGAATATACCTTTTTCAACTCGGCTTCTTTCATGCCTCTCATGCTGCCCCTGCCCCGTACCTTCAATGCATCAAATGCAAGCTTAGCCATGACCTCAACTGGCATACCTGTGAAATCAATCTCGGGTGATATCTGCGGATTAGTACCATCATTCAATGCTACCTGAAATGCCTGATTAACCGTGATACCTGATATCCTGCCCTCGTCTGTTATTATTGCTTTCATGTTCCCACCCTTCACGAGTATAACTCGTTGTGGCAAGGTCCATGTATGCCTATAACCTTCCTATTCGCACAGTGGTACTTTCACTCCATCACAGCATGACCTGTGTCCGGGCGTTGCTTCCCTGTCTGTGCCATACATATATGATGTATGTTATGTCAATGAACTTGTTTAATTATGGTTACATTATACCTCAATCCATCCGATATGTCAAATGAAATGGTATATGAGCGCCATGAAAGCAAAAGGGGGATAATGCTTGGATCTATGGGGGAACAGGGGTTAACACAAATCTCATCAGTTTTTCTAATGCCACCAAAACCCACCATATTCTCAATGAGCGGCATGAGAGGGAGGGAGGGAGGGAGGGAAGGGATGAGAGCGAGAGAGAGAGAGAGAGCTATCAGGAATGTTATGTCTGGCCATAGAGAAGATATCACAATCATCCCTTTTATAAAGAGCCCAGCCCGCCCGCTTTGTCCAAATTCCGAACGAAGCATTATTGCGAC
>Ga0208904_1001524_pt1 | contig 15696 bp, 19 predicted proteins | sample AntAceMetag02UKB_FD_184774 | JGI IMG/M metagenome (GOLD analysis project Ga0208904, IMG submission 184774) | Saline lake microbial communities from Ace Lake, Antarctica - Antarctic Ace Lake Metagenome 02UKB (SPAdes) (version 2) | ecosystem: Environmental > Aquatic > Non-marine Saline and...
TTTAATTATCAATTGCGGGAAACAGCAAAAAATCCTATCCCGGTTATGGAATTTTGTTAAAGAAGTAACGATAAAATATAATTACTAGGGACCCGAAAAAGTGTAAACGATGTTATGAGATTCGCCAAGTAGGCAGTAGGCAGAAGAATCAACTCTCAGAAAAAAAATCACGTCATCCCGGACTGGATCCGGGATCTAATTAATTTCATTCCTTTGTAATATTACTATTCGATCAATAAATGAGATCCCGGATAAGATTGCCACGGGCAATCATTCTGGGATGACATGTCACCTCTTTTTTTACCACATAGCCATCCGAATCTCCAACACATAGCCATCCTGAATTTATTTCAGGATCTCTCTGTCAATGTGATTCTCAAATATATTAATGAATACAGTAGAAATATATTTTAAGCCAATCTTTTGTGCATCATAATTCTCACAGAGATCTCCCTTCGGGACCCCGCCAGCCGGCGGGCTGAACAAATCTGCATTGCAGATTTGTTCAGGATGACTACCTCGGAAGCATCGTAGCTTTCTCATTTGTCAATTAACCATTGCTAATTGAATTGTCAATTGTCCTTTATCAATTGTCAATTGATTAACTTTGCCTTTTAGGCATTATAAGTTTAATTTACTTCATGAGAAAAATACACTTTATCTTAGTCTTGATATTTTTCATCGCTTGCACTAAAACCGGCGATTACTCAACTTTTCCCGGCGGCCGGGTTCCCGATCAGGAAATTTGGAATGCCGTGATCACGGTGACCCGGGGCGGCGAAGCTGAAAGTCGTATTTATGCAACCCATATTGTACAATACCCGAATTCAAATGATATGATCATCAGCGATAGCATGCGAATTGATTTTTATAAGGACGGTTTGCATGAATCATACCTCACTGCAGACAGCGGTCTGGTAAACGATAAAAGTGATAATATTGTCGCTATCGGACATGTCGTAATGGTCTCGGATAGCGGTTTTACGGCTTATACGGACAGTCTGTTCTTTATTAACGACAGCAATAAGGTCTATACCAACAGCGCCATCCAGATCTTTTCAAAAGAAGATACCCTTTACGGCACCAATTTTGTTTCGGATACCAAATTCGAGAACTGGACGATCTTTAACCCGCTTGGGAAGACAAGACGACAGTTTGATGAGTAATTCCTTGCACAAGGAATTGTCATCCTAAACGAATAATAATCATTTTTATTAGTCACCCTAAAACGATGTCTGTGAATCCCCAAACATAGTCACCCTAAAACGATGTCCTTGAATCCCAAAACATAGTCATTCTGAAACGGTGTCCAGTGGACACCGGGGTTCAGGATCTCTCTGAGAATGTGACAGGGGTCACCGATTAAAATTTACCATATTTTCATTTGATCAAAATACTTAACTTAAGACATGAAAATACACTATGTTTGCATTTTGAGTAATAAAATGAGAACAACTTTATATATTGGTATTACAAATGATCTGGGAAGAAGAATATTTGAGCATAAAACGGGGCATGGTTCAGCATTCTGTAAGAAATACAATATTATAGACCTGCTATATTATGAAGAATATCCATCTATTGTTGATGCCATTACCAGAGAAAAACAATTAAAAAGCTGGCATCGAGAATGGAAATGGAATTTGATTAAAAAAGAAAATAAGAATTTGCTGGATATATCTAAAGATTGGTTTACAAGAGAAGAATACGAAAATATACGTGAATGTAAGAAATTGGATAAACTTGATGAATATTACAGAGTGCGTTGACACTCACAGAGGTCCCGAAACAAGTTCGGGATGACTATAGGTTGTGTCCGGAATGACCATTGGTTTAATTTAAGGTGATTATTGGAAATTCCGCTCAGAATGACAGGGCTCTCCTTCTTTAATTGTCCTCTGTCAATTTTCAATTGTCAATTGATTTGTTTTCCTTCCTCAAACATCGTATTTTTATTTGATGTAAAATAAATGAAGACATCAACAGGTAACACAAAAATGGCAAAGCTTCGCGCAGAAAAACTGGTTAAGGTCTACGGACGACGTCGAGTCGTGAACGAGATTGATATTGAAGCAAAAACCGGTGAGATCGTCGGTCTGCTTGGTCCGAACGGAGCAGGCAAAACCACGACTTTTTATATGATTACCGGCATGATCCGCCCAAACCAGGGAAAGATCTTTCTCGGGGACGAAGATATTACCACCTTGCCCATGTACAAGCGGGCGCAAAAGGGTATCGGTTACCTATCTCAGGAAGCATCGGTCTTTCGCAAACTTTCCGTGGAAGATAATTTACGACTGGTGCTTGAAATGTATATGAAAGATAAAAAAGAAATTCGTGATAAAATAGATTCCCTGATTGATGAATTTAAATTGGATCATGTGCGCAAGAATAAAGGCTTCGCACTTAGCGGTGGTGAACGACGCAGGACCGAGATCGCCCGGGCTCTTGCTACAGACCCCCAATTTATTCTTTTGGATGAACCCTTTGCGGGCATTGACCCCATTGCGGTGGAAGATCTTCAGGAAATGGTCGTGAATCTCAAGAACAAAGGTATCGGCGTGATCATTACAGACCACAATGTTCATGAAATCTTGTCTATTACCGATCACTCCTATCTGCTTTATCAGGGAAATATTCTGATAGCAGGTACCGCGGAATTTCTTGCTAACGATCCGGAGGCACGACGGCTCTATCTTGGAGCAAAGTTCAAGTTAGACCGTTAAACGGACTCATGAAACAGCAATTAACACAACAGCAAATACAGAAACTCGCTCCTCTGCAGCTTATGCTTGCGCGACTTTCTCAATTATCTCAAACCGATCTGGAGCGTGCTGTTCTGGAGGAAATTGAAAAAAATCCTCTGCTTGAAATGAATGACGATATGGGAAGTGACATTCTTCAGATAGAACGGAATGCGGTATGGCAGGGAGATGACGAGACACCTCGATCTTCATCTATGGATACGAGGGATATTACCCAAGCCGAAGAATTGGATTTTTTTGACCGCTTGTTGATACAAGCCAAGGAAGCAGGACTTAATGAAGAGGAAATCCTCGTTGCGGAGGAGATCATTGGTTCTCTGGATGAAAATGGCTTTCTGTCGGGAACGCCCATTGAAAATATCGCTTATAAGTTGTCTGTTGATATCGAAACTGCCGAAAAGGTCCTGAAGCAGATACAAAAACTTGGACCGGCAGGTATTGCAGCATGCGATCTTCAGGAATGCATGATACTTCAGTTGGAAGCGACTCACGAAAAACCTTTTGTGATCGAGATCATTGAAAAATATTTTGAGTCCTATATGGATGGCGAGTTCGATGAGGTCTGCAAAGAATTGTCTCTGAGTCAAGAAGATATTGAATACGCCGAAGAACAGATCGCCAAATTGAATCCCAAACCTGCGGCAGGTCATGGGGAATACCTGAAAAGGACGATCATTCCGGATGTTCTTCTGCGCGAAAAAGATGGGAATTTTTATGTGGCTCTCAATGAGACGGGCACACCGGACGTGCGTTTGTCCGAGACTTACTTGAAAATGTTGGACAATTCAGATCTGGATAAAGATGCAAAGCGATATTTGACAAGTCATAAGCAAGCTGCACAATGGTTCATACAAGCCATCGAGCAGCGAAAGCAGTCCATTATTGCCATTGCTCAATCCATTGTTCACCGGCAACGGGAAATGCTTACAGGAAAAAGAGAACATCCTGCTCCTATGATCATGAAGGACATAGCTGATGATACCGGTCTGGATATTTCCACCGTATCGCGGGTGGTGAATGGCAAATACATGCAGACACCTTTGGGAATGTACGAACTACGATATTTTTTTAGTGAAAAAGCCGAACGCAGCGATGGGAATGAAGCATCGATCCGCGACTTGGAACAAGACCTGATCAAGATCATTGAAAACGAGGATAAATCAAAACCGCTAAGCGATGAATCTCTACAGATCGCTTTGACGGAAAAGGGATATAACATTGCACGCCGGACCGTCGCAAAGTACAGGGAAAAAACGGGGATACCCGGTTCGCGCGAACGGCGTAAAACATAAAAGGAATTGACATGGAGACTATCTATGGAACGACCATCTTGGGAGTTCACCGGAACGGAAAAGCTGCAATAGCCGGCGACGGACAGGTGACCTTGGGAAATACGATCATGAAAGCTACGACGATCAAAGTAAGAAAATTATACGACAATAAGGTATTGGCCGGATTTGCCGGTGCAACGGCTGATGCATTTTCACTTTTTGAAAAATTCGAGAATAAGATCAAAGAATACAAAGGTGATCTGACTCGTGCTGCCGTGGAAATGACCAAAGAATGGCGGCGGGATAAATATTTGCAAAAACTTGAAGCTTTACTTATCGTGATGGATAATAAAAAAGGCTATATATTAAGCGGTAGCGGTGATGTTATCGATTCGGATGACGACTTATATGCCATCGGGTCGGGCGGTTCATACGCACTGGCGGCGGCACGGGGTTTGGTAGCAAACACCGAACTGAGCGCTACGGAGATCGCTAGAAAAAGCTTGGAAATAGCCGGATCCATCTGTATTTATACAAATGACCACATTACAGTTTTGGAGCTAGATTAATGAAATCAATGACACCTAAAGAGATCGTTACCGAACTCGATCGTTATGTGATCGGACAGGATAAAGCAAAGCGCTCAGTTGCGATTGCGCTTCGCAATCGCTGGCGCCGCCAACAGGCCGATGAAACCATCCGTGACGAAATATCTCCCAATAATATTATTATGATAGGCCCGACCGGCGTAGGTAAAACCGAGATCGCTCGTCGCCTCGCTACCTTGGCTCAATCACCTTTCATCAAGGTGGAAGCCACAAAATTTACCGAGGTCGGTTATGTCGGTCGCGATGTGGAATCCATCGTTCGCGACCTGACTTATATGGCCGTGGATATGGTCGAAAAAGAACATGAAGAGCTGGTCAAACAGCGTGCCGAAGAATTGGCGGATGTTCGTATCATGGATCTTCTTTTTCCCGTTGAGAAAAAAGAATCCATGGATCCGGAAGAAATACAACGCATTGATAAAACCCGTGATCGCCTGTATGACATGTATCGCGAAGGAAAATTCGATGACCGCTATATCGAGATCAATACATCCGCCAAGAAACCCAATATCGCCGGAATATCAATTTTAGGACCTTCAGATGGTGGTATGGGCGGTGATATGATGGACAACCCCGGAGATTTTATCAATGAAGCCATGAGCAATCTTCTGGGTAATAAAAAAGGTCCGAAAAAGAAAAAGATGAAAGTTCCGGAAGCCCGGAATATCTTGATCGAAGAAGAATCACAGAAATTGATCGACAAAGTAAAGGTTCAGGATGAAGCGATTGACCGTGTGCAACATCATGGCATCGTCTTCATCGACGAGATCGATAAGATCACGACCAGTAACGAAAGCAAAGGTGTTGATGTAAGTCGCCAGGGCGTTCAGCGTGATCTACTTCCCATTGTGGAGGGTTCGACCGTTAAAACACGCTATGGTTTTGTTAAGACCGATCATATCCTTTTCATCGCATCAGGCGCATTTCACACCAGTAAACCTTCGGATCTTATTCCCGAGATGCAGGGTCGTTTTCCTATTCGTGTGGAACTTGACAGTCTGACGACTGAGGATTTTGTTAAGATCCTCACACACCCACAAAACGCTTTGATCAAACAATACCAGGCGTTGCTCGGTTCTGAAGAAGTGGAATTGGTTTTCGAGGAAGATGCTATTCATGAGATCGCTGTGAAAGCAACAGAAGTCAACGACAAGACCGAGAACATCGGTGCGCGTCGTTTACATACCATCATGACGCAGATCCTGGATGATATTATGTTCAATGCACCCGATGGGCGTAAAAAGATCGTTATCAATGCCAAACATGTCAAAGATTCTTTGGATGCTATTGTCACCGACGATGATCTAAGCAGGTATATTTTATAATGATATTCGAAAAGTTAAGATTGAAAATGTGGGTGAATGCTTTGCGGAGGCGTAAAAAGATCTTGTCATTCAATAAACCTGTCAGTTTACAGGGGCAGATGAATAATGCTTCGCGCATATGTATCTGTATGCCCCATGATCCCGATAAATTCTACGAAGCCAGAGATTGTCTTCACACGATCAAAGGTTCCGATCACTGGATCCTACTGGTACTGGGACGCGACATGGAACCGCTGGCCGAGCATTCGGGCAAAACGGAAGTATATCCTCAAATATCAAAAGCACCTTTTCCCATTAAGGAAGAAAGTGTAAAAAATATCCCGGCTAAGTTCGACATCGCGATTGATCTGTCACCCAAACCTACGCCTTTGACGGCTTACATTACCGGTACACGTGGCAAGAAAATGACCATCGGTCTTCAGAGTGGTGAATTGGATCAGTTCTATACTGCGCTGGTGAATTCGCATGACGATTATAAAACATCTGTAAAAACGATGCTGGGTCTTGCGGGACTTATAATTTGTAACGAGTGACGCGAAACGCGTGACATGTTCGTGAAACGAAAGACGTAAAATGTAGATGAAAAATGAAAGGGTTCGAAATGTCGAACCCTTTTTTGTAAGCGATCATAAATTGTTATTTAGACACATCAGAATCTTTTCATATCCAATAAACATAATGCGTCATCCCTAACCTAAACTAGTCATCCTGTCCGCCAGCTGGCGGATCAGGATCTCTGTGTCAATGTGATTCTCAAAAAATATTAATGAATTTAATATCAATTGACCTCAGACCAATCTTTCGTGTATCGCATAAGTTTAATATTCAACCACGCTGTGGTTGTGATTTCAAGGGGGTGCGATATTTCTACTATGTTGGACCGCTCTGCGGTCTTTTTATTATTCAACCCCGTCGGGGTTGAACAAGTTCAGGATGACATCTATTTGTTTGTTGATATATAAAACCCCGGGTTTATACCCAGGGCTATTGATATTAAATCTCAACCTTAATCTCAGCCTTAATCTTAATCTTAATCCTACTCCGCAGCCTTCTTTATCATCTCGATCTCAAGCGCCGTCAATTTTTTCCATCTGCCGGGTGCAAGTTCGTTAGCGGTGATGCCGGCAAAGGTATTGCGATGAAGCCGGTAGACACGGGTTTCATAATGATGGAATATGCGTTTGACTTCGCGTTTTTTTCCTTCTTTGAGGACCACGCTGTAATGAGTGCGCTTGCGGTTTAAGGGTATGACTTCTCCCTTGACCTTGTCACCATTGTCTTCAAGGATGATACCTTTGGGTAATTCCTTTTCAATGTTGCCTTTCGGTTCATGACGCAGGAGAACTTCATATTCCTTTTCAACCCCGTGCTTTGGGTGCGTGAGCTTGAAATTCAGATCTCCGTCATCGGTAAGCAATAAGATGCCGGTCGTATCTTTATCCAATCGTCCCACAGGGACAACATTCAAAACATTGGGAAGCAGATTCATAACGGTCAATGCATTGTGAGGGTCTTTTCGTGATGTTACATAGTCTTTGGGTTTATGTAATTTTATGTAAGTGAAATTGCCTTTCAGCTTTACAAGGTCTCCGTCTACACGGATTTCAACACTCAACTCATCGATCTGGGCGCCGGGAGTAGTGATCGTTTCACCATCCACTTTTACACGTCCTTGAAAAATAAGTTCATCACAGTTTCGTCTTGAATCAACGCCGCAATGGGCGAGAAATTTATTTAATCGCATTGGCTTTCTCTCTTGTTTCGAGTAATGAAGTTCGCAAATTCAGAAAAAGATTTGCGAGCAAGGCTGGCATGTACATATTGTATTCGGAATCCCGAAGTGTTGCTTCGATCTTTTTGATCATTTCAAAATAGGGGAATCCGGGATAAAATTTTACAAAATTATTCAACTCACTGATCAAATGCGTATTGATCAATTGTTCATTTGCATCGGGAGTTGAGGCGAGTAATTGGGCATCACGTAACCAGAAGACCATAAAGCGCAGGTTGTTTCTGAACTCGGCCGGTTCTGATTTTGCCATGGCGGTGTAATTTTCTATCAATTGAGTAATATCAGCGGTCGTAACCCATCGTCCACTGACCTTTCCGCCCATCATGATGCGCCAAAAGTCCAGAATTGTGGTATCCACTTCCGAAAAATCAGCTTCCATTAAGGTCTTGGCGTGCTGAACATTCCCTGCACTCAGTCGTGCGATACGCTGCGCCGTTGAATCGTCTATGCCTCTGGATATAAGATATTCTTTAAGTAGAATATCCGGGACGGGGTTGAATTTTACGATCTGGCAACGGGACCGAATGGTGAGAGGGATCATGTCCAATGAACCGGTTGTCAAAATAAACGTGGTGTGGGCCGGGGGCTCTTCCAGTATTTTCAATAAAGAATTCAACGCTTGGATATTTGCTTTCTCGGCCTGCAGCACCAGAACGACCTGTCGACCGCTTTCAGCGGGTTTCATAGCCAGTTCTTTTTTAATATGGCGAATGGATGAGATCAGTATCTGGTTTGCGCCCGGAATCGTGATGTCGCGGTATGGATCGCGGGTCAGTGCCTCCCGCTCATCCTGCATGGCAATAAAATCCGTTTCAGAAAGTCTGGCATAAGGATCGTTTTCCGAGGGATTCTTTCCACGAGGCATGGCATGAATAAGATGCAGATTGGGGTGATTCAAATGCTTCATCTTTGTACATGAAGCACAGACACCGCAGGCATTCCCATCCTTGGGATCCTGGCACAACAATAAGGATACAAGATTTAAAGCCATGCTGACCTTACCGGCGCCTTCGGGACCGGCAAAAAGGTAGGCCGAACCGATTCGCTGTGAATCGATCAGTCCGCAAAAACGTTCCGCAATGGTTTGTTGTCCGATGAGTTCATAGATCATGAGGGATTCAACAGCTCCTCTGCCGTGCGCAAACTGGCATCAGTGAGAGTTTCACCACCGACAAGGGCTGCGATCTCTTGCACACGTTCGTTCGCGCTAAGTTCTTGTATTTCGGCAAAGGTCTCATTGCCTTTGCTGTATTTTCCCACCCGGTAGTGACGTTCGCCCATTGAGGCGATCTGCGGCAAGTGAGTGATACATAATATTTGATGGTGTTTTGCAAGATCTTTGATCTGTTCGCCAACCACGTGAGCAATGCGGCCCGAGATGCCGGAATCGATCTCATCAAAGATCAAGGTGGGCATTTCATCGTGCTCGGCAAGCACGGCTTTGATCGCCAACATGATACGTGAGATCTCTCCACCGGATGCGATCTTGATAAGCGGTTTAAAGTCATCACCCGGATTGGTGATGATCAGGAATTCCACGTCATCAATTCCATTGATGCCGGGTTCAACTTGTTTACCCTTGAAAAGAATATAAGATAGATTTTCCGTTTCTTTCTGACGAAGATCAACTTTGAATTTTGCATTTGGCATCCCCAAAAGATGCAGGCGACTCTCGATATCACGTGAAAACGTCTTTCCTGTTTCCTCAAGGACTTTATGAAATACATCCGCTTTCTTGGCAAGTACCGACCGGGCGCTTTCGAGTGTTTTGGATAATGCTTCAAGCCGCGTATCGTAATCTGCTTCGGAACTCATTTCATCTTTCAGCTGTTCGTAATATTCGCAGAGTCGGTCAAAGTCCATGTTGTGTTTGCGCATCTGGTAATTGATGGCGCCAACACGGTCCTGTAAATGTGCAAGTTTCTCGGGATCATATTCCATGGTGTCGCGGTAGTTGGCCATAGAGCGTCCGACTTCCGTCAGAGAGATCAATGCGCTTTGCAGTTCTTTGGATGTCTCCTGCTGTCCTTCGTCCACTCTCATGATCTCTTGCATATCTTGCTTCAATATTTCGATCTGGTTGATAATGGCATTATCGTCTTCATAAAGAGCACGTGCCAATTGATCGGCCGCCGTTGCCAGTTTTTCACTGTTCTCAAGCATTTGGAGTTCATGCTGAATGGTTTCCATTTCACCGAAAGATGGCTTGATCTCATCAAGTTCTTTAAAATGAAATTCGCGCAGTTCCCGTTCGCGCATATAGGTGTCGCGGGATTTTAAAAGTTCTTGGTATTGTCGGAGTTGCTGTTTGAATAGTTGGTAGGCTTCCCGGTAATCGCTGATCACCTGGCGGTCGCCGACGCATTTTCCGAGATATAAAAGATGATTTTTGGGCTTGAATAATTTTTGGTTCTCATGCTGTCCGTGCATTTCCACAAGATTTGCGCCGATAATTTTTAACGCGGCAAGAGGAATAAGTTCGTCATTAAAAAAGGCACGGGATTTCCCTTTTGCACTGACTTCACGACGAATAACAATATCGCCGCCGGCATATTCCAACTCCGCGGCTTCCAGGGTTAGTTTGACTTCCGGGGTGAGATTGAGCTGGTCGAAGTGAGCTTCAACCGCGGCTTTTTGCGTGCCCGTACGTACCATGGAGATGTCTGCGCGCGTTCCGAGAGCCAATCCAAGAGCATCAATGATAATAGATTTACCTGCCCCGGTTTCTCCGGTCAACATGGAAAGCCCGCGGCCCAGTGCGACCTCGACTTCCTGAATAATGGCAATATTGTTGACGCTGAGTTTTTGTAACATATCTATGCTTCGGTTTTCTCTTCTTCCGGTTTTCTCATAAGGTCTTCTAAAGTCTGCGGTTGGTGATCACCATGTGAAAACAATTCATCTAATTCGCGGGTCCTTGGCAGGTCCGCCGATGTCGCCAGTCCGAAATATCTTAAAAATTCTTCTGTGGTTGCATAGAGCAGGGGACGGCCGGGAGCTTCCGAGCGACCTGAAACAGTGATCAATTCACGTTCCAGTAAGGTGCTCAGCACAGCAGAGCAGTTCACACCGCGCACGCGTTCGATCTCGGGTTTACTGATCGGTTGCTTATAGGCGATCACTGCCATGGTCTCAAGCGCAGCGTAGGTCAGTCGAGCTCTCACATTACGGTTGATATAATTACGGACCACATTTTCGTACCGATTGATGGTGACGATCTGGAATCCTTTTCCGACTGGCATGATATAAAAAGCGTGTTGATTTGATTTGTAGCGATCGTTCAATGCCTCAACCGTTTCAGCAAGATCGATGCGATGTCCGTCATCAATGCATTCTTTCAATCGTTCGGGGGTCAGCGAGACATCAGAGGCAATGAGTAGAGCTTCTACAAGTTGCATATCAATTATTGAAATATTTTGATCAGTCAAATCAGTCTCCCGCTTCTCGTTGTTCAATAAGAAAATCATCAAAGGTGTCGCCTTGAAGTACACGAATATACTGGTTCTTCATCATGTCAAGAAGTGCAATAACCGTGACGATCAAAATAAGCTTGCTTTTGATATCCTTGATCAGTGTGGAAAAATTCACACGCGGTGATCGATGCAGATGAGAAAAAATAAAATCAACTTGTTCAGCAATACTGGAGCCTTCAGCTTCGACTTCATGAGGATTTGACTCTTCAGGCATGCGATCCAAGGCTTGTTTATAGGCATTCAGAATATCAAAAAGCGATACGTGGTTCAAAGCATCTTCGGGTAAAAGATCATGATCGATATAATTCCAGTTGGGCTTCCGGGGAAATTCACCGGCATGCTGGGCTTCGAGTTTCTGCAATTCGCTGCCAATCTCTTTGAAATACTGGTATTCCAAAAGACGTTGGACCAACTCGGTCCGGGGATCCTCGATCTCATCGTTCTCAATACCTTCTTTGATCCGTGGGATCAGCATCTTTGCTTTGATCTGCATGAGCATAGCTGCCATGTCAACAAATTCGCCGGCAAGCTGTAAATTAAGAGTGGTCATCATGTTCAAATACTCAAGATAATCCCGTGTCACTTTCATGATGGGAATATCATAAATATTGATCTCGTCGCGCTTGATAAAGTACAAGAGCAGGTCGACCGGGCCCTCAAAAACATCCAAATGGATCTTGTAGCTCATTCTGTCTTTAATCCTTTTTACATCTTATAAAAATACGATTATTTGGGGAAGAATAAAACAAAATTATAACAATTGACAGAGGACAAAGGACAATTGAGGATGTAAAGAAAACTGTCATCCTGAGCGGAATCTCCTATAATCATATAAATCTTAACCTATAGTCATCCCGAACTTGTTTCGGGATCTCTGTGAGTGTCACGCTCCTCTATAATATTCATCGAGGTCAACCATTTTTTTACACTCATTGATGTTTTCGAAATCTTCGCGTGTAAACCAATCCTTTGATAGATCATTTAAATGTTTGTTATTCGATTTTATTAAATTCCATTTCCAATCTCGATGCCAGTTCTTCAATTGTTTCTCCCTTCCTATTGCTTCAACAATTGAGGGGGTATTCTTCATAAAACATCAAATCTCTTATATTATATTTTTTACAGAATGATGAACCATGTCCAGTTTTATGTTCAAAAATCCTTCTTTCAAGATCATTTGTTACTCCTATGTATAGAGTAGTTCTTATTTTATTGCTGGCAATGTAAACATAATATAGCTTCATGCTCAAATTTAATGATTATTTAATAAGGATATTACTGGGAATTTTAAAAGGTGTTGCGCATCACATTCTCAGAGAGATCCTAAACAAGACATCCGCCGGATGCCTTTTCAGGATGACTAATAATGTTCAATAAGTGTAATTTGTAGTTAGCACATTACAATTTTGCATAGGCATGAATAGATCCTTCACTGCGTTCAGGATGACAGCTCCTTTCTCACATCTCACACATCACCACTCGTCACACGTCACGCGTCACATGTTACTCGTCACTTAAAATTGCTCCATAAAAACAAAGCGGACAAATATTGCCCGCTTTAGTTCTTGAAATGTCTTTGCTAATTATATAGCGTCCGTCTCCACAACTTTGGCCAAAATATCAGCGTACTGGATCAGGAGATATTTGGTGCCGTTGTATTCGACTTCGTCACCGCTGAAGCTTTTGTAGAGAACAACATCGCCGACTGCAATTTCGCAGTCCTCAATATTGCTGACGGCCAAAACTTTTGCAGTGGTCTTTTTTTCCGAGGCGCTGTCGGGGATAATGATCCCGGATGCTGTCTTTTGTTCACCTTTTTCTTCTTTGATCTCAAGAAGAACGTATGGATTAACCGGTTGTAATTCTTTCATAATATAATTCCTTTCGTGTTTTATGCTTTTATATTGAGCAATTGATTGATACGTGCTTTGTCGAACCCGACAATGATCTGTCCGTTAATATCGGCCTGAGGGACTCCGCGTTGACCGCTGCGTTTGACTAGGTCTTCGGCGGCTTTCATATCCCGCGAAACATCTACATCGCGAAAAACGATCTGATGGTCCTTGAGATAATTCTTCAGCGTTGTACACCAGTGACAGGTCGGGGTCGAATAGACGGTCACGCGTTTCTGCGATTTTTCATTCCCCTCGGATGTCCCTTTGGAAATACTTACATGCTCAAAGATATTGATGTAGTGCCCGTTTTCGTTGCAGCCTTTGACAATATTCTTCAGACTGCCATGCTCAAAGATCAATAAGTTGGGAACGCTTTCGATCCCGTACTGCGGATGAATGTCCCGAACCTCAGAAACATCTGCGCAAAGCAAAGTGATTTCTTTCACTTTTTCCGCGGCATCCCGGATATTGGCGTACGCGCAATCGCTGGCTTCCGTGCCCTTTTTATAGAGTAGGAGGTACACCGTCTCCGAGCTTTTCAACTGCGCTTCCAGTTCACTCAGTGACCGGATCGCTTTCAATGTCTTCATATTTAGCTTCTTCGTTGCGTTTTGGCCTTCCTTAACCCGCAAAATCAAGAACTTCTTTTCACGGTCATAAATTTAACATGTTTGAGGTGAAATTCAAGAAAAATTATTTGATTGGTGTAACGAGGGACACGGAAACTGATAGGTGGGTTGGATTTAAGAAATTATATGTGGATTTTACTAAAAATATTCAGGCAAAATAAATGAAACGAAAAAACAGTTTGCGAAAAATCAATTATGACTATTCTACACCGGGGAAATATTTTATAACCTTTAACACTTGGCAAAAAAGGCATACTTTAGGAAAAATCATCAATGGAGAAATGCAATTAAATGATTATGGAAAGATGATTGAATTAACATGGTTAGATCTTATAAATCACAATTCTAATATCACTCTCGATGAATTTATTATTATGCCCAATCATTTTCACGGGATAATAATTTTAAAGCGACAGAACGGGCGGATTCCAAATCCGCCCAATAAAGGGCGGAACAGGGTTCCGCCCCACGGCAACGCGCACGGGCGGATTCCAAATCCGCCCAATAAAGGGCGAAACAGGGTTCCGCCCCAACATAGATCTCATGGATTATCAGAAATCATTAGACAATTAAAAGCATATTCGACCAGACGCATTAACATATTAAGAGGAACACCGGGGAAACCCGTTTGGCATAGAGGATTCAACGATAAGATCATTTGGACAGACGAACAACTATCAAATACACGGAGATATATCAAAAACAATCCAATAAACTGGCAAAAAAACAAAACTCACCATGTTAAATAATATCATTATTGGTTTTTATAAAGAATTCTTCTAATTTATTCATTGAGTTTTCAAACAAAGGATCTCTTATGAAAAAGAAAGACGTCGCATTAGTCCTATCCGGCGGAGGAGCAAAAGGATTTGCCCATGTGGGTGTGATCCGCGCGCTGGAACGCAATGGATTTAATATTTGCTCGGTGGCCGGAGCGTCTATGGGATCACTGGTCGGTGGACTTTATGCCACGGGCGAGCTGGATGATTTCGTCAATTTTATGGAAGATCTCGATTTTCGTGAAATGATAAAAATGGTGGATATTACACTTGGCAATAAGGGACTGATCAAAGGCGATAAGGTGATCGCTCAATTGAAAGAACTTATCCCGGATCGGAACATCGAGGATCTTAGGATCCCCTTCTGTGCCCTTGCCACCGATATTGTGAGCGGTGAAGAGAAGGTGTTTACCAGCGGTAAATTATACGATGCCATTCGTGCGTCCATTTCGATCCCTACGGTTTTTACGCCGCATATCATCGACGGGCATCACTATGTGGATGGGGGAGTGCTTAATCCTATTCCCGTGAATCATGTTAAGCGCAAGAAACGAGATATCGTAGTCGCGGTGAACGTGAATGCCAATATTCCCGTTGAAAAGAAACCCGCGCTAAAAAAGACGGAACGGAAAGTCCCCGAACAACTTAAACAGTTACTTGAAAAGATCGAAGGCCTGATTCCCCAGCATCATACGGATAAAATCGGGTTGTTCAACCTGACCTCTAAAAGTCTGAACCTGATGATCAATCAGATCTCCGAACTGACCCTAAAATTAGATCCCCCCGATATTGTGGTTGATCTGCCGACAGAAGCCTACGGCACCTTTGATTTCTACAAAGCCAAAGAGATCATCGAAAGCGGTGATGTGGCAGCTGAGGAAGCAATAAAGAAATATTTACGTAAAACGTAAAACGTAAGAGGAAAAGACCTTCCGGCTGGCGTCCGAACGTAGAGAGGATCTGCCGGATGGTCGGAAAAGAATGAAGAGGAGAGTGGGAGAGCGGGAGAGCGGGAGAAGAGGATGTACCGTTTGTACCGTCAAAACATAGGTAACACTTTACCTTCAATACATAGGTAACACTTTTTGGTTAAAAGTTCCACAAAAATATATCAAGTTCACAGATTTGCTCCATGTAATTGTAAAGCATGATTATTGGG
>Ga0208904_1001525_pt1 | contig 15687 bp, 17 predicted proteins | sample AntAceMetag02UKB_FD_184774 | JGI IMG/M metagenome (GOLD analysis project Ga0208904, IMG submission 184774) | Saline lake microbial communities from Ace Lake, Antarctica - Antarctic Ace Lake Metagenome 02UKB (SPAdes) (version 2) | ecosystem: Environmental > Aquatic > Non-marine Saline and...
AGCTATCCATGACATCGTGGGTCGTGTCTCAAGACCAACAGCTTTTGTATCCGGTGACGGATATGTTGGTTATTATGAAGAAGCTCCTAGCGCTTCAGGCGACATAGTTACGGCTTTTGTAAACGTAAGAGATATAATCCGATAAAGGGAGATTAATCATGCCATCAAGAAGTAATGTACATATAGATGCAGCTTTGACAAATCTTGCTATTAAATATCGAAATTTCGCTTTCGTTGCAGACCGTGTACTACCTGTCGTTTCGGTTGTTAAGGAAAGTGATAAATATTTCATCTTCGGTCGTGAAGAGATGAAGGAAGTTGACACTCATAGAGCTGTCGGCGCACCTTCAAATGAGATCGATTGGGATGTCTCAAACGCATCATATTCTTGTGAAGAATATTCATTGCGTAAACTAGTTGCAGATAGAATCGTTCGTAATTCAGATTCTCCAATCCGCCCAAGAATGACAACTCAAGAGAAACTCTTGAAATGGATTCTTTTAGGATATGAGAAGCGAGTTAAAGATTTAGTTACGGGAGGCAGCTTAACAAATGCTGTTCCTACGATTAAATGGGACGCTACTAATGCCACTATTGAGGACGATATTGACACAGCAAAATTAAGCATTAGAAATAGTGCAGGCGTAGAACCAAACATCTTAGTTCTTAACGATGAGGTTAAAGATGCCATCAAAAAGGATTCAACAATTCGAAATCTTATTCGCTATACTATTACAGGTAGCGGTGGACAAGAGTTATTGGTTAACGGCGAATTGCCACCTGTAATTTTTGGATTGAAAACCATTCTAGCAATGGCTCGAGAAGATACAGCTAAAACAGGACAGACAGCAAGTCGTTCAGCTATCTGGCCAGATGACGTTTTAGTTTCCTACTCAGAACCTAATGCATCTATCGATGCCCTATCTTTAGGATATACTTTCCGTGTAAACGGTGGTATCAAGACTAAAGCTTGGCGCGATAATGCACGTGATGGTGAAATGATTCAACCTAGCATTATTCAAGACGAGAAACTTGTCGCTACTGGCGCAGGCTATCTTATTGATAGTGTCTTAACGTAATCAATATAATGGGCGAGGGGACTAAACCTCCTCTCGCTCAATTCTAAGGAGGATTTATGGGTAATGATATGACCGGACAATGGTCGAGAGAAACAAAGAAACAATATAGTAAAGTAAGTCAAGGAAACAAAGAGACTTATCGAAAAGAGAAGATGGCAAAAGAGTTAGGTTCAAAGGGATTCAATCATGCGGCGGTTGCCGGCATGATGGGAATTACCGAAAGCTCCGCTAAGAGTATGATGAAAAAAGGCGGAAGTATAAAGACGGACGGGAGGCTTTAAATGCAAAAGAAAACTTATATATGTCAAGAATGCGGAAGAGAATTTGATGCGATGCCTTTTCCAAACCCTTGCGCATGTGGAAATATATGTGAAGAGTTCTTTAGAGAGAAAGATAACTTTGACAGAATGGATGAAGCCGAAGGAATACCTTTAGCTGGAGTCAAGATAGCTCCTGAAACAATTAAAGAACAAAAGAAAGAAAAGCTAGTTAAAGAAGTTGCTGAACAGATTAAATTACAAGACGAAGCACCTGAGATTATTACTCAGCCAATAGAAGTTAAAGAAGAAGTTAAAAAAGAAGAAGATTTAGATTTTAAAAACATGACTCGTTTAGATTTAGTTAATGCTTTAGATAAAGCAGGTGTTAAATATGGTACAAGCGATAACAAAACAAAATTGCTTAAGCTATGTAATAAGAAACTTAAGAAAAAGAAGATACTTTGGTAGGAGAATAATATGAGCGTTTATTATGGAAATTCCGGAGATGTACGTAGCGACTTAAATGGTGGGTTACCAACAAGTCATGCAAACTATCAAGGTGAAGCTCAGATAGGCGGAGACTTAATAGAGCGTGGACGAAGGTATTCATATTCTGTTATAAACGGAAAGCTTAAAGATAAGTATGGCTCTGCTGTTCCATGGGGAGCAGGTTCCGAACCAGCTTTAATATATGAGATATCAAATAAGCTAACTCAATGCTTCGTTATCAATGCTAAGAACTTAGGCAATGAGCCTTTAGATAAAGCTAAAAGAGAAGACTTATGCGATACACCAAGAAAGCTATTAGATGATATTGCAGACGGTGGTATTGAGCTACCTGAATCAGATAATCCTTTAGGCGCAAAAGTTTATCACAATAAGTCCGGATATACTCCAATATTTGATATTGACCCAACATTGAATGCTGAACCAGATTCTGATTTACTAGACGAGATAGAAAATGATAGAAGTTGAGTTCGATAGCAATGCAAAAGAATTATCGGTATTCATGAAGAGTGCCAACAACAAGCTAAACGTTATGACTGTTCCGCTTAAGAAGACTGGTGTCTATATGTTGGGAAGTATTGACAAGAACTTTAGATATGAAGGTCGTCCTAACAAATGGGAGTCATTAAAACCCGCTACACTAAAAGCTAGACGAGGCGGAGGTGGTGGAAAGATACTACAAGACACTGGTAGATTAAAACAAAGCTTGACAATAAAAGAGATGCCTCTCTCTGTATCAATAGGAACAAATGTTAAGTACGGAAAGTTCCATCAATTTGGATCGCCAAGGAAAGACATACCTAAAAGAAAGTTTCTAATGTTCCAAGAGTCAGATAAGAAAGTTATTAATAGGATATTCAAAGACCATGTTAAAGATTCATTTAATAAAGCAGTAATGTTTAAAGGATAATATGAATACACTTATTACTAAAATTAAAACATATTTAGAAGGCAAAAGAACAGACGGAACCATTAATGTTCCAGAGCAAGCTATCCAAAAGGTTGCTCCTAATTCTATTCCACCTTTAAGAAATGACCAGATGCCGTTTATAGGCATTGCTCCAATCTCATCAAACGAATCATGGATAACAACAGGTAAAAGAAATGTTGTTCATATGGTCGATTTATATTGTGCTATAAAATATACCGTTCAAGAAGACGAAGTCACAAAGATGCTTGAGTTGGTTGAAGATATAGAAGATGTAGTACGAAATCAGAAGTTCGATGATTATCTGAGCGCTCCTGCTCAATTAAGCGTTCCTAATTACGTTACAACTCCATACGGAGATAATATATATTTAATAATAGCGACGGTCAGCGTCGAATGCCGGAGAGTTTTTATAAGCTCTTGACAATGGCAAAAGGAGGAATAGATGAAAATAATTTGCATGACGGATTCACCAAACATCAAGACCGGAATGGCTAGAGTGGGTCGAGAGATTGCTTTAGGGTTATGTGAAGCTGGACATGAAGTAGTTTACATCGGATGGTATAGAGACGCACCAGATACACAGAAGTGGCCATTCAAATTAATCCCGAGCGAGAACAAGCATTACGGAGAAGATGTCTTTGATAGAACTATCGTAGCAGAGAGACCAGATTATGTTTTAACTATTGGCGATCCTTGGATGTATAGTTATATCGCTGATAAGCGCAAGTGTAGAACCAGAGATTTATTTCAATGGATTGGATATGTTGCTGTTGATGGTCATACTGTTAATGGGACGTTGCCTGTTTTCTGGGATAAAGTTATTAATGATATGGATAGGGTTGTTGCTTATACTAACTATGGAAAGAATGTATTGTTAAAATCATTTCCTAATATAGTAGATAGATTAAGTATGATTTATCATGGCGTTAAGACAGATACTTATTATCCTTTACCGGAACAATCAATAGAAAAGGTTAGAGAACAATTTATAGTAAAAGATAAATTTGTATTCTTAATTGTAGCTAGGAATCAAGGAAGAAAGAATTGGTCAGAAGTATTTAAGGCATGGAAGATCATCCAGGATGATAACTTATGTCCTAATGCGGTATTGTGGCCGCATACTTATTTCTACGATCGTTCTGGTTATAATATGGATGATATGATTGATACGTTTGGACTTGATAAAACAAAAAGTATTGTGTTCTTTGATACGATAGCAAGAAGTGAAAATCCGATGTCAATGGTACCGGATAAAGTGTTAAACCAATTATACAATGCTTCCGATTGTCTTATTTCATTAGGTGGAGAAGGTTTCGGATTACCTATTATCGAGAACATGGCTTGTAGAAAACCAAGCATATTGATAGACCACTCTGCACCGGCTGAACTCGGAGCAAATGGAAGAGCGCTATTAGTAAAAGTAAAAAACTATGCAACTGGATTATATTTAACAGAAAGACCGATGCCAGATGTTGATGATATAGTAGATAAGTGTGTTACGATTTATAAAGACGCAGAGCTAAGACGAGATATGTCAAAGAAGGCGTATGAGTTTGCTACACAATACGATTGGAAAGATATAGGCATTCAATGGGATGAGTATTTTAAAGACTTAACTTATCCTACTAAAAAACCTTTAATCTTAGCGGAGGTGTCATAATGAATAACTTAATTTGGCATGGTCCGTTCTGCGGGCAATCAGGTTATGAAGTAATCACAAGAGAGCTCTTGTTGGCATTAGATAAGATTGGAGTTAAGATAAAGCTTCAACCAGCGTCGGGATGGAACAGAGAAATGATTCAATTACCTGTTGATGTTCAAAGTAGATTTAAGAGAATGATTCATAATAAAGTTCCAGAAGGAACGCCTTGTGTAATGCATCAAAAAGGACAAGAAGCTATATTGAAATTGATTACACCTGAAACTAAAAAGTATTGTTATACGTTATTTGAAACTAATAAGCTCCCTAAACCTTGGATAGATGATCTTAAAGGGATGGATAAAGTATTTACATTTAGTAATTTTAATAAGAATTGCTGGACAGAATTAGATAACGTTCATGTATTGCCTTATGGAGTCTCTAAAGAGTTTAAAGAAGACATGTCAGCAGCAAACATCCTAAATAAGAAAGGATATACATTCCTTTGCAACGGAGACTTTGTTGAAAGAAAGAACTTCGAAGGGCTTATGAAAGCCTACGTAGAAGAGTTCGATTCAAGCGATGATGTTACGTTAATATTAAAAACTCATTTTGGAGGGTTTACGAAACGTAATCAGGAAGCATTAAAAGATGACATACAGAGATATGTCAATGATCTTGGGAAAACGAACCCTCCTAAAATCCTCATCTTCTTAGATAAAATTCAAGTAGAAGACATGGTCGCTTTATATAAGGCTTGCGATTGCTTTGTATTGCCAAGCAAAGGCGAAGGATTAGGATTACCTATCTTAGAAGCTATGGCTTGTGGTAAACCTATTATAGCAACAGACTGGAGCGCGTTATCTGAGTTACCGTTTGAAGGTATAAGGATACCAGCAACGGAAGAAGTCATTGATAATATTGAATTTATTAAGAAATGCCCTCATGCATTGAATCATAAGTGGGCTAAGATTGATAATAAGGATATAAGAAAAGCATTAAGAGAAGCGTTTACTAATCAAGAAGAATACAAAACAATGGGTGAGCACAATGCCAAAATAGCTAAAGATTTACATTGGCATAATGCAGCATTGGAAATGATGAGAGTTATTGGAGGTGCAGAATGCACACAATAAGACCATGTAAAGTAATGCTTGTTCTTTCCAAGACGCTTGGTGATGTTGTTTTAATCCATAACTTAATAGATGGAATACATAAAGAATACAAAGACCCTGAAATAGATATCTTTGTAGATGAGAAATATAAAGATATTATTGTTGGGAACCCAAAGATGTCCGTAGTTTATTGTATGAAAAGTTGGTTAAATAATTGGGCTAAGATATTAGAAAGAACATTTGAATACGATGTTGTATTAATTCCACAACAGCTTCATATGGAAGATAATGTTTGGCATCAACTAGACCACTTAAGACATCAGCACTTAGTTGACTTCTATTTAGATCGATGTCGCTTACCAAAAAGAACAAAAGAAGATAAGCTTCAAATATTTCCTTTACAAGATGATATTGATGCGGTTGATAAGTTAGATATTAAAGAACCATATATCGTAATGCACAATACATCATTAGTTCCTAGTAAAGACTGGAGTTATTTTAATGAGTTGGCTTTATCAATGATTCACGAGGGAGTTAACGTAGTCCAAGTAGGTGCTGATACAGATACAACGATAGATAAGGCTTTAGACTTAAGAAGTAAGCTATCGTTTAAACAAATAGCTGTGTTATGTAGTAAGTCCAAGTGTTTTGTTGGCTTAGATAGCGGTTTAAGCTATGTTTCAGCCGCTTCTGGAGCAAAGACCATAGTTATCCAAGGTGCGACTGTTCCAGAGACCTCAGGACCATTTGGAGAGAACGTTATTAATATAGTAAGTGAAACAAGAGAAGAATGTAAAGATAAAAGGTGTCATGGGAATTGTAAGTTCAATGACAAATGTATAAACCGAATATCAATCATTGATGTTCTTGCGGAGGTTAAAAAATGTTAAAGAGAAAAACAATTGATTTAAATATAGAAAAAGAGTTTCTAGCTAATGCTAGTAAGAACACCGAATCTTTAAAGAAGACATTGAATCTTATTAAAGACGGTAGCTTGTTTTTTGTTGGGCAGTATAGTGACAAAAGAAAAAGAAGAGCAGTAGACTTCTTAACACAAGCATTAAAGGAGAAAAATGAAAGTACTATTCATAACAAGGCCGTATCTGATAGACCCGCTAGGACTAGCACTACTAAGCGCGTCTCTTAAGAAAGCTGGACATGAAACATTTCTAGAATTGAATGAAGATGGAAAAGATTTCGCTCTTTTGAATAAAGTAATTAAAATACAGCCAGATATATTAGCGTATAGCGTATATACTGGTGCTCATGATTATTATGTAAAGTTGAACAAAATGATAAGAGAAAAAACAGGATTAAAAGCAGTAAGCGTATTCGGCGGACCACATTGCACATACTTTGAGGACATTAAAGACAATGAATATGTAGATGTTGTCATGCAGGGAGAATGCGACTTAACTTTTCCTCAGCTATTAGAAGACTTAGATACTTATAAGTTTCCAGTAGTCATCAAGGCTGACATGAATCCTCAAGACTTAGATGCTTTACCATTACCGGATAGGTCTTTGATATATAAGTTTGAAAGAAATAGAAACAATCCTATCAAGAATATAATGACTAGCAGGGGATGTCCTTTTGCTTGTCCGTATTGCTATAACAGCGTCTACAATAAGATGTTTTGTGGTAAGACTGTTAGATACCGAAACATTGATAGCGTTATAGAAGAAGGACGAAAGATTAAAGAAGATTATCCTGCCACGGAATATATCTTTTTTGAAGACGATGAGTTTATCGCTATCAAAGACAGAGTATTAGAGTTTAGTAAAAAATGGAAAGAGATTGTTGACTTACCATTCCATGTTCAGATACGTATTGATATGTTGACAGAAGAAAAGCTTAAAGCATTAGTAGACGCTGGATGCACAAGTGTTACATTTGCTATCGAGACCGGAAACGAAGATAGACGAAAGAATGTTTTGAATAGAAACATAAGTGATAAGAAGATTTTAGATGGTGCAGCATTATTACGTAAATACAACATACCATTTAGAACAGAGAACATGCTAGCTACTCCTCAAGAGAGCTTAGCTAATGCGTTAGAGACATTAGACATAAATATTAAATGTAAGCCAATGATAGGATGGGCTTCATTGTTTCAACCTTATCCAAAGACTCCAATGGGAGAATGGGCAAAAGAGTTAGGCTTATTTTCTGGAAAACTAGAAGATATTCCAGCAACGTTCTTTGAAGAGACTATTATAAAGATGGATAAGAAATTAAAAAGACAGTTTGAAAACTTGCAGAGACTTTTCGGTTTAGTTTGTAGCTTTCCAATATTAAGAATATTCGTGCCACTATTAATAAGATTGCCACAAAATAAACTTTATGATTATATATATACATCATGGAAAAACAATCAATACAATAAACTCTACAAGGTAGGTTAATATGACACAAGTTAAGTACGTCAATAAAGAAGATATGCATAAACATAAAGACACTGATGGCGTCAAGGTGTTTCCAGATGAGTTTATTAGACGTAGATGGTCGCAGAAAGATGTAATAAATTTCTTGGTAAAAGAGCTTGACAAAGAGGAGAGCTGGATTACTAAGAAGATAAAGAAGATAATTAAAGACACAACTAAAAGGAGGTACAATTAATGTCAGCATCGATTGTAGCATTAGGACACGTTGGTATCAGGAAAGAGGAAAGCTTCGCATCCGGTGGAGACCCTACTGATTATCAGCCAATTTTTAGCGAAGATATCAGAATGGAAAAGCATTATGATTATTCAGATAGAATCATGAATACTTCGCAGCAAGTAGGAGGACGATTATTAAATGTTGGGATTACTGGTTCAATTACATTTCCAATCAGCCCAGACGGACCAGAGATGTGGTGGAATTGTGGTTTAGGACAAACCTCATCTGTTTATTCAGAAGAACGACCTTTAGATAGCATGGTTATTACTTTGGATAGAGAAGCAGGAGATATCTATACAAGTGGAGATATGATTTCTAGCTTAGAGATTTCTTCGGCTGCAGGAGCGCCTTTACAATGCGTTGCAAGCATTGAAGGAAAAGGATACTCAGATTATACTGCAAGCACACCATCTTATACAAGTGGTGATGATGGATTTTTACATAATGAAGGCAAGTTTTATGTTGCTGGTGCAGAGATTTTAAATGTAATGACATTTTCAGTCTCAATCAACAACAATCTTGTTACTGATTTATATACAAATCAAAAAGAAAGACGAGATATTCCTGCAACCAAATGTATGGTAACGGGAAACATGACTTTATTATTTGAAGATACAACTCAAAGAAATAGATTCATGACAGAGGAAAGTGTTAAGTTGGAAGCGATTTACGCAAGAGGCGCAAACTCGTTTACAGTAACCTTAGACAAGGTTCGCTTTGATGATGATTCTCAACCGCTATCTGGTCAGACAGATTATATTGCTGAAACAATTAATTTCACAGCATATGTAGATGACCCTAGTACAGAAGAATCAATTCAAATAACCGTAGTCTAAATAAGATGGAGGTGCAACGATGTTGCAATTAGTTAACACAAAAGAAACGTATGAAGTTCCTTACGTAGTTGACGGGAAAGAACAAGCAGTATTTGTTCTAAGAAAATTAAGTATGCGTGAAGTAAATACTATCGATGATAAGATTGCTGTTATGAAGAATGATAGCGTCGAGTTCTTAGGTGGTACGTCTTCTAGAATGAAAATCAATTACGGGTTAGTTGATTGGAAAGGCATACAATTAGATGGTAAAGACGTTCCTTGCACGGAAGCAAATAAGGAATTAATCCCATCTAGCGTTAGTCAGTTTCTAGTAAATAAGATTAACGAAGATAATGGTCTTAAGGCTACTGACAAGTCGGAGACAAACGAAAAAAACTAACAAGGGCTGTGGAGCTTTTGTTGACTGGCGCTTCGCTTAAAACAGTGGCAGAGGTTTTAAAGCTCGAAAGACTTCCACAGCCTTTGATGACTTATTTGTTTTGTTGTCCTTCGTTAGACGGACAGTTGAGATGCCTTCCGAAGCTGGGAGGCTATCTGGACCAAGATTATTGGGATATATTGTGTTTTAACATTATAGAACAAAGGATCAGAATGTATCAACATAGACAAATGCTTAAGAGTAAATCAAGGAAGAAAAAATGAACGAACAAGTATTAGAAGTAGTTATTAGAGCTAAGAATATGATGGGTCCAGCTATGGCTTCGGCTAGAGCCAGTATGAATAAATTCTCAAGTCAGAGTAGGAAAGCTTTTACTAATATAAGACAATTTTCTAGGAGAGCAACTGATGCGATGAGGAGACATTGGATGAAATTTGCCGCTGTTGCTCTTATTGCTGTTCTTGCTATAAAAAAAATAGGAAGCGCTTTAATAAAAACAGCTAGTACAGTTGAAGATATGAAAACAAGATTAACTGTTTTGCTTAAAAGTGTTGTCAAAGGTAATCAGGTCTTTAAAGATATGGCAGATTTAGCAGGTAGAGTTCCAAAGACTTATGAAGAGATTATGGGAGCTGCAACAGAATTAGCTGGTGTTGTTTCTGGTGGTACAGAAGAGATTAAAAAATTAATGCCTATCATCGTTGATTTATCTGCTGGTACTGGAATAGCGGTTAGAGATGTTAACTCTCAGATGATTAAGATGTATTCGGCTGGAGCTTCTGCGGCTGATATGTTTAGAGATAGAGGTGTTTTAGCTGCGTTAGGATTTAAAGCTGGAGTATCCTATACCAACAAACAAACAATGGATACTATCTTAAAACAGTTTGATAATATGTCAGCGAAGTATGCTGGAGCTGCAAAGAAGTTAGCTAAGACTTGGACTGGTATGACTTCCATGATGAAAGATGCTTGGTTTAATTTTAAGAAAGATATTGGCGAAGATTTCTTTAGTGACTTGAAGATGGACATGAGAGCGATATTGTTTATTATAAAAGAAAGTAAAGACAAGACTGGAGAATATGCAAAAGTAGTTAAAGACTTAAAGAAGTTTTTTAAAGATGCTTACGCTAATTTAAAAGATTTTGGAAAAGCTGGAATAGTAACAATAGGACAATTGATTAATTTGTTTACTGGGTTAAGACTTGTATTAGCGTATGTTAATAGCGGAGTTCTTCAACTTGGCATTACACTTAGTCAAACAGCCGGAATTTTTGTTCCGCTTCTATATTCATCTAAAAAGTTTATAGATACAATTAAAACAATGAAAATTGCATTGGGTGAAACTAGGGGAGAATTTGAAAAATTAGAAAAAGCAGCTATTGTAGATTGGGAGAAAAAAGCAGAGGAAGGTATGGCTAGATTCGAAGAAGTATTGGAAAGGGGAATAAATGCGACAGAAATGGAAGATAAAATGGATAAATTATTTGAAGGTGTTAGAAATCCATTTATACGCTCACAAAAAGAATTAACAGAAGAACAAATTAAAGCAGAACAAGAAAGATGGGATATATTAAAAAAAGCACAAAAGAAAATAAAATCTTTAAGAGAAGGAGATTCTGCGGTTCAATTAGATGAATTGGATAAGCAAGTAGAAATCTGGAGAGAAAAGTTTGGGCCGGAAGGCGAAGGATTAAGTATAATATCAAATTATTATGATTTGGTAAAAGAAGAAATTACTGGCGCTAAAAAGGCAGCAATGGAAGCCGAACAAGAAAAGGTTGATATGTTGAAAGATGTTTCTACTAAGATTCAATCGTTAACAATGACAGAGACTGCCTTCAAATTAGCTGAGCTAGACAAAGAAGTTGCTGGGCTTAGAGATAAATTTGGCTTAGACGGAGAAGCATTAAAAATAATACAACAATATTATGATTTGGTAAAGAAAGAAATCATAGACTCTACTGCAAAAACAAAAGAAGCTTGGAGCGGGATCGCAGACATTGTGAAAGGAACAGCTAGCTTGATGGCATCTTCTTTATCGCGAGGATTCTTTGACGTAGTAACAAATGATACTAAAGATTTAAAAGAAGTATTCGTAGATTTCTCTAAAGACGTTCTAAAGATGATTACAGATGTTATTGCTAAGATAATGGTAATGAAAGCACTTATGTTTATGGCTGGAGGTGCTGACGGTTCTATATTGGGCGTTCCGCTAAAGATGATTATGCATGAAGGCGGAATGGTAAAGAAGTATCATACCGGTGGAAAGATGCGAGCCGCTAATGGAATGAAGCTGCAAAGCGACGAAGTTCCTATTATCGCCCAAACTGGAGAGAGAGTATTATCAAGAGGACAGAACGCTGCATATGAAAGAAACAATATGGGCAATGGAACTCCTATTGGCAGAGGAGAACAGCAACCATTGATTGGACCGTTTGTTATTAAAGCTTGGGATGCTCAAGATGTTTATAGGAATAAAGACATGTTGGTTAGCGCTGTAACGCAAGAGTTCTTAAAGAACGGCGCAATCAGAGGAATAATTAAACAAAACTTATAGAGGTAGAATATGAGCGATTTTGCATGGACACCTGATGGAGTATCAAAAGAACAAGTCAAGTATAATACTTTAGTCTCTGACTTCGAAAACGGAGTAGAGCAAAGAAGACAGAAATGGGAATCTCCAATAAGAACATTTGAACTTAAATTCAGAGCAAGGACGCAGGCTGAATATACCGCAGTTAAAGCATTCTTTGTTACTAAGAAAGGACAAGTCTCTTCGTTTACTTGGACTAATCCTATTGACTCAACTGAATATACTGTTCGATTTAGTACAGATGTATTCGACGGAGACCTAATTGCATTTGAATTATATGACTTTGATATAACTTTTATAGAGGTTAAGTAATGCCAAGAACAACTAATGCTGAATTTAAGGACCAGAAGAACTCAGCAACTAATCAGCCTATATATTTATATACAATAGAAGACTATGATGGTGCTAGCAATGATTTATATTTTGCAGAATACGACACAGACATAGTTTATGACGGAGTAACATATACAAAGTTTCCAATATCTCATGAAACTATATCAGGTAACACGAAAGGAAATATTGATACTGTTGTAGTAAGTGTTTCTAATATAAGCAGATTAATAGAATCATATTTAGAGGATTATGATTTAAGAGGGAAGAAAGTTACAATAAAAACCGTATGGGCAAATAAATTAGCCGATGCGTCTGCTTATATGGACGATATATTTTATATTGATAAATATACAGCTAATCAGAATGCAGTCAGTTTTACATTAACAAGTAAGTTTGACTTGCTTAGTGTTCAAATACCATCAAGAAAATATTCAAGAAATTATTGTTCGTGGGTTTTCAAATCAACAGAATGCGGATATGCAGGAGGAGAAACAACATGCAGCAAAACGAAACAGCGATGCAAGGTACTAGCGAATTACACTCGGTTCGGAGGATTTCCATCCATACCGACAGGGCGCATATATGTGAGATAGTCGAAAGTCTTATTAAAAAATACCTAGGTATTCCATACAAAATTATGGGCAGAGATATGAACGGGTTAGACTGTTACGGGCTCATAATGAGCATTTATAAAGATTTAGGATATGACTTATTTGATATTAGCCAGAATTATAGTGCAGGTTGGTCGGCAGAGGGTAAGAACTTCTTTTATGAGAATTATTATAAAGAATGGGATATTGTTAAAGAGCCTGAGCCATTTGATGTTGCGCTATTTCATAACGGAATGGGTGTAGCAAATCATGGCGGAATTGTTTTGACAAACGGAAGATTAATCCAAACAGGTCAAGCCGGAACGACTGTTGTTAAATTAGATAATATAAATATTAAAAGTAGGATTGAAGGATTTTATAGATTAAGGAAGCGCAATGATAATTATTAAGCTGGTGCCGAACTTTGCTAAATATGCTGGACGAGAAAAGTGGGAGTTTCCATATAAAAACGGAAAGACTGTCAATGAGTATATTAATGGCATTGGTAAAGAATTAGATAACCCTAAAATTATTGTAAGCGGTAAAGAAATAAAAGACCTTTCATTCATACCCGACGATGGTGATGAGATAATTATTACGAATATTATTGGCGAACCTATTACTTTTACGTTCTTTTCTTATACCATAACTGTATTCTTTTTTACAGCCGAAGCAATAACTTTAGCTGTTATAATAGCTGCATTCGCTATCTATAGTTATGCTACCAGACCAAAAGCACCAGATACAAATCTAGGTGGTTCAGGGATGGATGAGGGAAGCGCAACCTACGGATGGGAAGGCGCTAGAATAACCCAAGACGTTGGAACTCCTGTTGGTGTTATTTATGGCGAACATCGAGTAGCTGGAAACATTATCAATCAATTTATATGGACAGATGGCGACAAGAATTATCTAAATATTTTAATAGCTTTATGTGAAGGTGAAATAGAAAGCATTTCGGAGATTAAGGCTAATGATAATCCTGTTGCTAATTTTGATGGCATAACCCAATATACCAGAATGGGAACAAACTCTCAAACGCTTATTGAGAATTTCGAAGATTTACATAATGTTTATACAGTATCGGCTACCCTCGCAAAGGATAACGCATATACTTATACAACGGTTGATAGCGATGTAGAAGCTTTTGAATTAAAGTTATATTTTCCAAATGGATTATATCAACAAAGTGCAAGCTCCGGTTCTACAAACGCATGGGCTATTACTTATAATGTTCAATATAAATTACATGCTGACCCAACATATACAGACTTAGGAGATACAACAGTAAGTATTAAATCAAGAACAGCGCTTAGAAGAGTATTCAGAAAAGAAGGATTAACAGCCGGACAGTACGATATTAAAATAACAAAGACTAGCGATGATAGTGACTTTTATCATACAGGAGATTTAATTTTATCTGAAGTAGACGAAATGCAAACAGATGATTTGATATATCCGAATACAGCATTATTAGGATTGAAGTTATTAGCTACTGACCAATTATCTGGGTCAACTCCAAATATAACTAGCTTAGTCAAAGGGGAGAAAGTTAATATTCCAAATATTAAAACTGTTGGTGGAACAGATGTCGATTGGGACGATTATTATTGGAATGACACTAACGAGAAGTGGAAGCTATTATCCGATGATACAGAACTTGCTTGGGATGGAACAACATATGTAGATGCTTATTCAGCAAATCCTGTTTGGTGTTTTAGAGATTTATTAGTAAATGATAGATATGGATTAGGACAATTTGTTAGCACAACCAATTTAGATGCTGCTCAATTATTAGAAATGGCTAAATATTGCGAAGAAAGATTAGAAGATGGTGCTGGTAGTTATGAGAAGAGATTTAGAATGGATGTTGTTATAGATAGTAATACAAGGGCAATAGATACCTTGCTACAGTTAAGCGCTGTATTTAATGCCATGCCTTTATATTCTGGTGGAGCGCTTGGAGTAGTTATTGATAAGCCAACGTCATCTACTCAATTATTTGGTATGGGTAATATTATAAAAGATACATTTAACCAATCTTGGAAATCAATAAAAGAGATTCCAAATGTTATTGAAGTTCAGTTTTGTGATAAAGACAAGGACTATAAGATGGAAACAGTTGCTTATACTGACGATGCGGCTTTAGCAGCAGGAGACCCAGTCAGAAAGCAACAACTTAGATTATTCACAACGAAGACTAGCTATGCCATTAGAGCTGCACGTTATGCTATGAAGATTGCGAAGTATGTCAATAGGTCTATATCTTTTAAAGCAGGCATAGAAGCTATTGCTTGCCAAGCCGGAGACGTTATTAGCATGAGTCATGATATTCCACAATGGGGCTTCTCTGGTAAGGTACAAGCAAGCTCTACAACTACATTAGTTAAACTAGATAGAACAGTTACAATTGTCGGCGGAACGACATATAAGATTCAAGTTAGATTCGCAGATGATACCATAGAAGAAAGAACAATTACAGATGGAGCTGGAGATTATACAGAAGTTAATGTCTCAGTTGCTTTTAGTAACGCTCCAGAAGCATATGATAATTATGCGTTTGGTGAAAGTACAAAAGTTGTAAAAGACTTTAGAGTTGTAAGCATAAAGAAAGAAGGCAAAGACGAGGTATCTGTCATAGCAGCTGAATACAATACAAGTGTTTATGATGATACCGATGTAACAATTCCAACAAACAACTATTCTGCTTTGTTAAGAACAGTGCCTCCGGTAGAAAACCTTTCATTAACGGAAAGACTTGTTA
>Ga0208904_1001526_pt1 | contig 15678 bp, 13 predicted proteins | sample AntAceMetag02UKB_FD_184774 | JGI IMG/M metagenome (GOLD analysis project Ga0208904, IMG submission 184774) | Saline lake microbial communities from Ace Lake, Antarctica - Antarctic Ace Lake Metagenome 02UKB (SPAdes) (version 2) | ecosystem: Environmental > Aquatic > Non-marine Saline and...
CTAATAACCATTTTTCAAAACTTTCGTTTTCGCGTAATTTCGCGTTAAGTTTCGCGTGACTTTCGCGCGCTCCCAAGAGCGCCTGCGCGACTTTAAAAGCTACTCCTACTCCGGCTAAGTACTTAAAAGGATATTCTTCTCCGTCAATATTTGGATTAATAATTAAACAATCAGGAACTTCCTCCCCTGTTGGATGATGATCGGTTAAAACTATATCTATTCCTTTTTCTTTGATTAAAGCAATTTCATCAATACTACGAATTCCAGTATCAACTGTAATAATTAAACTAACATCACTTTTTGAAATTTCTTCTATTGCGTTTTTATTTATTCCATACCCCTCGCTCTCGCGATGCGGAATATAAATATCCAAATTTTCACATCCTAAAAATTCTAATGTTTTATACATTACTGCAGTAGCTGTAACTCCATCTGCGTCATAATCGCCATAAATAATTATTTTACTTTTTTTCTCTAAATGTTTTTTTATTAATTCTATCGCTAATTTCATGTCTTTAAATAAAAAAGGATCATGCAAATGTTCTTGGTAGTCTGGTTTTAAAAATTGTTTTATAGCCTCACTTGATAGTCCTTTATTCGCTAATAACTGTAAAATAACCGAATTTATATCCGGATTGGTTGCTATTATTCCCTTAACTGATTCTTTTTCTTTTGTAACCCATTTTTTAGGCATAATAATTGCTAAAAAATTAAAATGATGATACGGTTTTTATATAGTATCAAGAAGGAGGATGCAAAATGTTTTTCCCAGACAAAATTCTCATCGGTCTTGCGTTCTTTTTAATAGCATCTATCTCGGCCATTCTTGCATCAGCTATGGATATGGAACCCCAAAATACCAAGCATCCACTGTCTAAAAAAGTGCTGTATGCTATCACTATCCTTGCTGGCTTAGTATGCGTTTATTGCTGGAGTAGTGCTTGGACATAACAACGCCGTTTTCAGCTTGAGGACGGCGGTTTTTTTATTTAAAAATAAAATAATGGTGCTAAGGTAAACATTAACATGGCTATAATCATAATAATAATTATGGTTGTGCCAATAACTTTTTTGATTGTCTTTTTTTTCATAGTTATGTATTACTTTTTTAAAACAGCTAAAAATGCTTCTGGCGGAATATCAACTTTACCCTTACCTATGCTGGCCATTCTCTTCTTTCCTTTTTTCTGCTTCTCTAATAATTTACGTTTACGGGAAACATCACCACCATACAACCCAGCAGTTACATCTTTACGCATGGCCGATAATCTTTCGGCTGCAATTACTTTACCGCCAATGGCAGCCTGAATTTTTAAAACAAACTGTTGGCGCGACAATGTATTCTTAAGAGAATTTACTATTTCCTTCCCACGTTTAAATGCTTCGTCTTTATAAACAATAGTAGCTAAAGATTCTACCGGCTCTTCGGCAACTAAAATATCTAGTCGCTGAACTTCGGCTGATCGATAATCTAAAAATTCATAATTTATAGAAGCATAACCTGAAGTCGCGCTTTTTATTTTGTCATAAAAATCAGTCAAAATAGTAGACATTGGCATCTCGTAATGCAGAATCACTCGATTATCATCTATATATTCAGTATTTTTATATGTTCCCCTTTTTTCTTGAACTAGTGACATAATTCCGCCCATATAATCCTTGGGGGAAATTACATCCAAAGTCACCCATGGTTCTTTTATCTCGGCAATATGTGCTGGATCAGGCATATCTAAGGCTGAACGAACTATCATTTCTTCTTTGCCTGTTTTTTTTAATTGATAAGCAACTGATGGAGTAGTAACAACTAATTCCAAATTAAATTCACGTCGTAATCGCTCTTGAAAAATTTCTAAGTGAAGTAATCCTAAAAAACCACACCGAAAACCAAATCCTAATGCTTGCGAATGTTCTGGCTCATAAACTAAGGCTGAGTCAGTTAATTTTAGTTTTCCAATGCCCTCGCGTAATTCCTCATATTCATTTCCTTCTTTGCAGAATATTCCAGCAAAAACCATTGGCTTAACTTCTTTGTAGCCAGGCAATGCCTTTACTTTTCCTTCATTCTTAGGCGTTGTTATGGTATCGCCTACCTTACATTCTTCAACTGTTTTTAATCCAGTAACAATATATCCGATTTCACCGGTTTTTAATTCTCCGGTTGTTTTATAACTTGGCTTAAAAATTCCTACATCCAGAGCATCACTTTCATATTTAGTAGTAATCATTTTTATCTTTTCGCCTTTTTTAATTTGCCCATCTACTATTCTTACATAAGCCACTACTCCTTTATACTCGTCATATACTGAATCAAATATTATAGCGCGCAATGGTTTCTTATTTTCACCTGTCGGTGAAGGCACTTTATCAATCACTGTCTGTAATATTTCCTCCACTCCCTGACCAGTCTTTCCGCTAGCTTCTAAAATATCTTCTTTTTTACATCCTAACAATTTGACAATACTTTCTTTGGTTGTTTTCACATCTGCTGCTGGTAAATCAATTTTATTCACTACTGGAATAATTTCTAATTCTTGCTCTAGCGCTAAATACAAGTTTGCTAATGTTTGTGCCTGTATTCCTTGAGTTGCGTCCACTAATAAAACAGCACCTTCAACAGCCGCTAAACTTCGTGAGACCTCATAAGAAAAATCTACGTGTCCAGGAGTATCTATTAAATTTAAATGATAACCGCTATGTTCCATGTTGACCGGTTGTAACTTAATAGTAATTCCCCGCTCTTGTTCAAGCTCCATTGTATCTAAAACTTGCGCTTTCATATTTCTTTTATCAACTGTTCCAGTAATTTCAAGCATGCGGTCAGCCAGTGTGGACTTACCGTGATCAATATGTGCGATTATACAAAAGTTTCTGATTTTATTCATATTTTAAATTCCTCTCGCTTCTCCATGCCCCTCAGTTTCAACTTTCTCTTTTTTGGCTTTAGCACGAATACTACGGATAAAATTATGTAATTCCTCAACATGTAGCATCCAGCATATTAAAACAAAGATAGATAAGCCGAAAATTCCAGCAATGGCACTTTGAGTAAATATACCCCAAAAACGCGTCATGTCAATTATAGAAGAGTTGCCGACGATTAATTTCATTGCCTGCACACCTAGACCAGCGCAAATACTGGCTAAAGAAATTTTTAGAGTAGAATATAAAATATTTACCTCGTCTAATTCTCCTAGCTTAATCTTTAATAATAGCCATAAGAGAGCGAAATTTATAATCATGGAAATTGAAAAAGCGAGCGCTAAACCAGCTACACCCATACGAGAAGCAAACCACCAACTTAAGAATATATTAGCTATAACTGTAATTAAACCGACAATGAATGGAGTTTTACTATCTTTCTGAGCATAAAACATGCGAATCAAGAGTGGGATAGTTGCTTGGGCAAATAAACTTAAACTAAAAAAAGTTAAAGTATCCATGGTTAAAATTGTGTCTTCCCAGTCAAACTGACCACTTCCAAGAACAACGCGGATAATTTGCACACGCAAGGTTAGCATGAATACGGTTGCTGGTAAAATGAAAAATATAATTTGACGTAATACTTTAGAAAAATTTCGAATTAATTCTTCTTTTTTATTCATTAATGAAGACAAGGTTGGGAAAGCAGCAATGGCGAAAGAAATACCAAATATACCGATCGGGAATGATTGTAAATTATTAGCAAAATTAAAAATTGTTAAACTACCGGCAGCTAAAGTAGAGGCAATAATTGTAATAACAACTAAATTTATTTGAGAAATTGCTAAGCTCATTGTACGCGGTACCATCATTTTAAGTATTTCCCTAACATTTTTATTTTTAATGTTTAATACTGGTCGCCAATGATAACCAAGATGAATTGTTGTTGGTACTTGAATTAAAAAATGAAGCAAAGCTCCAAATACAACTCCATATGCCAAGCCATAAATTCCCCAAATAGGTACAAAGTATAAAGCACCAATTATAATTCCAATATTATACATTATTGGCGCAATTGAATAAACAAAAAATCTTTTAAATGACTGCAATATGCCGCCCATAACTGAACTTAAACCTAAAAATAATGGCGACAAAAACATAATACGAGTCATGGTAACTGTCATGGCTAGTTTTTCTCCGTCAAAGCCAGGAGTAATCAAACGCATTAACTGTGGAGTGAATATAATTAAAATTGCGGAAACAACAACTAAAGAAATACCAATTAGATTTACCATGACATTTGCCACATACCAAGCTTCAGATTGACATTTCTCTTTACCGCGATGAAAAAATTTTACTAAATATTTTTTATCACATAAACCAGTAAACACAGGAATAAAGCCAGCTGACAATGCTCCTAAAACTAACAAATTAAAAACTAAGTCGGGAATCCGAAAAGCAGCATAATAAATATCAAGTGTATCACCAGCGCCAAATTCTCCAGCTAAAATACGATCACGGAAAATACCTAAAAAACGACTGGCTACTGATGCCGTCGCAACGATTATAGCTGCCGAAGTAATAGAGTTTATTTTTGAAGTAAATAATTTTTTAATCATGTTTTTTCGTCATTTTGGATTACTGCCACAATTTCATAATGTCTCTAAATGTCACTGCTATTACAACTAGCATTAGTAATATGAATCCTAAATTATGCATAAAAGTTTCTAATTTTTCTGATACTGGACGACCGCGCAATTTTTCTATGATTAGAAATAAAACTCGCCCTCCATCAAGAGCTGGAAATGGTAAATAGTTTATGATAGCTAAGTTAATTGATAAAATAGCTGCGAATTGCAAAATATAAACAAATCCTAATTGAGCCATTTGTCCAGTCATGTTAGCAATCCCTACTGGTCCAGCGATTTCTACCCCAGCGCCCTGTCCCATTACTAAATTTTTAATTAAAATTGCAAAAGCAACTATAATATACCAAGTTAAAAATATAGTTGTTTTTATTCCCTCCCAAATCGCTTGATACCAGGGATAGCTTACTAAACCAGTTTCAGCAATGGCAATTCCAATTCCAGGAATATTATCATTTTCAAAAATTGGTTCTGGTATGATAATTAAATTTAATTCTTCATCTCCTCGTTTGACCTTATAATTTAATTCTTTATCTACACTAGAGGCAGCTAGAACGCTTAACTCTTCATAATCTTCAAAAACTTGATCGTCAACTGAAGAAATTATGTCGCCCATCTGAAGACCAGCATCTTTAGCAGGAGTATTATCTAGTACTTGAATAATTTGAATATTTTTTCCTGATACACGCGCTCCTGGACTAACTTCATCTATCACTTTAGGCAAGCCAATCATGTAACCAATAGAAAAAAATACAGCAGCTAATATTAAATTCATTAATACGCCAGCTGTTAAAATAATTCCCCGTTTCCAAGGTTTTTGATTTTTAAAATGCTTAGGATCGTTTTTTACTTTTTCGTCCCCACCCAAGTCGTCATCTTCACCAAGATTAACAAATCCGCCCAATGGCAACCAATTCATTGAATAAATTGTGCCAGTCATATCGTCTACTTTGCCACCTCCCCATTTCCAGCGCCATTTGCCTTGTTTAGTTTTATAAAATCCTCCGATTCGTGGAGGAAAACCAAAACCAAATTCTTTAGGCATTAAGCCTAATTTTTTTGCGGTCCAAAAATGTCCTAGCTCATGAGCGAAGACTAGGATGGATAAAATAATTATAAATATAATAATGGTTGTAAACATAGCGTAAGTTTAAAAATTAAATAGTCATTATCTCTTTCTCTTTATTATCTCTTATCCCCTGTAATTCATCATTGCTATTTTTAATTGTTTCTTCCATTTCTTTTAAAAATCTAAACTTATCATCTTCAGGAATTTCTTTATCTGCCTCAGCTTTTTCTATCACTTCTTTTATCTTATCTCGAATCTGTCTAATTTGAATGCGAGAAATTTCTAATTTTTCATTTAATTTTTTAACTCTATTCTTACGATCTTCTTCAGTTGGCTGGGGAATGGTAATTCTAATTTTATCGCCTTCATTCACCGGTGAAATACCTAAATCAGCCTCTATAATCCCCTTTTCAATCTCTTTTAAGATATTTTTATCCCAAGGGGCTACAGTCATACAATGCGCATCAATAACCGAAATATTTCCTACTTGTTGTAATGGCACTTTAGTACCGTAAGACTCTACTTGTACAGCGTCTAGTATGGCTGGGTTGGCTCGACCAGTACGAATACTAGAGATCTCTTTTTTAAAAAAATCAATCGCTTGTGTTAGTTCTCCTTCGTGTTGTTGAATGTATTGGTTCATATATTTTTAATTTTATTATTTCTGTATTATTGTTTTTACTCCTAAGTAAACTATGTCTGAATCATCTGGGTCAGGGATTAAGGTCACACCAGCTCGACTGCTTGGTAATTTTTTAGAAGTCCATTCTTTTCCGCCATCGTCTGTACTGCCGAATGAAGTATTGGTGGCATAATAAATAATACTAGCGTCAGCTGGATGCATTTTAACCGCGTTAATGGCAGTACTATCAGACGGAGGAACCAAATCAACCGTATGCCAATGAGCGCCAGCATCAAAGCTACGTAATAAACCGGCCTTAGTAGCAACTACAACCGTCTTGCCATCGCCGGCAAATAAATCAAAGTCGCTTACTAATAAGGAATTGGCAGTATGTGTTTCTCTAAATACCTCTCCAAAACCTTGCCAACTTACTCCTCGATCAATGCTCTTAAAAATTCCATTACTCTTAGTAGCTATCCAAATGTGGTTACTATTCCTTTCACTAACAACAATTTTAATAATATCCATCACTTTCTTATCTCGAAATAATCTATCTTCGCTAAATCTTTTTAAAGCACTCCATGATTTTCCAGCGTCTGAAGAAGTGATTACATCCCCCCGAGAAGTACCGGCATAAATTATTCTTTCATTTCTAGGATCAATCGCTAAACTTCTTATCATAATACCAGTATCATTATCATAATAAACATCATCCCAAGTGCGGTTACAATCATCTGATTTAAATACTTTATTTTCAGTGGCAACATAAATTGTGCACTTGTCTGTTGGACTAATTTTTATGTCTTTAATATATCTTCTACCTAAATCACGAGCGACACTCCAGCTTGCGCCACCGTCGTATGAATATAGCATGCCACCTGAATCTGTTCCAGCATAAATAGCATTTTCATCTTGTGGATCTATTGTTAGTGATACTACGTTAACTACATTAAAACTCATAATTTTATCACTAGCAGAGGTAACTAAAGACTTTTGTTTCCAATTTTTTCCTTGATTTAAACTTTTGTACACGCCTCCATCTACCCTAGAGGAGCCACTAGATGTTCCAAAAGTAATACTACAACCACTTACAGCTAGGGTTGCTATAAGTAGTAAAATAATTGATTGAATTCTCCTTGTTTTTTTAAGCATATGAATTAAGTTATGTTTAAACTTATATTTTCTAAAATTAATTTAGCATTAACATTAGCTGCTAAATATTTTTTTCCTTGTTTGATATTATTATTTAAAATTATTAAATTTTCTCGATTTAAATTTAAATCTTCTAAATTAGAAGCTATATTTTCATTAATAACAAACTCCTTTAAACCTAATTGCATCATCATTAAATCACGAATTATCGTTCGCCATACTTCTAAAATTAACTCAGCGTCTTCTCTTGTTTCTTGGCTACTTTTTCCCCCTTTAAATAATTCTTCAACCTCGCTAAATTTAGTATTTAAATTGCCTTTAATAATACTTACTAATGATTGAACAATTTTTTTTCTTTGCTCTAAAAAATTTTCCTCTTGAAATAATTTTACAGCTAAGGCCGGACGACCAGCTGATATTTTAGAAAGATTTAAAGCAAAATCACGTGATACTTTATGCTCTTTAATTAAATAATCATAAATACTAGTATGTCCTACTGGTTGAAAAAGAAGCGTCTGCCCGCGAGATTTAATCGTTAATGGTAATTTATCTAAAAATGAAGTCAATAATATTATAATAACTTTCTCTTTTGGCTCCTCTAAAGTCTTCAATAAAGCATTAGCCGCTTCAATGTTTAAAGACTCTGCTTGTTTAATAATTCCAATTTTATAAGAATTTCCAAATGAACCTAAATTCATCATTTTTATAAATCCACGGATTTGTTCAATTGAAATATTTTTCTTGTCTGCTTCTTTGGTAATTATCGTGATATCGCTATGTTTTTTTTGTCGACAATTTATGCATTCTCCGCAGGGTAATTTTCCTCTTTTAGCTTTGAGATTTTCGCATAAGATTGAACGGGCAAAAAAATTAGCCAAAGTTGATTTGCCTAAATTTTGTGGTCCGGAAAAAATGTAAAAGTGCGCTAAACTGTCATTGCTTATTCCACTCTGCAGAAAATCAATGATATGTCGGTTACCAAAAAAGGGCCAGTTAAATTCATATTTTTTATCACTATTCATAGATATAATATAACAGATTATCTATACTTATTCAACTCGACATACTTATGGATATAAAAAATATATAAATACAACCAATGCGATCTCTATACTTGCTTTTATCTAGATAATATACTATAATCAATCCATGAAATACTACTCACTCCAATTAAAAAAATACATTCTCCTGTTGGGCGATATTGTTATACTATACGCTTCTTTGTATTTAACTCTCTTAGTTAGGTATGGAGATTCAAATATAGCCAGTCAATGGCCTGAACATATTGGTCCATTTACTGCTATTTTTGTTTTATGGCTGATAATTTTCTATATTAGTAATTTATATGATTTAACAATCGCTATTAATAACGCTAAATTTTACACTCATACTGCCTTAGCTTTACTTTTCTCCTTCTTATTTGGTTCAGCCTTTTTCTATTTAATTCCAAATTTAAATATTGCGCCAAGAAGAAATCTTTTGATTGATATTGTAATTACTGCTGTTTTATTCTTATTGTGGCGACAAATCTATAATAAAACTTTAAAATCATATTTACCGAAAAATAAAATAGTGATTATCGGCTATAATGAAAAGACAAAAGAATTAATAAAATATTTTAATGATAATCCGCATTTAGGTCTAAAAATATCTTTTGTTTTGTTTAAAGGAGAGATATATGAAAAAGGTCTTTATGAAGTAAAGCATTATAAAGATATTGCTAATATAAAAAAACATTTATTTGAACATAAAATTTCATCAGTTGTGTTGACTGATGATGCCCAAACTTCTAATGAAATTAGATCTAATTTGTTTGACTGTTTACACTTGGGAATAAACTTTACTAGTTTACCAAATTTTTATGAAAAAATAACTGGAAAAATTCCAGTGGAGTCAATTAATCAAATGTGGTTCTTGGAAAACTTACAAGAGGGAGGAAAATCATGGTTTGATCAATTTAAAAGAGTCTATGATATAATTGTTGCTTTTTTTATATTTATCATCACCTTACCTTTCTGGCCAATTATTGCCATAATTATAAAAATAGAAAGTCGTGGCGCAATATTCTATCAACAAAAACGAGCAGGAAAAAATAATAAACCGATTAATTTAATTAAATTTCGAACAATGCGCGAAGAAGGCAATACTGGACGACCGACTGTTCCTAATGACGCTCGTATTACTAAATTTGGTTACTTTCTGCGTAATACTAGGGTTGATGAAATACCACAGGTATTAAATATCTTAATGGGAGACATGAGTTTAATCGGTCCTCGCCCAGAACGACCTGAATTAGCTGGAAAGTTACAAGAACAAATTCCTTTCTATAATGAGCGCACTTTAGTTAAACCTGGTATTTCTGGTTGGGATCAAGTTTGTGGAGAATATCATTCCCCAACAACAGCAGACACGGTGAAAAAATTACAATACGACTTATACTATATAAAAAACAGGTCTTTATTTTTAGACCTGGTTATTATGCTCAAAACTGTCCGCACTGTATTGCTAGGACGTGAGGCGAGCGGAAGCTAAATAATAAAAAAATTTATTATTATTTATTATCTTTAATATCCTTAATAATAGGCTCAGCTAAATTATCTGCATACTCTTCGGGAGTCATCGTTAATCTTATAATATCCGAGGTTCTTTCAAAAGAGGTGTGGACGCTTATATTACCAAAACTGATTAAATAATTAATGATATCTTGCTCTTTAATAGTAAGACCAGAATTAATCTTATCTAAAGCTGTCTGGCAAGAACTAACATTATTTACTTTAAAAATTCCTGGTGCATCTCTATACCAGGGATAGCCAAACATTAAAACTGGTTTTTTACGCACAACAGATTCCCAGCCAACAGTTCCTGTGATAGTAGCGACTACTTGAGATTTTTTAATTAATTCTGTAGTTTCAATCTCAATTGGTATAAGTTTAACTTTTTTTATTTTTGCAATTTTCTCAAAATAACCAGGATAGCGAGAATTGGTATAATTTATGCCTTGCATTAGCCACTGATATGGATGCTCCTTAACATAAACTACCCAGTCATCTGGTATTACTGCTGCTAATATTTTAATCATTAATATTTGATCTACAAAAACCGTACCTAATGGAGCGGTGGCGCACTCAGGCTGATAATGCAAAGGGGCATAAACAAACTTTTTATCAAAATCCATCTCACTTTGTAATTTTAAGTATTCTTTATGGTAATTAGGCCCGATATTCTTTTTGGCAAAAAAATAAACTTTTTTAAAGATTGAAAAATCTAAAATGCTCCTAGCAGCTAATTTCAGTCTAACTAACAATAAATTTACACCGGAATATCTCTTTTTAGTGGTCTTTAATTTTCCAGGAGCAGGATCAAATGATTTATCTGTTTGGCTTAAATAATGATTTTTAATATCTAGAGGTAGGTCATTAACTTCATATTTTTTTTCTTTATTTTTCTCTATTTCAGTTTTTAAAAGCTTACTGCTGACGGTGAACTCATTAAGTAATATATGCCTGTCCGCTATTAATGTATATTGGAATAAAATGGTTTTAATTTTCAAGAATTTAGCAATACTATAGATTATAAAATCAAAACCAGTGTGCGGGCAAATAGCAAAAATTATCGCTTCTGGTTTTAGTTTATTAATAACGCCTAGCCAGTACTGAAGTTGACTATGGTAATCACTCTTTTTCTCAAAGCCGGATTTATGTGATTTCTCAATTTGTTTTAGAGTTGATAAAATTGATTCTGTGCTGTAAAAATTCTTAATAATATCCTCACCTGGCGGCGCAAATTCAACATCGGCAAAATCTTTCGCCGGCTTGCCCTCTCTGGCGTCATAATGTTTGTGGAAAATTGTATTAGGAAATTTTCGACGGGTTTCTTCAGTTGGCTCATTTAGACTACCTGTCCAATAAATTATTTCATGGCCACTATTTTCTAATTTTTTGGCCGTCGCCTGAGCGTATTTATAATTGTAGTCCCAATTTATTAAAAAAATATTCATAATTTTTATTTATCTTTATAATATTTCTCTGACAAGCACAAAAGCTTCAGCTGCTAATAATCCAACCTCTGCTCCCCTGTGTTTTGCCAAAACAGTTATATTTTCTAATGACCGAGGATGAGGATATTTCCTTAATTCACTTTTGTAACACTTCATTGCCTTTAATTTATCATCCATGGTGCCTGTTATATTCACATAAATATTAGGTGTGAATGGCTTTATTCCCCATTCTGTTTCAGAAGGAGTTTCATAAGCTAAAATCTTTTTTATATTGTTCCCTACTGGTCTGGCAGCGACTAAACAGGCTTCAAAAAGTAAGCGATGATCCTTATTTAAATCACCTCCGTAAGGAATATATAGTATATCAGGATCAACTTTGGCGACAACAGTACCAATTTTAAGATTTAGATCTTTTTGAGGAATAGTATCTAATTTAACCGTCGGCAAATTCAAAAAGAATGCCTTTTTAATACCTAAAGACTTAATGGCACTGGCTATTTCCTTTTCCCTGCTTTTAATAAAATCTTTACTCCAATCAGGAGTATAGGCCTTAGTTACAATTCCAAGAAAGACATCGTGGCCTTCTTTGGTATATCTTTTGATTGTGCCTCCGCATCCAAGGACTTCATCGTCGGGATGGGGGGCAATCACTAAGATGTTCATATTTTTATTGTTATTTAATTAATTGATAAATAAATTTTATATATATTCACAATGTGGATAAAGTTTTAAAATTTTTACGCCCTTATTTGCATAATGATGTAGATCTTTAATAATATCATCTTGAAATGCCTTTGATGATATTATGATTGTATCTTTATCGGATAAAGTCTCTAAAAAATCATATGAATATATCGGTATATTATCAAACCCTTTTAGATATTTCCCTTTTTTTGATTCATCTTTATCTATTATCGCTTTCACTTTCAACGGTGCTAAATTAAGTAATTCAAGGGTATGTCCTCCACCACAATAAATATAAACTTCGCTATCTTTTAATACTTCTAATTCTTTTTTTAATCTTTCTATTCCTTTAAAATATTTATGAATTAAATCTTCAATTGATATGTCATGTTTAATTGAATTTTTAACCGACGCGTTATCATGCTTACCAACCCAGTAAATAAAATTTTTATATTCGACTAAAGAGGTGGTGCTATAACCCATTTCGCTAAGTAATTTCTCTAATGATTGCGAAGAAAAATAACTAATATGTTCATGAATAAAAGAACCTATTGCTCCTGTTTTTAATGTATAAACAATATTTGGAACTTCGATTGCAAGGTATCCGTCTAGATTTAATGATGATGAAATTTCATTTAAAAAATTCTTTAAATCTTCAACGTATTCTAGCACATGTCTAATAACAATGCAATCAAATTTCTGACTATATAATTTTTTATCAAAGAACTCCTTTTTAATCGGGATTTTAAATCTTTCAATTGCTATTTTAGTTTTTGGACTTGGATCACAACCCCAGACATTCCATCCCTGTTTTTGCATAAGATTTAAAAAATAACCATCCGAACAACCGATTTCCAATAAATCTTTACCTGAAATATTTTTTTCAACAAAAGCAACAAAATCATTAATTTGTTCAGAACCAACATTGGAGAGAGCTACAGAATGAAAAGTCTTATAAAATTTATTATAAATTTCTTTTATCGCTTTCATCGGAGGATTCACTTGCATTATATGATTACAAGATTGGCAAAAACCAATTTTCAAAGGTAAGATAGAAACTTCTTTCGAATCTTCTGTTGGCCTAACATAAGCAGGATAATTATAATTTAAAAATATTTTAACCCGCTCCTGACAAAGATTGCATTGTGCTTTATTTTTCATTCTCTTTTTTAGTATTTTCATCTTTTAAATAACATAATTGACTACATAAGAAAGGGTAGTCTCCTTTTAGCATCTCTTCTCTAAACTTTAATAATTTTGGATGATTCCACGCCTTTTCAAAACCGACTGTAGCATCTACTCCTCCAAATGGCTTTGTTCTAGGACAAGGTAAAAGTTCACCAATTTCACTTATGTAAGGGTCTTCAAAACAGGTAAAACAAATATTTTTATTCTTTTTCATTTCTATAGTCGGATCTATAACTGATCCTTCCGGAGAAGGAAACATTTGCCAATCTAAGTTATACTTATCGATATCAGTTTTTATTTTAGTTAATAAATTTTTATATTCTTTGTTGGAAATTCTCTTAATTCCTTTATTTAAGCATTGTTTAGTTTCAAATAATGGTATGGTATGTAAGGTGAGTTTTTTAGCGTCCTTTAAAACATCAACTAAAGAAAAAAGAGTTTTGTAATTTAAGGAAGAAACAAGTGTATTTACCTGAAGATCTAAATTAGTTTCATTACTTATATAAACTGCCATTTCTATACTATTTTTTAATTCAACGCCTCTAAATTTTTTTTCATCTTCTTCCGTAAAAGAACAAATACTAATTTGTATATCAGTTAAGCCTTTGCTAATCGCTTTATTAACTAAATCTTTAGTTAATAAACTAGCGTTTGTAGTGAACACTATTCTGTCTGATAATTTTTTTACTAATTCAATGGCATCTAAGAGTCGGGGGTACATAGTTGGTTCGCCTAAACCAGCTAAATGAATTCTTCTGAATTTTCCTTTGGTGTTATTAACTATTTTTTCCAATGTCTCAAAGGGCATCTCTTTATTTAGGGTGTCTTTATACATGGGGTCAAATCGATAGCACCAAAAACAACTTTTATTACATTTGGAAGTAAGCCCGATAGCTAAGTGCCTAAACGACATCGTATCTTGAAAGCTATAAGGGGAAGCATTTTCTCCTTCTAATAATATTTCGCAATATTTTAAAAGTCGGTCGGGCATATCTTTAAAATTACCCATAAATTCTTCCATCTCTTTTTTTCTTATATTGTTGTTTTCTAATTCTTTTATCATATTATTAAATCTTAGTAGGTTATCTTTTTATGCAATAATTTTTTATCTATTTTAATGTTGTTTAAATTTTTAATAATTCTTTCGCTCGTTTTTCCATCGCCGTAAGGATTCTTCCCTTGTTTAACTTTATTTATAAATTTTTTGTCTTCCATGGATTTTTTAATCGCCTTTATTATTTTTTCTTTTTCGACTTCAACAAAAATAACATTGTCGCCGTGCTCTCGACCAACGTTGCGCGATCCTATATTTACAACCGGCAACTTAATACTGGACGCTTCCAAAATTCCGCTGCTAGAATTTCCGATTAAAACATCGGCGTTCCTTAATAAATTTATATATTCTTTGTGTTGAATATTAGAAAAAATATTAATAAAAGGTAATTTTTTAATCTGGCTAATCTCTTTAATTATGTCTTGACTACCAGAATCATTATTAGGATAAATAATCGCTGTTTGTACTTTTAGCTTTTTTAATGATTTAACTATTTCACGCATCTGTTCTCCCATTAGGGGGGCTTCGGGATGCACGGGATGAAAAATACAAACAATTAATTTTTGTTTTGGGTCTAAATTTAATTGTTTGAATAAAATATTCTTTTTAACTAATGGTTCATTAATAGCAGTATCTAATCCTAGAGATCCTACTTTAAATATTCTCCAATACTCCTCTCCCATTTTAGATAATCTGCTTGCAGTTCCTTTAGTTGGTGTGAAATGAATATTGGCAAAACGGCTAATTGAATGACGAATACTCTCGTCAATATGGCCACTATCAGTTTTGTCTCCACCGTGGATATGGGCGATTGGAATATTTAAAGTAGTCGCAGCCAAAACCGCCGCTAAAGACTCTAGCCTGTCCCCCAACATAATTACCATGTCTGGTTTTGTCTTGTTCAAGGCGACTGTAAATCCCCCAACTCCTTTAGCAAGGGCTTTTCCATGATAACAAACATCATTGCCTTTGTTAGAATACATTGGTATTTTAACGTTTATTTTAAAACCGTCTTTTTTAATCTCATTAACAGTAAGCCCATATTTTTTTAGTAAATGCATTCCAGTAACCATTAATTTCAAATCAAAATTTTTAGCGCCGTCTATTTTTTCCAGCAACGGTTTTAAAATACCGTATTCCGATCTAGTGCCGGTTACGACTACTATCTTTTTTATTTTATTGGAATTATTTTTTAACATAAGCTTTTTGAATTACTGCACAAACTTGTTTAACATATTTTTCCGGCATATGAGAATAAAGTGGTAAACTCATAATATGCGAACTTATATAATTAGTATTTGGTAAAAATGATTTTGGTAATTTTGAACAAATTTTCTTTTGATGAAG
>Ga0208904_1001528_pt1 | contig 15663 bp, 40 predicted proteins | sample AntAceMetag02UKB_FD_184774 | JGI IMG/M metagenome (GOLD analysis project Ga0208904, IMG submission 184774) | Saline lake microbial communities from Ace Lake, Antarctica - Antarctic Ace Lake Metagenome 02UKB (SPAdes) (version 2) | ecosystem: Environmental > Aquatic > Non-marine Saline and...
TATCAGAAGATAGATGAAGAAACAGGTTGATGAAATAGATCGAGAGATGGGAGATGCGTTAGCGGTTTTTAAAAAAGGGTTGGACAACAAATGATAAAAAAAGAAAGCGTAATAAACGCAGTTAAGCATTGGTGTAAGTTAACCCCTATTATAGGTAATGCGATATTGCATGAGTTGAATTTGTTAGAAGGTAAAGATTTAGAAGATCATATTAAAATAATAATGAGGAGTAATAAATGAGCCGGAACTACATTTATGAACCGATCACAACACAGCAATAATTATTTATACCCATGAGGACGGAGAGGAAAGCCGTATATATCGGAACGGTTGCAAACGTTATCCACGCAAACCGAGAGACTTAGTGGCTGGACGCCCTGAGTGTTGCAAGTTCGAATCTTGTCGGGGGTGTTATTACATTCAAAAAAAAAGATGGGAAATTATATACAAAAGAGAGCATTACTTCATGAGGTGAAACATGAATTTTCAGGTAAAAAGCATTTCTTTAAAGTGAAAAGTAGTAGTGGGCAAGAGTACAATATAGAAGTTCAAGCAAACTGTGATTGTGAATATATGGGAATTCAAGGAGTGGCTAATAGTCAGATTTGTAGTCATATCCTTGCTGTATTTCGAGAAGTTTTAATCAATGGTACTATTCGAGCTAGTTCTGGAAACTGTGACATTCTGCAAAGCAAAAGGAATGTATGTAGAAATCTAGTAAGACGTGCGAATCAAAGAGTAAATGAGATTAGAGAATCAATAGGAGAAAGCAAATTACATAGGGATAAGAAAAGAGAGATTTGCGAACAGTTACTTTTAGATGGGAAACAATTTATTACAGAAGCAATATTTGAAGATGGAATTTTAAGGGCTGATATTTTAGTTTTAGATGATTTTAAAGTTATAGAAATTGCTGTTACTGAATCAGAAAAGAGTTTAGAAAAAAAAAGAGAATATTTTAAAAATTTAGGTTTAAAGATGGATGTGATAAGATGTTAGATGGAAAAACAATATTAAATCAAATTGGTGCAACTATGTTTTCAAGAGGTATGTCAGCAGGTTGTAGAATACATAATGCAATACATTTAGAGAGATCAAGAATAATTAAAATAATTAAGGATGGAATGATTTCAGGTTTAAATTGGTGGTGTATTGAAGTTAAAAAAGAACATGGTGAATTTTTAGTATTCCATAAAGAGTTTTACGAAAATCCTTATATTGATAATATTATAGATTTTTTATTAAAACAAGATTTTGGGTTTGATAAAGATACTTGTAAATTTACTTTTTATAAAATAGGTAATTAAATTGTCTAAAAATAATATTATTGAAATTGGTAAAATAAAGCAAACATGTCCTAAGTGTGGCAAAGATAGGGTTTGTATTTCTTTTCAAATTGGAAACTTAGTTCAATTATTTTGTAGTGAGTGTTTATTTGATTTATATGGATATGGAAAACCAAATAGAGATAGAGATGTTGTTGGTGAATATATAATTTGTGAAAAGTGTAATAAAAACACAATGAAGAAAATAAAAACATCAAAACAAGGTCAGTATTTAGTTGATAAATATTCTTGTGATATTTGTGGCCAAAGTAAATCGACCAAAATCAAATGCTGGAAGTTACGAGATGGATGTGAAACTAGAGGAGTAAGAAGAAATGAATAAATACTGGATTTTTAGATGCAAGAGTTGTGGTTCTTGGACTATTAAATTTATTAAAACTTCAGTGCATGGTGTGTTTTTTAGTTGCCAATGGTGTAAAAAGAGATTAAAGATAAATCCAAAGAATAGATTTGGTTTAAGTATGCAGTTTGTAGGTCCGTATAAAACTAGATTTATTGCAGATAATATTTGTGATCAAAAAAATTGGGGTAGAAAATGTTTGAAAAAATAAAATTATGGTTTACAACAAGAAAAGAGCTAAGAAGACAAGTTAGTTTTTTAAGCAGATTATTAAATCAAAAAATAGAAATATCTGTTGATATTTTAAAGGAGTTAGATCAAAATAAGTTTTATTTTTGCTATGTAAAAGATGCAACTCCTGAAGATGTTTCTACTTTGCAAGATTACTATAAGTTAGCTAAAAGGTCATTAAATTGGAGTCCCCCTATTATTCTATTTGTGAATAAGGAATTAAAATTTATGACTGATACAGATGTAAACGAATTAATTATAAAATATAAAAAGAGTGCGAAAAATGGATAAAAAAATAGGATTAGCCGTATTAATCAGTATAATTGTAATGATAGGCCTTGCTTTTTTAGTAAATGACTTTATTACAATAAAGGATTTAGAACAACAAAACATATACAATACTGGATTTACTCAATGTGTGGCACAAGTTGCTCAAACAGTTGTAGATACTGGATATATTGAGTTAGTAGTACCTGCAATTAATGAGAAGAATGAGACATCAGAATTTAGATTGATTTTAGTACCATACCTAGGAAATCAAACTACAACTGATTAATAATAAAAAAGAGGTGAAACATGGAAAGATTCGTATATAATCCTAAATATGCAAAGTTATTGATTTGTATGAGTGGGAAAAAGACTCAAATCTCAGAGTTATCGAAAGAGCATAATATTACTCATGGTCATTTAAGAAATGTTATTGATCAATTTACAAGGGAGAATATTGTAAAAAAAGAAAAAGATGGTAGGGATTATAAGCTATCTTTAACAAAAAAAGGTGAACGAGTTTCAAAAATATTTGCTGAATTAGTTCATGTAATTAAGAATTTTAAAACACAAAAACCAAAAGAGGAAATTAAAAATGATGCAACAACAACAGAAGGCAGTGCCTTATAAAACTGATCAAGACATACCAATTCATACTTATGAAGTTCTTGAAAATGGTGAACTAAAGATAGTTCAAACAATTACAACAACAAGTTTCTGGAAACCAAGAGATTTTATTACTTTATGCCGAGAGCATGAGGAAGCATTAAAAAATACAGAATTCCATATTTCTGATGAATATGTTAAAAAGATGACTGATCAGATTGATGATATAAATAAAGAGCTGAAAATTTTAACTCCATTAAGAGAAGATTCAGAAGTTAAAGCAAAAGCTTCTTATGAGAAAATGCGAAATGATGGATTACTTGCAGGAGTAAAGCAAAGATTAGATCCAAAAATAGATTTAGACGAAAGATGGTTTGGAAGTGTTTGGATTCCTTTAAAGGACGAAATCAGAGAACTTGTTATTGAGAAATTAGAATCTGAAGAGAAAATCCAATTAATGAAAATCATTGGAAAGCTTAAAAAGAAGGGAATCGGTGTTAGAAAATGATTAATTTAATCAATAAATCCAGGGTAAAAGAGCAATCTACTCTAAATGTTTCGTCACAATTTTATGATCATCTAAATATGAAAGTTGCGAAAATAATTAAGGATTGTGAAGAAAGAGCAAAAGGTAATGGTCGTAAAACACTAAAGCCTGTTGATCTTTAATTTTTTATTTTTTTTATGATTTCTTTTTCAGTTAATCTTGAGCCAGTGCCAAAGGGTAGGCCTAGATATGTAGTAAGGGGCACATTTGCAGTAGTTTATACACCAAAGGAAACTAAACAAGCTCAAGAATTATTCATCTCAAAAGCCAAAGCATTTTGTCCTAAAGAGCCATTGACTGGTGCTTTAAAGGTAACTCTTAATTTTTTTAAAGTAAAACCAAAATCTTATTCTAAGAAAATAATTAATTGGACTAAAAAGCCAGATTTAGATAATTTTGCAAAGTTATATCTTGATGCTATGAACAAAATATTTTATGAAGATGATTCTCAAATAGTTACTTTGATTCTAAATAAATCTTATTCAGATGTTGCCAAAATTGAAGTTTTTATAGAAAGCCTTATATAGATAGATGACGTATATATAATAAGTATGACAGACAATTTAGATTGGTTAAATTATGGAAATTTGCAGAAAGCAGTTAATAGACTTGGGATTTATTCAGGTTACGAAAGACCTATATATGAAGGAATTGCCAGTAGGTATTCAAATATTTAGGGGATTACAGAAATGGATTTAAAAAATCCTACGCATATAAAAATAAAGAAAAGCTTAATCCAAAATTATTCAAGGAGTTAAGAGCAATCGAAATCATTGAAGAGCGAATGGCTGGAAGTCTTAGTTTATATATTTAAAGAGGTATATTATGGGAAAGAACATATTTAAATCAATTTTACTATTTTTTGGAACAGTATTTTTAATATTGTTTGGATTGCCATTATTTGTTCTAGGTATTCCATTTATAGCAATTTATTTGTTATGGGTAGAATGTACAAGAGAATATAGATGTCAGTGGTGTAATGCTTGGATGTCAAAGAAGAAGTTAAAAAATGGTGAACGATTTTGCAATAAAGATTGTTACTATCAGAGATAAGATGATAAAAGAAATAATAGATATAAATGTAGAAACTGGGGATGTTTGTGGAATCCCAAGTATATCAATAAAAGATTTGATTGAATATCTTGATAATCAAATAAAACACTATGAAAAACTATCAAAAAGAAGTCAACTATTTTTTGGTAAATCTTTTCCAGAAGAAAAATTTAAATTAATAATGGGACAAAATATTGCGACTACTGTAATTTTAGAGAAGATGAAGGATGGTTTAAATCTTTTGAAAAATAAATAAAATGGAAGAAGAATGTCTTATTTGTGGAAATATATGTTTTAATGAAGATAATGATATTGTTAAAATAGCTTATGAAATTTATCCAGAATACAAGAAAGAAGAATTTAAATTTAATAAACTATTAGGGTATTATAGAGATGCTTTTTATCATGAAAAACTAGATGAAATAATAAAAATAATGAATTTAAAACCAAGAATGACTGCTTGTGTATTTTGTAGAATACAAATAGCAACTTTCGCATTAAAAGAGATAAGGATAGAAAATGGTAAAAAGAATAAATGAATCTTTTAATGATTCAGATCATACTGCTTTGAAAGTTCAAAAAATGCTATTAGCAAATGAATTAGGATTAAAAAGTATTAGTTGGAATAAGTATTTACTACATATTTCTGGGGTTAAGAAATTAAAATGAAATTTAAAAAAGGTGATGAATAATGTATTTAGAATTAAATGATGGTGAATCTGTAACAATAGCAAAAAATCATGATAAAAAACATAAAATTAATCGTCATTATTATACTATAATAAGAACAGGAGATCATTTAGGTGTTAGGGAATTTGGTGATAATATGAAAGTTGAGACAAAGAATTTTAATAAAGATAATGAAGCAGAAAGCTTTGAAACTGTGAAAAAATCACAAAAAGAAAAGGTTTCCCAAACCCATCCAAAAGAAAAGGGATGTATTGATCCCTTAAAGGGTGTGGCTTATTAAAATGGTAAAACTAGAAGAAAATTTAAAAATGACAATCCATCTTGATGTTAAATTATCCCTATGGAATGCAATTAAGATCCGAATTGCTGGATTTAAAGAACTTGATTTCAAGGGCTTACTTATGAAAAAATGATAAATAATAATATAAACTTTGAATATCCATTACAATGGACTCAAAACCAATCACGAACAAAAATAAGAAAAAGAGCTGCATTTAAAATAAAAAGTGTTAGTTCTGCAGGTGATGAGCTTTTTAGAGAATTAAAGCGTTTAGGTGCAAAAGAATGTATTATTAGTAGTAATTTAAGGGTTAGGATGCGAGGAGATGGATTCTATGCAAACCAATCTGTTGATGATGTTGGTATTTCTGTATTTTTCAAATTAAAAGGAGACAATAAAGTTATGTCTTGTGATAAATGGGATAAGATAGAGCATAATATTTGGGCTTTATGTTTGTCTATTTCTGCTATTCGTGGATTAGAACGATGGGGTGGAAGTTCTCTTTTAGATGGATTATTTACAGGATTTAAGGCATTACCATATAATCCGACTACTGTAAATGAAACACAATATTTTGAAAATGTAAATTCTAGGGAAGAATTACGTTCAAGATATAAATTTCATGCAAAAGAATTACATCCAGATATGCTTAATGGTGATGCTGTAAAGTTTAATACTATGGCTGAGCAATACTATAAAGCTAAATTGAGATTTTAAAGTAATAAAAACAGGTACAACAAAGGATGATACAAAATATTCAATACGGATTTTGTAGTCCTTGCCCTTCGGGGTTTTTATATTTATGGAGAATAAAATGAGGATGAGGAACTGTACTTATTGTGGAGATATTGTGAGAACTGAAAATAAGTTTTCGGTTGTTTGTGATAAATGCAGAAGAAATACTACACCAAGAAAGGTGATGAAGAAAGGAGAGTTAATGGAGGATGAAAAGTTAAAATGAAAGAACAAACATTACCAGAAAAACAGGACAGTATCGAGATTTTGAGATCAGCAAAGGGAACATACACATGGAAGATTAAAAGATATTTTGAATTTAAAAACAATGTTGATGCTAGTGTTGTTATTCAAGAAATTAAAGACTCTGACAAAAGACTAAGAAAAGAGTTTTTATTTGTGGAAGGGTGAAGATGACAACTAAAACAATGTGGATAGACCTTGAGACTACAGGTCTTGATAGTGAAAGGAATGGGATAATTCAAATGTCTTATTTTATTGAGATAGATAAAAAAGTAGTAACGTCAAGGAACTTTGATATTCAAGTATTTGAAAGCGATGAAGTCGATGCAAAGGCGCTTGAGATTAATGGAAAAACTATGGAGCAAATAAATAGTTATGAGCCACCAGAGTTTGTGTTTGCTAAGATAATGAAGAACTTAAACAGTTTTATTGACCGTTATGATAAAGATGACAAGTTATATATTGCTGGATATAATGTTGATTTCGATTTAAAGTTTCTTAAAAAGTTCTTTGAAAAAAATGGTAGTTCATTCTTTGGATCATACTTTAATTATAGAAAGTTAGATGTGATTAGGATAGTTGATTTTTTAGAGATCGAAGGAAAGATTCCAAAACTGATAAGCCATAAACTAAAAGATGTGTGCGACCATTTCGGAATTAAGATTGAGGCTCATGATGCAGTTAATGACATAATGGCAACCAAACAGTTGTACGATAAAATTAGGGAGATAAAATGAATTTTCAAAAATTAACATTATTCATCTTTACGTTGTTATTTTTAATTGTGGTTGTTTATATGGTTTATACAACTATAGAGTTTCAAGAAAGAGATTTAGAAGCACATAACTATTGTTTGTCGATTGGTTACGAGAGAAGCAATCTTGGGTTTTGTGAAAAGAAGGAAGATGGAAGGTCATGTTAAGTCTGATAAATGCGATGATAGCTTGTAACATACGACACCTTTATATATTATAGTGTAATATATTCTAATGAGGTTAGGAAATGACAAAACCAATTAAATATAAAAAACAATGTCAGCATGAGTTTGTTGATTTGCAGATTGATTCAAAATTCTATAAGAAGTGCGAGAAGTGCGGATACATGGAGAAGGTGAGATGAAAACAATAAAAGCAATAGAAATTAATGGATTTCACATAGTGCTTTCATCACAGAAAAGCATAGAGGAAGTATTTAATCTTATTGAGAAAGATGAAAACTTTATATTACAATGGAACAAAGATGGTGAGATAAAATCAGAGCTAATGATTGCGTCAAACATATCAAGCAAAATTAAGAATGGAGAGATCGTGCTGCGATCTACAGAGGTAAAAAAATGATAAACATAATGATAATAATTGGAGCGATAGCTCTTGTCATAGCAACGCTATGCGCATTTTCATGGTACAGAATAGTAGATCCTAGTGAAGCGCACTTAGTGGTAACAACAAAAGGAAAGTTTGTTGTGTCACCAGATGATAAGGTAGCAACAAACAAAAGAAAAACATACTTTGCAATACCAAGCATCATACCATTCTTTGGGAGAGCAATCAGAAGAATGGACGTTACAATAAAAGAGCTTGTAGTTAATCAGGAAACTTATGAAATAAACCAAGCAAGATATAATGTGAAGTCAAGCACTAAAGTTTGAGATAGTAAAAATGAAACAAGAAAAAGCAAATTACGAAATTAGGATATTTAATAAAAATACAAGGAAAGCGAAAGTATTTAGTATTTTTACTAAACTCAAACATGAGAAGTTGAAGCAAAAAATAATAGACGTAATTTCTGAAATTTCAGAAATCTCACGTACTGGATTATGGTGGGGGAAAAATAAAAAATGATAGGATTTATTATAAGAGTATTTTTAGGAATAGTTGCAGTTGGCGGATGCTTGCTTTTATTTATGGGCTGGTATGGAAACCTTGAAGGATTGAATGAAGTGATGTGCAACACTAGCAAGTATGTTGGCTTTTGTGAAAGCAAGGGTTATGATAGTCATACCATGTATGGCATGGATCATTATTGTATTGGCAAAAACGATAGAGCTAGAAATTTTATTACGGATGACTGTAATCCAATGTTTGTGGGAGAAGTAAAATGAAAACCAGATCACTACTTTCGATTGCAGAAATGTCTTGCATGGTTGCGGTAATATTTTTACTTGGATTTTTATTTGATGACTTTGTAAAATATAACATTGCCAGATGGCTTTTGTCTTGCATGATAATAGGAGCATCTAATGCAATTATCTGGAAAGATTTGAGGAATTATTATATTAAAATAAAAAACCGAAGATCATATCCTCGGAGAAAGCTTACTTGCACTTAATTGTGTACTTTTTTTTGCCTGTGTCTTTTGTTTCTTCACTGAAACAATCAATTAGTTGGCATGGTTTTCTTAATTTTTTTATGGCTTTTATGTCTTGTTTCATTTTACTTCCTCGTTATGTAATACTTTCCAGGTTTGAACATTACCAGGTCTTTAGTGTGTGCAACAACCCATGGTTTTGTAGTTAGCCACTTTTTAGCCCATTCTTTAGCGTGCTGAATAGCAACAAATGTCTTTTGTGCAGCAGTAGAGTAAGTTCTCTTACCATTCTGACCAAATCCTACTGGTCTCATTATCTTATATCCTGATTTTAAATTCATTTTCTTTGTCCCCTGATTTTGACTCCTATAAATTTTTTCATAGGTTCGTTTTGCTTGACGTCTGTAATATTGCAGCCACCTTTCTCACTATATTTGTACTTGACCCATGCGTTTATTTTCTTATTGTATGCTTGATATGTTGTCATCCTATTTCCTCTTCAAACCCATACCCCACATGTTTTTTAGTCTCAAGTGGAATCTCATCTAATTTAGATTTTATTTTAGTAATACATTCTTTACCCATTGTGGTAATAGTAAAGAAGAGAGTATTTATATTAAATCGTGTTATTCACGCCAAAGCTCCTTTTGGAACTTACCATCATCAAGCATCTTATTTAAAGTTATAGCAGTGACCTTATCTATCTTATTGTGCCTCAAAAACGTGCTATACAAATTAACAGAGAACTCCTCATTTCTCAAGTTAGCCCTTTGTTCTTTAATAAAATCATACAAAGAAATCAAAGTCTTGTGATATTTTCCCTCTGCCTTCACAACCCTATCTTTATACTCATCCCTAACTTTTAGTTTTGTTGCATTACGATCTTTAGTGATTGCCTTTTTAGTCTCCCTGGTAAATTCGGACATCTGAGACTTCATCGAGTTCATTTGAGATTTGTACTTATTGATACTTTCCTTGTACTTCTCCTTCAAGTCCTCCATTTTGGCATTCATTGCATTCCTAACTTTGTTTGCTGGACTCTCATCTTCCGATGTTAGTTTTAGGATTGCTGCATCTTTCCTTGATTCATACTCATTCATATCAAAAAAGAATCCTGTAGTGTCTGAGAACCTACCCAGGAAGTCTGGTCGGCATGCTCCCATATCCATCTCCTTTTTTCCCCTAATACATAATTGACGTTTTCTTTTGTATGAGAAGAACTTAAAGTATCCTCTTATGTCTCCATCGGGACAATATGTGTGTATGCAAAGCCTAGTACGGAATATTGCGAAGTAGATTTTAAGCATGAATACAGAAGGGATCACTAGAAATATGAATAGATTTTTTTTTCTGATTGTAACGAACTTTTTTACTAATATCTTCTGTAGTTGTGTTGATGCGTCACCAGCGGACATTCCAATAACTGCCTCATCAAATACTATTGATTGTCCTTTTTTTGCTCTATCAATTGCATCAATTAAATCGTTAGTTGAGAAAACTACTCTAGTAACATTAAATGATTGGTCACAATAATATGCTAGAGACATGGCGAGAGTAGATTTACCCGAACCCTCCATTCCCGACACTAATATAACAGCATCATGACCATTCTTCACTGGCTTGATTACATAGTTATCAAAGTTTGTTGCAAGGTTATTATCCAAATAATATCCAGGAGTTTTTAGCTTCATGCCATTTGGTTTGACATACCATTTGTCAGTGCATACTTTTACCATTTAATCATTGCTTATTTTTCACAACATGTTTTAGTAGAATCATTCTTTTCTTTAATGTGTCTACATTTGATTCTTTTATGTGTGCAGCAACTAAAAACAATAGTGAAATTGTTATCAGTATGCTATCTATAATAATATTCGGTTCAGAAAACCAGAGTGGCAATAACGACACAACAGTAAGGATATAACAAACATTGCTAATAGCACTATCTATTAGTATTGAGTTTTTAGTTACTCTTATTCTATCTTTAATTTCTAAATTCATTTTTCCTCCTTTATTAATTTTGGAGCATATGATCCTGAATATTGCTTACATAATTTCTTCCAAAACTTAATCTTCTTTGGATTTGAAATCCTCTTTATTGATCCATCCCATTCTCTAACAATTAATCTTTTCATCTTCATTCCTCAAATTGTGATCCAGCCTGTGCAGCTTGAATCTTTACATGCGTTAGCATTCCTCTATCTTGCATTTGTTTTAATACAAATTGAAAGTATTGAGAAAACACTCTATCAATAGCCAACTTCAATGGCTTGATTACATAGTTATCAAAGTTTGTTGCAAGGTTATTATCCAAATAATATCCAGGAGTTTTTAGCTTCATGCCATTTGGTTTGACATACCATTTGTCAGTGCATACTTTTACCATTTAATTATCTTCTTTTTTTGGTTTATTCATTTCGCTATCAAGTATGTCATAGACTTTTCTCAGTGCATTAAAAAAGAACATCATAACTTGTATTGTTATATATATTGTTAAACAAATTAAAATCAATCCCATCTCTGGTGTTGGATCAATGTTTTGCAAAAATAATGTTAAAGTTTTTAGTTCACTTGTAAAATAAAAAAACATCTGACTTATGCAGTAAAATATAGTTAGCAATATAGATACCTTTCCTGTTATTAACATTAGCTTTTTATTTCCCATTTCAAATTTCATCTTTATTCCTCAAATTGTGATCCAGCCTGTGCGGCTTGAATCTTTACATGTGTTAGCATTCCTCTATCTTGCATTTGTTTTAATACAAATTGAAAGTATTGAGAAAACACTCTATCAATAGCCAACTTCAATGGCGTATTAACTCTTAGTTGTTCGCCTGTCTTTCTATAGATTTCTCCAAGTCTCGGTCTTGTTTTCTCCATATGTCCCATAATCATTTCTTTATCTTCATCTTTCATTTTCGGACTAAGTAGTTCTGCAATCAGATGTAGATTGTCAAATTGTACGAAATAGTAATCAAGACAGTTCTTTCCCTTGTCTCCAATTCCAGAAAGCTTCAATCTCACATATGTTTCATAGGCTTGCAATATCAATAATAGATAACCATTATTCATGTTTAATGTATCCATATTATTTTGCATATCATACGGATCATTCTTTTGTCTATTATCTTTTTCTACTTGAAGTGCAGTAAGTTCCGTTGATCTTAGATTCATATATAGATTCAGGTGTTTGGGCTTAAAAGTCTAGTGTTATTAATACTTTGCTGTAATAATATACAACGATTTACCAGTGAGACATTTAAGTCACACACTACAGTATATACATTACAGAACAAGGTGAGACATAAAAGTCACATTATGCGATATGCTGGCAATTACTAATGGTGGGGTTGGGGGGTTTTTTCGGTGGTTCAATAATAGTTATACATTATAACCAAAATGTCTAACATCTTTTTTGGTTTAGTCCACACATTAGCGTTAGATAAGTTTATATATATCGAAACTACTAAAAATAGTAAGACATGGACGTCCAATGAGGTTAAATTAAAATGAATGGAGAAACATATGAGCTGCAAGAAGATCAAGATAGAAATATGCCAAAAGATAAATTATATTTTATCAGTAGCATTGATGAAAAGAATAGGTTTTATGGTTTGAATATATCGCTTAACAAACGTGCTGGGTAAGACTATAGTCATGGTTGTAGTTATGCGTACGCTAACCAATTTATTGATGATGAACCACTAGAAGAGTTTTATGCGAAAGCATTTGATGATATAGCTGAAAAGAAATTTCAATCATTAATAGATAAGATACTGCCTTTGTAAGTAATACAAACAAAAGAGGGATTAGACAATGGAAAGAAAAGCAGAAGGATGGGAGTTCAACTTCTCAATATTATCAAAAATACAACAAGGAAAAAGATTTAGATGTCCGAATTGTAATAATGTACTTGATGTATTAAAACACTATAGAAAAAGAACAAAGGATTTACGATGCAGACTTTGTGGAACTGAAACAAAGAAGCCAATAGTTGAAGAGTTGTCTGCAAACACAAGAAGAAAGAAAGCTACGGTACAAACTCATGAATTATGGGATAGATTCAAGCTATTAAAAAAACTTAAAGATTATCGTATGAGAGAATTTCAGAGAGGTTTTATTGGATCAGAAAGAGTCATTAGAGATTTAGCGTTAGTATCACTTTTATTTCTTACTGGTGGGCGTGTCAGTGAACTAGTTGGAGTTTACAAACCAAGAAAAAACAGAAAGGATCCAAAACAATATACGGTGGAACCATTAAGAAGAAAACAGATTTCATTTGGTATGATTGGATCCACTAAATACATGGAAATAAAACATATGCCAGTATTAAAAAAATATAAGAAGTTTTCAAAGGGTGGTAAAGAACTTGAGACTGAGGTTGTCAATCTTAGTGGTGTATCAATGAAAAAGACAGCATTTAGGGATGTAATAATTGAGCTTGAGGCAGAAAAAGAGTTTTTCAAATATATCAAGGAATGGCTTGATGTTTTACCTATGGATCCAGATACACCAGTCTTTGCTTGCGCTCGTGCCAATGCTTGGCTAGTCACAAAAAGAGTTGATATTAAGGTATATAACCACTTTTTTAGGCATATGAGAGCATCAGATTTACTTAATTATTATGGGTTTTCAGAACAGCCTACTAAACTGTTTTTTAATTGGGCATCAACTGCAATGGTATCAAGATATAGTCATGTATCTAAGGCTGAGTTGTTGAGTTTAATGGTTACTGGAAGAAAACAAAGAGAGAGAGATAAGAAAGATTTGGAGGAGCATGATGAGAATAATTAGCGAACTAGCAAGATTTAAAGTATATTGCCCTAACTGTTCAAAAAAAGAGAGAGAGCAAAAACCAATTAAGTTTATGGTTATGGAGAAAGGTGTTTTATTTGTTTGTCCGAACTGCGGAAATCTAGAGTTTGACTTCACAAAGGAAGAATAAAAATGAAACCCTCTACCCACTAAAGTAGGTAGTTTCCAAAAAACAAAAGAAAAATGGTAAAAACAAAAAAGACGGTTAGCACACACAAACCACTTAACTTAAACTGTTCGGCAAAAAAGCCAAAAAGTTTAATGTGTGGTTCGTTCAACGTGCAACCTACAAAAGAAAATAATTATCCCTTAGTAATGGGTGATAATTATGAAAAACGAATACAAACACTTATTGAGGGGTATGTTAAAAAAAATGGTTAAACAAATTATTAATTCTAAAACAGAAGCAAATAAGGTTGATTCTAAGATTATTGAACAATTGACAAAAATCCAATTTAAACCTGATTTAGATTATTTTTATAATGTTGTTTTTGAAAATAAAAAAAGACCCGATTTTATCCTTAAAAATATCAAGAATAAAGAAAAATATTCTTTTATAATTGAAAATAAATTAAGATACACAAATTTACCTAATGCGAAAAAACAAGCATTAGGATATGCAAACTTTTTATTTGAAAATAATTTATTAACTGATCATTTTATTTTAATAATTACTGATGGTAAGTCTTTTTATGTTAGTAAATATAAAATAGAAGAGGAAATTGAATATTTAGAAGATATAAATTATATTGATTGTTTTGAAGATTTAACTAAAGATTTTTTTTCAACAAATTCTTCTTTGAATGAAGAAAAATTTATTTCTTTAGAAAATCAAAGAAATTTAAAAGAAACTTTTGATGAAATAAATAATAAACTAAGGGAATATGGTAAGAGTTCTGATGAAAAACTTCATCTAACTATGGCATTTTTATTTTTAAAATTAATTAGTGAAAATAGGGATTTGTTTGGAAAAACAAAATTCACAAAAGAATTAGATGATAATTTAAAGAATTTAGAAGTTACGCCTTCTGAAACAAATATTGGTAATGTATTTAAAACCATTTCGAAAATATTTGATAATAAATTCTCGTTTACAATAGATGACTATTTTGGAGATAATTTATTAATTGATTTGTGGACGATTATAAAACAATTAGATTTAGATAATTATGATTTAGATGTAAAAGGAGAAGCATTCGAATATTTTATTAATTATGGTGGCATAAAATCTGAAATAGGAGAGTACTTTACTCCAAGACATATAGTTAAATTTATTATAAAACTTCTAAATGAAGAGTTAAAAGACAGATGGTTAACCGATAAAAAAGGAGAAACTATGACTTATGTTGACCCTACTTGTGGGACAGGTGGATTTTTAATAAGTGTATTTAAAAAATTATTACAGGAAATAGGAGATGATAAACAATTATTAAAAAACATAAAAACTAAAAGTGTTTATGGGGTTGAATTAAGTAAAAGAACATCTGAAATAGCAAAAATGAATATGATTTTAGCTGGAGATGGACACATAAATATTTTTAATGAAAGTTTTTTAGAGTACAAGGAACATAATAAAAATAAATATAATGTGGCATTAGGAAATATGCCTTTTGGTAAAAAGATTAAAGAATCTTCTTTTGTCGAAGGCTTTATTGATGTAGTTAAAGAAGGAGGATATTCAATTTTCATAGTTCCTTCTGGAATTATTGGAACAACATCAAAAAAAGATTATATTCGAGTGAGAGAACGATTACTTACTGAAGGTAAACTATTAAAATTAATTTCTCTCCCACAAGGTGTATTCGCACCCTATACTTTTGCTAAAACATATATTATCTTTTGGAAAAAAGAAAAACCCATTTCTGATTATGATATCGAATTTTTTGATTTGCAAAATGATGGGTTTACCTTAAATAAATCAAGAGATAAATTAAGGGGAGAATCTGATATTCAAATATATTTTAAAAATAAAAATAAATTAATTTCAGAAAAAAGCATTTTTTACATTAATTCTAAGAAAATAATTGATATTGAAAAAAATAATAAAAATATTTTAGAATTAAGTAAAATTACAGAAAAAAAATCAAACAATGATTCATTTTCGTTTCCGATATAAAACTTAGCTTCGCCATGACCTCCACCAAGTTTATTTTTAAGAACCCAACAATCAGGAACAGTCATTTTTTCTTTAGCATCAATGACT
>Ga0208904_1001532_pt1 | contig 15617 bp, 36 predicted proteins | sample AntAceMetag02UKB_FD_184774 | JGI IMG/M metagenome (GOLD analysis project Ga0208904, IMG submission 184774) | Saline lake microbial communities from Ace Lake, Antarctica - Antarctic Ace Lake Metagenome 02UKB (SPAdes) (version 2) | ecosystem: Environmental > Aquatic > Non-marine Saline and...
GCATTCCACCCTGAAGCGGTGGCTGGCCAAGTTCGAATCTTGGTAGACTCATAAGCGGGAGTACGGGAAATGGTTAAACCCACCAGGTTTAGGACCTGGCGTCTATTGGCTTTGGGGGTTCGAATCTTTCTCTCCGCATAATGCTAGGATGCCGGAGCGGTCAAACGGAATGCCCTTAAGAGGCATGGCACACGTTGTCTCGGGGGTTCAAATCCCTCTCCTCACATACGGAGCTATGGTGTAGTGGTTCGCATGCTCGCCTCCAGAGCGAGAGACCCCGATTCGACTTTGGGTAGCTCCATCGGGGAATTAATCTAGTGGTATGATTCGGGGTCTGGAACCTCGCTGCGGGCGTTCGATTCGCTCATTCCCCATAAGATTAAATAGTGTAAATGTGATAGCACTATATGAGAAAAAGAAAATGGAATTATACCGGCAGAGGAGGGAGTTTAAAACATAGACTTCTTATGGAAAAAATATTAGGTAGAAAATTAAAAGAGAAAGAAGTTGTACATCATATCGACGGTAATCCAAAAAATAACTCTATATCTAATTTAAGAGTTATGACTTGGAGTGCTCATTCAATCTTACACGGAGAGGGGAAGAAGATTAGAAAAAAACTGAAGTGTCCTACCTGCGAAAAAGAAATAGAAATTAAAATGAACTTCTATCGGCACAAGAAGAAGAATGGACAAAAGAATTTCTTTTGTTCTAGGTCTTGCAGCGCGTTGTATAATAGGAGCAGAACATTTGGCGGTGGAGTTAGTCCAGATAAAAAAATAACAAAACTTGTTAGTAGAGAGTTGAAGGCTGGGTTAACTGGATATGCTATTGCCAAGAAACACTCTTTGAATAATAAGACTGTTTACAATTATATTGACAGAATAGCTGGGAAGATTAAATTCCCAAAAAGTGAGAATACCATGCCAAAAAAAAACAGTCCATTAAAAAGTAGTTGGAGAATAACTACAAGCAAACATACTCCAATAGCTCAATTGGATTAGAGCGCCAGGTTTCGACCCTGGAAACGGATGTTTAATTCCTCCCTAGCGTGTTCAGAAACTTTTATAAGCTGTCCTACCTACTTCTTTCTATGAAAGCAATCGAAAGACCACTTGATTTACTCAACGCTAGTAAAAATAGAACAGTTATGCTTAGCCTTGAAGATGGTCGTAACTTCACAGGAACTCTTCTAGCATTTGACATTCATATAAATATTGTATTAGATAACACCGCAGAAATTATAGACGGTGAACAGTCCACAAAGTTAGGAATTACTTTCTTTCGAGGGGACTCTATTATATTTGTTTCTCCTTCTAAGTAATTTTTGATTAATGAGCTCGTAACTCAGCCAGGTCAGATAGCCCGTCCGATGCGCGGGAAGTCCCAGGTTCAAATCCTGGCATGCTCATACGAGTCCGTGGCCTAATCTGGTTATGGCGCTAGTCTTATATGACAAGTTTTCGTCGAAGAAAGCTAGAGGTTGCGGGTTCAAATCCCGCCGGACTCATTCATAGCAAAGAAACCGAAACATAAATTAAAAAAAGAGCGCAGAGTAAAGAGAAAGTTCCCTGCCCTAAGAAGAACTTGTAAGAAATATGGGAAGCGACGAGTTTCTCCCAAGCACCATTTCTATTGTAACAAGTGCTGGATAGATAAAAAGTCTATTAAAATTACACTGGAAGAAACAAGTTAGATTCTTTTCTCGATATCATATGTAGTAAGTTCGACTTGAGAAGCTTTCGGGTAACCCCAATGTTCCATCCAATCATTGAATGTTTTTATCATCTGTGGTTTTCCTAATCTAAAACACTTATCAACATAATTTTTATAACTATCATGTTCCTTATCATAATATTCTCCTCTCATAGTATTGAATCTTAAACAAACATCTTTAGTCCCGTGATAAACACCACATGACCATACCGGAGAAATACTAGTGAACCCACAAATTTGAATAGACTCTAGTGTTGGAATCTCTTCATTGTAAGGATAAGGCTTCCCGTGGTCTCCACCTTTATCGGAATAAATATCGCCCACTTGCTCACCGTTATTAAAAACTTCGATGTGTGTATCGGTAATCATCTTGAATGTTATCTTAGATTTTTCCATTAGCAACAACACGCCCTCATAAAATAATGAATCAAAGCATCAACCAAATCAGGTTCTCCGTAAAATGCAATAAACAATATTGCTATTGCTAAAGTTTCGAAACCTATAGAAATTCCTTCAGCCATTGATTTTCTTTAGACTAGCAAGAGGATACATTTTCTGGAAGTCATTCTTTATATTATTCATTTCTTTATGCTTACTCGTCGTTGTTCTACTGTTTAATGTGTTAGATAATTTAGAATCAATCCAATCTTGAGGGGCCCCTTGTAAAAATGTTTTTATCTTTGAACCGTCTTCGTTAGTTGTAGTCAACTCGACTATAATAGTATCACAAGTTTCTTTTATCCTCTCTAAAACACTGAGACTTATCCCAACACAATGCACTGGAACTCTTGTGTTAGCATCGTCAGAAAATGGAGCGAACATTATATTATTTGTTGGGTCACGCATATTAGTTGGATTATATCTGTTCCACTTCAAATAAACTCTATTATATTTATCCTCAACACCGATACCAAAAGCTTCTTCCTTGTTGTCTTCGAATAATTGAATAGTAGTTTTGTCATTCATATTAAGATGTCATTGCCAATATTTTATCAACCTTTTTCTTCTCTTTTTCTTTTTCTTTCTTCTTAAGCTTCTTCAACTCTTCAGAGTTAATCCAATTCTCAGCTTTCTTTTTCATTGCGTGAAGTCCTTTGATTGTAGCATCGATTCTATTCTTGTAAGACTCGAGTTCATCTTCGCTATCAAGAACATAATGATAAGATGTTCCCATTACAACAAAGAGTTCTCCATTCTTTCTTAGTGCTCCTAATATTCTTTTAACAAGATTCCATTTGTATTCTCTCAAAAAGAATTCAACATCATCAGGATGGTCTCCAGTTATTTTGAAATATAATTGTTCAGAAGGAATAGCATTCTCCATACCAATATGGTCCTTGAAAATATCCTTCATCTTAGAAATAAGTTCTGCGTTCTTGTTTGATTCTCTTTTTATTTTCATTCTGCTTCACACCCATCATATATCATTTCAGAAATTACATCACAGCTACCTGTGGATTCTACTCCAAGTGCCGCTAAGAATTCTTTACTATTATTTTTCATTTAAATTTGTCCCTCATTTTATACATTCTCTTCCTAGCTCTTCCAATCAGACTAACAACCTTAGGTCGTGGAACATCTTCAAGTTCATATTTTTCTTTTATATAATCAGAGAATCCTTCTGGAGTAAGTTTGGCATAATTATCTATCAAGTCTTCAGTCTCCTCTAGTCCTAGTTTTAATAAAACATTTGCTTGAGGATTTCCATCATCTACCTTATTCTTAGGAATCATTCTATGAATTGCTTTCAGCCTTAACATAATTTCAGGGTATGTATTAACATCAATAACTCTAGGAATCATAATATCATAACAAGTAGTCTCACTAATTTGAACACTAATTTCTACTGGTGTTGGTGCTTCATTAAAATCTACCATTATTCTGTTAGCTCCGTTTTATATTTACTTCTGAATGCAGCCATCAAACCGGATAACTTCGAAATCTCTGGAGCGTATAATTCCATACCCTTAACGTCAAGCATCCATTTTATAAGAGCATCCTTCCCATCAGTATCCCAAATTCTTACCATACCAAGATTCTCATTTTTGTCTGGCCAATGAACAATTCTTAATCTCTCTGGAGTCTCGTTAAGAGTTAACGGATTGCTTGGCATCGACTTTCCAATCATAACCATTTGGTCGTAAAATTTCTTAAAAGAATAAGCTGTGAACTCAGTTGGAATCTTAATAGACATACCTTCCACCTCGGAGATTTTGATTTTTATCTTTTCCATGTTGTAAGTAAGTAAGTAGGAGTATTTAAAACTTCCGGTTTAGTCGTCGTGCTTCTCCCACACTTTCCAAAAGGATATCCAAGTTTTATTCAACCACTTCTGATATTTTTCAGTGAAGTAACACGACGGTAATTCAAAATCTATAGGAAGGTTTCTTTTTTTGTCGTGGTATTCTTGGAAAGGTTCGTAGGTTGTAGCAATGTCTTCTAGCATTTCTAAATCATGTTCAGAAACTTCTAAAGTGAGTAAGTATTTCTTTGCACTTATTTTTTTAGATTCTATGTATTTCATTATTCTCTCCTATTCTTTATCCCTCTTATTTCTTTCGGTGTCATGGCCATATTCATTTCTCCGTTAAACATTGGACAATCCTTTTTTTCTAGGCCACATATTTTACAAGCCCCTGGTGCTATTACTCCCGTCGCTAATTCACTTAATTTCATTTATCTAACAAGCTCCGGTGATTTTAATACTGCCCAACAACCAATTATTATTCCAAAATATTGCCAAGCGATATAAACTCTTTCTTTATTTTTACTCATACTCATTTTTAATCTCCTCATATTTTCTTCTGTAATGAATTGTAACCGCAGCTAATCCTATGTTCATTATAAATAACACCACTGCTACTCCAACATATTCATAACTAATCATCGGTACTCCCTCTCTACTTCTTCGAAGTCCTTTAAGGTTATTAATATCCATAGGCCTAATGATATTATTGAATAAAATATAACTAGTGGATATGTCACAGCCTCATTTATATTATGAGCCAACATACACTCTTCAGTTGGGCAACCTCTATCTCCTATTGTTACAAAGCTTGGAAAATGTGAGAAGTATTCTACGTGACTATCTATTCCGTATCCTGCGTAAATCTGTACGTGCACTTGTTCGTGCATAAATCCTAACCCAAAGAATCCTAATAATACTGCTGTCGCGAATACGATAGACATAGCCATCTTCATTTTTTTATCTCTTCCTCTAGCTTCCACTTATATAAAAGAATCATAATCGCAAAAACTATAAATATAATTCCGACTATCGTATTATTATAAAGATAATACCCTCCGGCAAATGCTGAAACCATCTCTGGCAAAATTAACCAATTAGGATTCATCGTCGAGTACCTCATAGCTAGCTTCTAACTTCTGTTGTCTATACCCAAAAATAAGACTAAGTATAATTGAAATATTAGCGGCGCCTATAATTATCATATCCCAATCTCCATAAATCAATTTTATATAAAGCACCATAGCATACATTCCGCCTGCTACTGTAGAAAGTCTATCTTGTATATCCATTATGTTTTTGCCTCAGATTTTTTAATTAACTGTTCTTCCATAAACTCGTCTAAACAATCATAGCACCATTTTAATTTTTGACAAAGTGGCCTGCCTTTCATACTTTTCCAAACTCCACATCTCAAAATTATAGGACCAAACTCTTCATCATAGTAAATAAACTTTCTATTGCAACCCTTCATCCTTTCACCTCGGGTTTTTCATGTTGTACGTCGTGTTCAAAGAACTCTAATACTTCTAAGTCTGGATGGTCTTTCTTGAAGCTTTCAGTTACGAATTGATAACAATCATTATTTTTACATGTAACTTGAGATAAATATACTTTCTTTATTTTTCTTGCTTCTTGTTGTCTTTTCATTTCTGGTTCTACTGCGTCAACACCATCTTTCATTAATTTATCAAAGAACTCTGGATTATCTTCGTTTAATATTGCAGCTGCTTCAATTATCAATCCTCCCATTATTCAGATACTCCTTTAACATTTAATGCGTCGCCAGTACACTTCGGAGAAAGACAAACACCGTTGCTGATAGCAGTAGATACTCTACCGCAAACTGTGCAGATAAATCCGCTTGGTTTCTCTTCTGGTTTATTTATGTCTTTTAGTTTCATTATATTTTCTTCTGCATTATTATAATAACGTGAGCTCGGAGGTAAGGTGTATAAGCCACTTCTTCGCCCACGTTATTAATAATAGTATGTAGGTAGGATTTATAAATCTATGGTGTAACTTAAAAATAGTCCAGGAAGTTTTTTAAAGAAAGCAATCCTACTTCTAGAATCTCGCACGAGCCCATAACTCTGCGAGGCCGAAACGTCTTCGGTGATGAGGAATAATACATGGTAATAATTGAAAAAAAAGATGAGTCCTTCTCGGGACAGAAAGTTAAAATTTCTCTTACCAATGGAATGTACTACAAAGGAGTCGTGCTATCTGACGGTGAAGATTGGATTAAACTTCGGGACATTAATGATAATATTGTTTTTGTAAGATTGGATTCTATTAAGATTATCGAGGGGTGGAAAGGATGAGTGAGACAAGCAATGAGGAAGTCAAAAATGTATACGACGAACTCAAAAAGCTTGTTAAGTTATCTACAGAAGACCAAGACGAAGCTATCGAAGATTTAGCTGATGACTTCGATAAAAATCCTAAGAGACTAAGGCAGCAGCTAGATATTTATGTCAAAGAGATTGGGCAAGCAAGTGAAGACAAAGAAGCTGAAAAAAAAATTTTATTAGAGGCTGCTAATGAAGCTGAGATAGAATCATATAAGCCAAGCATAAATTGGATACCGGATAATGATTATTACAAAGGTTCGTGGCCTAGAATTAAGAAAAAGAACTACGCACAATTAAAAGGAGCCGAGAAACTATTCCAAATATTTTCTATTGGAGATGAGATTATAGGTAAACCTCAAATACTGGACCACGAATTTATGACAACCATCACACTTATCTCAGAAGCAGTTAGGAAGAACAAAGAAGGAGACGAGATAGTCACCTATAAATTTGTAGATGATACTTACAATAAAAATGAGGATGGTAGGGAAAGAGCAGTTCTTGAAGAAAACTTCTGGGTGTACACCGTATCTTCCGGAGGTATAAAATACATCGTACTTGCTAAGGAAAAGTTAGAGAATCACGAGGTTCATAAGTTCAAGGGTATGGCTGTTAGAGTTCCTCATAAAAAAGAGTTTGAAAAGAATCTAGCTTGCCGAGGTTCCACTAACTTCTTTTTCTGCAAAGAAGCAGAGAGCACTATTAGAGCTAGGCCACCAGAAGAACTTGTTCCATATGCTAAGAAATTTATGGAAGAAAACAATATGGATGATAAAGAATTTTATCAAACTATGAAAGATTATATATTCACACATGAGAATGGATTAATTTATAATCAACCAGAGGACTACACAATACTTAGACATGCTCAATTATTAAGTGGTAAAGTTGATGGCTATCCAATGCATCTATTTGTGTGGAGTAGTTTCGGTGGTGGTAAAACTCAGGAACTAGAATGTTTGGATAATGTGTTTCAAGAAGGAATATTGGAAGCCGCGAATTCAACACCTAAGTCTTTAGTACCTAGTTTTAATGCTGTGCCACCTGCACCTGGATTTTTACTTACTAGGAATAGAGTAGCACTTGTTGATGAACTTATGAAGATGATTGATAATGCAGTGAACAATTCCAGGAGTGTATCTGATGTGAAGAATCAATTAGCAAATCTTAACTTTATCTTTGAACATAGGAAAAGGAATGCCAATTCTGGGAATGGGGGAATTTATTGTATTCCAACTATGAAGACTATTATGATGATGAATCCATCATCCAGAAGTAAGTATATTCATCAAGAGCTAGACGTGCTAGACCCATCAACAATGTCACGTATTGTGCCATTCGTTAAGAGTGACAAACACCTAAAGTTCATCACAACAAACGTCCTAAAAAAAGCGCGAAAGGGGGTAAAGGGGGGTACCTCTAAAATCGCTCAAAATCAAAACAACCTTAATATACCCTGCCCCCGTTTCGCGCTTTTATTAAACGAATTCTACGTTACAATTTATGACTCTTGCCAGCACTTTTTAACAAATCCAAAACAATCATTTTTAGACGGCCTCTTGGGCGTTGTTTTGACCTTAGCCAAAAATCCGATGAAAACGGTGTGGAGTCGGAGGGGCAAACATCACACCAGGTTGTTACTAGATGGAGTGACAAAGTACCGATGTTTGTTCAGAGACTTTGACCCAACTTTTGAATCAACACAGGAAGATTACGATACTTGTGAAAGAATTTTAGTTGAAATGGTAAATGGTTGGAGTGAGAATATGGGGATACAACAAGACATACATAATAATTATAATCAAACACCTATTCCAATTGTCCCATCTACTCCCCAAGTTAAATTAGGAGAGTCTAGATGGTAATTCCTATTCAATTAAAAGATATGAGATTCCTGCGTGTACGCTTTAAAGATAAGAGACCATTTGAAAATGCATGGCAAAAGAACCATTACACATATGAAGAGATTAAACAATACTTTCCAAAAGAGAACTATGGAGTAATGGGTGGACCAGAGCTTAGATTATTAGATGATGATACACCAGAAATGGAATTACATGAATTATACAATCAACACTTTCCAAAAACTATGAAGGTTAGGGGACATCTATATTTCAAATTTGATAATAAACATGGAAAGAAAATAATCTTTAATCATTATTCTAATCTATATCCAGATTCTAAAGGAAAGTATTCTCATCATGCCGGAGAACTTCAAGGTGAAGGAGCCATGTGTGTAGGAGCAGGGAGCACTCATCCAGATGGTTCTAAATATGAATTAATAGATGATTTACCAATACAAACAATATCTTATGATAAGTTTATGCATGTCTTTGATGATTACTTTCGTAAAATTAAACCAATAGTAACTAGAGCACCATCTCAATCTAATTGGAGCGGAGACAATATAACAGATATACCAATTGGGAATATTCTTGGTTCAATAGATTTACAAGATATGGGAAATGGATGTTTTCAAGGAGAGCATCCGATACACGGTTCAAATAATGGAAAAAATTTCAGAGTTGATACTAACAACAATACTTGGTATTGTTTTAGATGTCAATCTGGTGGTGGGCCTTCTGAATTGATTGCTGTGATGGAAGGGATAGTAGACTGTAGCCAGGTAGGACCAAGCTGTTATTCAACAGAACAAGCTCAGGATGTTATTAAGATAGCCAGAGAAAAATATGGTCTTGAGATACCAGAACAAGATTTAGGAGAAGTTAGGGGTTGGGCAAAGTCTGTTTCAATAGTTAACCTGGCAAAGAAGCGCGACTTCGAAAACTGTCCTAAGTGCAAAGGCCCTTGGAGATTTCAAGATTCTCACGGACTTTTTTATTGTGACACATGTAAATACGGAGGCGGGCTGCCAGACTTTGCTCACATGATTAACGAAGCCAGAAAAGAAAAAGATTTAATAGAGGAGGCTCTTTCAAAACTATAAGATGGAAAATCCACTCTGCCCAGTCTGCAAAATCCCCATGGATATACACGTTACGATGTCGGGCGATAGATACGTATGTGACAACTACGCTTATTGTGGAGGTAGCTTACCTATAAAAATGAATAAAAATTCAGTAGAGAAGCCCGCAGCCCCAACAGCTCCGGCTTCATGGAGGAGTAGTGAATGAAATTATATATAGTCCACTGCACAGAATGTCTAAGAATATTAGGAGTATCAATCAAGAACTTACATGACCAGGAAATCCTTTGTATGGATTGCTCTAAAGAAAGATTCAATAAGGATGTGGCTAATGGATAATTGGGATATAGCATTTGCAGTATTTGTTATTGCGGCTGTGTTTTCTTTAGGCTGGTCTGGTAGTGAACTTTATGAAGACTTTTCAAATGAAAGAAAATTTAATGGGTTATATATTCATTACTCTCCAAATGAAACAGTTGTAAATGAGATAACTAATACTCGGGATTCTCGTGGCGATTGGGTATGTATCAATGTAGCTTATGAGATGACACCCGAGGTTGCGTACAGAACCTGTGTACATGAGTGTACTCATAAGGCTTTCAGTGAAATTTATTCTGAGGAATGCGAGCAACATCCATCAGAATGTTTCAAAGAAATATGGGGGACCAATGGTTAACTTTAAAAGTGATAGTCTTTAGATAATCTTATGGACAAGAAAGCAAAGTCAATTTATGATAAAGCATATAATAAGAAAAATAGGGTTAGAAAAATTGCCTATTCAAAAAAATATGCTAAGGAAAATGCTAAAAAAATTAAAGCATATAAAAAAAAGTATCGTGAAAAGAATAAGGTTGCTATCGCTGCGGACCTCAAAAGACGCGCCGAAGAAAACAAAGAGAGATATAGAGAGAGGTCACAAAAATACTATCAGAAAAACAAGGCTGAGATAAAATTGTCTGGTAAAAAATATCGTATGCAAAATAAGGACAAGATTAGAATAAGGGATAAACTTTATAGAGAGAAAAATAAAGAAACCCTCTCTATACAAAAGAAGGAATATTCCGAAAAGAATAAGGGTATAAAAAAGATATATGATAAAAAATATAGAGAAGAGAATCTAGATATTATATCGAAAAAAAAAAGGGAGTTATATAGAAAAAATCCAGAAGCGGCAATTATACGTGCTCAAAAATATTACAAAGAAAATAAGGAATATGTAATTAAAAAAAATTTGAAATATTTAAAGAAGAGATATCATTCAGACCCCTGCTTTAACATAAAGTCTAGACTTAGAAGTAGATTACGTACAGCATTTAAATGTTATTCTGAAAATGGCAAAGTTAAACCATCAAAAAAATATGGAATAGACTACCAATCAATTTTTGAATACTTAGGACCAAAGCCAGATAATGTTCATGATTGGCACATCGACCATATTATTCCTCTTTGGACATTTGATTTTGATGATGAAGAGCAAGTAAAAGAAGCCTTCCTCCCAGAGAATCATCAGTGGTTATTAGCAAAAGATAATCTAGAAAAAAGTGGAAAGCTTAATTGGGTAAAGTAGTCAGAAACATTATTATAGTATAAAGATTAATTAAAATTTATGGCTATTAATAATTATTCAAAAATGCAGCGTACTAATAGTCATGTTCGTAAGTGGCTAAAGGATAATGGATATAGAAATTGTTATATGTTTCCACATTCTAGATTTTCTCATGATTACCACATATCCCACGGAGAAGACACCGCTGACTTCGATGGCATTGCACATCACGATGACCATCTTTTATTATTCCAATGTAAATCAAATTGCCGTGGCCCCAAGAAAACGCTAGAGTTATACAGAGAATTAGAAAGCATCTTTAATATTAAAATCTTTTGGTTTAACAAACCTGACCGTCGTCACTTAGAAGTTAATAACATATCAACACAAGATATAAAAGCATTAACCTCTAAGGAAAATAATGGAAACTGATGAGACCACGGTTGACTGCTTCTCTTGTGGAGCGCGTGTACCCCTTGTCTCTGCAGTATTTTTCGACGGAGAATATTTATGCCACAGATGTCATCTTGATTGTACGATAGCGAGAGCGAGGTTCGTTAAATAAAATGAAAGAAGTTGATTGCCCTTACCGAGCAATCATGGGTATTTCATGTTCTCATCGTTATGCCGAAAAAGAAACTAGAGGGAAACGTAAAAGAGGTATTTGTAGATATAGAAAAGACCCAAGTAAATGTGAGCTCTATAAATTATGGAAAGAGGAACTTGATAAATCTTCAGAAAGTTTTTTAAACAAAGAGCATATTAAATTGATATGATAAAAGCAGATGCTAAAGTAGAATTTGAAGGATGTGATAAGCCAGAGAAGTTCACAAACTTCGAGGAACTTTTTATTAAAGTCGATGTAATGAAAAACCAACTCGACGAGATAGCAGCAATTTTACAATGCAACGATTTAACAAGAACAAAAGAAATCGAAGCTGAATATTTTGACGACGACGAACTTTACCAAAGATTGGAAGATGAGATAAAAGAAGACAAAGCAATCGAAGGACCTAAATCTAAGAACTAGAAACCAAAACATATTTAAAGGAGTAAGTAGGTAGTATATTATATGGCTTTAAATAATAAAGAAAAAATAGCCCGTAGAGAAAAAAGAGAGAAGGGTGCTAAGGTAAAAAAATATTTAGAATATAAAAATAATCTAGATATCATCCGTTCTAATCTTACTCTCTTAGAATGGGAAGTATTATCTAAAGCTAACAAAGCTGGTCAAGATATCTGGGGTAAAAATTTTATGGTATCTAAACTTGCTACAGATATGAATATGTCTTACGTAAAAGTTAAGAGATGCTTAGCTCTTGATAAGGCAACAGAAAAATCATGGCAACTTCTAAAATCTAAAAAGATTACAGCATTTAAGCTAGCAGTTGTTTGTCAATCAGAATCTAAAAGGCCTCAGGATGATATTATAAAAGAAGTCATCAAAAAGAAAACAGTTTTCGAGGAAGAGGAGTCCTTGATTGGTCTCGACAAATTACATAATAAAATTGGAGCGTACCTAAAAAAGAATGGCAAAATATTGTGATGTTTGTATGGAATTATTCAACCACCAATCAAAGTACGGAAAGATTTGTAACAGGTGTAAGTATATAGGATTAGCAGTAGGTCAAGCCAAGAGCATGACTAAGTTTAATCTTAACCGTATTTTTAAAGACGTAAAAGATGAGGAGCAGTATGGAACAAGTTAAAGATATTAAGAATTCAATAAATGGAGGAGTCATGATAGTTTGTTCTCAAGTATGGTTTGTTGGAAGTATACTCGCTGATAAATTATGGATGTCAGTTTTAATGATTGCAATAGGAGCACTTTGGATGTTTTGGGGGCGAATCGATGGTTAAGAATAATAGTATAAATCGAAGGATAATAAAATCCTTAGATAAGAAATGGAAGAAGGGGACAAACGCTAGAACTTATATTGGTATTCTTTTAGAGATGGCTCACCTTGATGGATTTTCAGAAGGTACTACTTCATCATTAAGGATTATGACAATGCACACTCCAGTTATTTTTGGTTGCGGGATATTGATTGGATTTCTTTATGGGTTAGATTCAAGTTATGTTGGAGCCGTATCTAATTTTTTAATATTCAGTACAGTATTCTTGGGCTTACAATATTTAACTAGAAATAAGAAGGAGTTTGAATGGGACTAAGTAGAGATGGAGAGAAGCGAGCTCTCGAGCTTTCAATTGAAAAGACTACAGCTATCCTAGATAAGTTGCCATTGAGAGATATCGATGAGCTTGAAAAATATAGTATCATGCTAGTAGAATATATTACTGAATATAAAATAGTACTTGATAAATCTTGGGAGGTTAAAAAATGAACTATATGGATTATACTCCAGAAAGTCAAATAGAAATAATTGGTAGCATGTATCGAGATTCAGATTCTTCGAAAGCTAAGGATTGTTATGTCAGTTACATTAAACAAGTAATCGAATTAAGACCAAAAAAAGAACACGGTCTTTTGAAGAAGTTGTGGCAACGGGAGATGGAGTTGTGAAAATATTATTAGAAGGTGCGGCTATAAAAGAAATTTTTGACCAGTATGCAACACCTGCAATGAGAGATGAAGTCAGGAAAAAGATACAGGCCGGGATGGACGACTTAATTAAGGAAGAGATAAAGAAGAAAACTGAATCTTATGTAACTTCAAATAAGATTGAGGCAATGTTACAATCTGTTCTTATAGGAAATATTACTTCATTTAGAAGTAGGCTACCTAACGATGAAGAAAAAAGAATTCTTGTAGAAGCGTTTAAGAGTAGAGCCAATAAACTTGATTTTGAAAAGATGGAAGAACTTCTTCTTGATGAAGCTCGCGTTATGGTAGAAGAAAAAATGTTAAGATACAAAAAACTTATGAAAGAAATTGTGGAGAACATCTAATGAAACCAAATAGAGAACAAATCACAGAGGAGATAGAAAGATTGATAGACCACCATATTCCGTATAGGCCAGTAACAGATTCTGCAGAAGCAAGAGAAGTCAGAAAGGTATTGTCTGAATTATTAAACTTCATTACTGAGGATAGAAAATGAGAAGGTTTATAGTGAGCGATATTCATGGTAATCTCAAAGCAATGAAGGAAGTCTTCAAGAAAGTAAAGTTCGATAAGAAGAAGGACTTTTTAATCATCATTGGTGATGTCGTTGACGGATACAACTGCTCTTACGAAGTAGTCGAAGAATTGATTAAGGTAAAAAATAAAGTGTTCATAATTGGGAACCATGACATGTGGTGGATGAATCATATGTCTACTGGTTGGGCAGAACGCATTTGGTTATCACAAGGAGGAAGAGCAACAAAAGATTCTTACAAAGAGAAGGGTTATGGCTACGGCAAGCTACCTAAAGGTCACCAGGAGTTTTTTAACAATGGAGTTTACTATTATGAGTTAGACGAGATGCTTTTTGTCCACGGAGGATTCCATTATCCAACTCATCCAAAAGATACTTCTAATGAAGTTTTAGTTTGGGACCGAAGCTTACTAGAGCGAGCAAAGAATGGATTGAAAGTTAAAGAATGGAAAAAGATTTTCGTAGGCCACACAACCACAGAGAACGATGATGCGAAACCATCAGTCGGAGGTCACGAAGACGGAGCTAAGATTATCAATGTAGATTGCGGGGCCGGATGGAAAGGGAGACTTTGCTTGTGGGATATTGACACTGACGAATATGTTTTATCGGAGTTTGCAGAGAGAGGTTTGAAAGATGAAGACCTGTAAATTTTGCAATAAAGAATACAATAATTATTTAGATGCTATGGAATGCGATTGCAGGGAGGAGGAATGATGGTTAAAAAATATGAACATAATAAAATAATTGAATATTATTTAGAAGGGAACTACCAAGCAGAGACTTGTAAAAAATTTGGTATAGGAAGAAAAGCCTTGCACACTATTTTTAAAAACAACAAGATAAAGATTCGTCCATCTAATCTTAAAGGAGAAAAAGCTCATGGATGGAAAGGAGGAAAGGTGGATGATGGCTATGGTAGACTGCTAATATATTCACCACATCATCCAAGAACTATTAGGAGTGGAGTTTATGTATATGAACATACTTTAGTAATGGAAAAAAAACTTGGTAGATTTTTGATTAAGGGTGAGGTGGTGCACCATAAAGATAAAGATAAATCTAATAATGACCCAGAAAATTTAGAGTTAACTGATATAAGTAATCATGCAAAAATGCATAATAAAGATAGAATGACTTTAAAGAGGATGCAATCCTATAATAATATAAAAAGAAATAAATTAGGTAGGTTCGCATAATTGCTTCTCAATATTTAGACATAGAAACTTGTGGCCTCGATGAGAAAACAAATGAAATCATAACAATCCAATATCAAAAATTGAAGTGGGGAACCTTAGAAGCAGATGGACCACTAATAATTCTAAAAGCATGGGAATCTTCAGAGAAAGAAATACTTCAAGAATTTTCAAAAGCATTTGGACCAGCAGAAGATAAATGGTCCTTTGTAAGTTTTGGTTATAATCTTTTTTTTGAGGAGAAGTTTTTAAGAGAACGTTGTATAATAAATGGGCTTCCTCCTATAGAGTTATTTTCTAAACCAAGTTGCGACCTTCACCCATTAGGTATTCTTTTAAACGGAGGCGGATTTAAGGGTAGTGGCCTTGACAAAATCTCAGGCAAGGAAGGCAACGGCTTAGCCGTCATCGGGCTCAATGAATCAAAACAATACTCTGCAATAGAAAATTATATTAAGCAAGAAGCCGACGCATACATTAAGCTTCTAGTATTCCTATGTAAGAAGATGCCAGAAGTGTTAGCAGAATTTCA
>Ga0208904_1001533_pt1 | contig 15615 bp, 18 predicted proteins | sample AntAceMetag02UKB_FD_184774 | JGI IMG/M metagenome (GOLD analysis project Ga0208904, IMG submission 184774) | Saline lake microbial communities from Ace Lake, Antarctica - Antarctic Ace Lake Metagenome 02UKB (SPAdes) (version 2) | ecosystem: Environmental > Aquatic > Non-marine Saline and...
TAAGAGAAATCGAAATAGAGTTTGATGAATTTATAGAGAAAACCAATGAATGACCTGCAATGGTATCTTGATTTAATAAAGAAAATTCTAAAAGACAATAGGAGTTTTACAGGAAACCTTAACCTGAACTTCTTTAAAGGCAATGTGAGTAATATAAATAGACTTGAGAGTATAAAAAAACCACAACCTAAAAAACGGGAGGGAGAATAATGGTAGGAGAATCAAAAGTAGTTGAAGAAACAAAAAGTCTAGCAGACCAATATCTTAATAGTAAAACAGAGGTTAAAGCAAAAATAAGACTTGGCGTTACAGGTATGCTATCTGAATTAAAAAAGCTAAAATTAAACGCTATGTCAAAATATTTAACTATAAACTTGGCAGAAATAGCATATATAAAAGATGCGGATGCGGTAGAATTAGTAGATTTAATAATGGAAAGACAAGACTATGATTTAAAAATAGCAATAGGAGCAGAATTAAAAATAACCAAAATTGGTAAAAAATCAATAATAAAATTTTTAACATACTCGTTTTTATATAAAGTTATTAAATGATTTCTGTAACTATTATATTTTATTAACTCTGATTGCTTTCTTTTATTTTTTGATTGTTCTAAATCACTCAAACCTTTTTCACTACCAGTTCTATCATGCCAAGCAAACACATTTAAAAGTATAAAAGATTTTGTATTTATTTGCCTTAATCTATAAGATAAATCAATATCTTCTTTATAAGCAAAGAAACTATCATCAAATAAACCGCCTACTTCTTCTATAAAGCTTCTTCTATACATTACGCAAGCTCCAGACAAACCAAAAACTTCCATCTTATTACCTGGAAATACATGGCTGCCATCCTGAATTGGCTTCAAGACCTCATCTTTTATTTCCACAACCCTTCTACTCCTCAAAACTTTCAATCCAAGTGTGTCGATTTTTTCTGTGTATTCCTTATTATCAAAATCCCACTTATTAATTCGTGGAGCTACCGCTGAAACATCTTTGTTATCATCCAAAAATTTTACCATCTTTTCTATTACATTTGGTGATAAAAAAATATCTTGATTTAATACAAAAAAATAATCAGAATCTGTTTGCTTAAAAATTTCATTATGCCCACCTGTAAATCCAATATTTTTTTCTTTTTTAATAATTTTTGTTTTACCCTCCAAACCACTCAAAGTCAATTCGGTTTTAATTGTCTTAAAAGTATTATCAGCTGACCCATTATCCAAAACAATCAAATCATATTTTTCTGAACTTTGTTTTTTTAAAGAATCAAAAAGAAACGGAATATACTTTTCTCCATTATAAGTCACCAAACTAATTACAAGTTTGTTTTTCATATTCCCCATTTTCTAAAATATTTAACTGAACTTTTAAAAAAAGTCCACTGTTTCCAAATTACACTTCTTTTTTTAAAACTTTGCCCTACTAAATCTATCGCTTCAATCCTTGGGTAATAAATTATTTTTTTACCTATTTTTTTAATTTTCCTGCACAAATCCACATCCTCAAACCAACAAAAATATCTTTCATCCCAAACACCTACACTCTCTAAATCTTTTTTTCTAAAAAGCATAAAGGCACCACGCAAAGAATCAACTTCTTGTTCTTTTTCTATATCCAAATCTTTATAATAATAACCATCCAAAACCTTTGGGAAAAATTTTGAAAGTTTTGAAAATATATAAAAAATATCAAGCATTCTAGGAAATCTTCTCGGTCCATCACCCAAATTAAATTCTCCATTTTCTTTTTTAAGTTTTGGACTTATTATTCCAACATCTTCATTTACTTTTAAATAATTAACTAATTCTTTCAAAGTACCTTTTTTAAGTTTCATGTCCGGATTTAAAAATAAAACATAATCTCCCTTAGCTTTTTTAAATCCAACATTATTTGCTTTCGCGAATCCTAAATTTTCTTCATTTTTAATAATTTTTAATTTTTTATTATCATCCTCTATATTAAAAATACTATTTTTAACTTCTTTCAAAACCTCTACAGTCTTATCACCAGAATTATTATCAACCACAATTTCTTCAAAATCCAAACCATCACACGCCAAAATTACCGATTTAATTTGATCAGTAATTGTATGTTCATTATTCCAAGTGACTGTTATAATTGATAGCATTTTATTTACTTAACTGACTTTTAAAAAAATCTACATAAGGAATTGCTGTTGGATCAATGTTTTGCAAAATTGCAGAATAATAACTCACATAACTTCCAAGTACTAAAACCTCTAAAACCTGACCTAACTTTGTTTTTTCCGCTACCGTGTACAAAATATTACTAATTTTATTTTTATTTAACACATCTGTTGTAATATTAAATCTTTTTTGTACTTTTTTATTATACAGTCTGGATTCAATTAATAAAAATATCAAATCTGTCTTGTTTGATGCTGGATAAATCATCCCTTCAAGCAAATGATGATTTAACTCTGGAATTAAAAAATATGTAGCAAATCTCTTTGCATTTTCATTCATTTGATTAGAGGCAATGTGCACACTCCCAGATAAATGTTCTGCCCCAACATATAAAACTTTTTTATTCAGTAAATTACGAGCAATAAGCTTGGCTGGATTATCTTTCATTAATCGTTCCACGCCAAACAAAGCTTCATATTTTATTAAAGTTATTGCGATATCTTTAATTTGTTTATTTGATAATTTTATTACTCCTACTTTCGCAAACATTACCAATTGCCCAACAATAGAATACCCTAAACCCATACGAGGACTACCACAAGGATTATTATTTGTAGTATAAATAAGTATTGGTAAATTATTCTTTTTAGCAAAAACTTTTAATTTCCCACCTGAACAAATTACCATGATTTTTGCTTTTTTTGCACTGGCTTGTTTAATAGAATTCAAAACCTCTTCTGTTGAACCAGAATAACTTGAAGCCAAAACTAAAGTTTTATTATTTACAAACCCAGAGACATCATATCCATTTACAATTTCAACTGGAACTTTGAGTTCATTAAAAAATAAAGTTTTAAAAAGATGAGAGCCAATAGCAGAGCCACCCATTCCGAGTACTAAAATTCTATCTATTTTTTTATAGCTAGCAGGAATTTTAAAATTCTTTTCTGCTTCTAAAATTTCTTCAACTTGATGTGATAAAAGTTGAAGACTCCCAAGCATGTTCTTTGAGTCTAGTTTTTTAATTTTATTTATTTCGTCTAGGATCATATTCCAATATTAATTATTAAACATATAGTATAATTGTCATCCTGAGGTATTGAAGGATCTTCATCGCTTTTTTGTGTCATCCCGAACTTGTTTCAGAATGACAAAATAGGGTATCCCTAGGGTATCAATACCCTATCAATACCTCCTGGATTCCCTCTTACGCGGGAATAACGCGTAATTAGACTTTGCTTGAGTATTCTTTCATCGCCTTTTCTACTGACTCGTGAACATCTGGCATTTCAAGTCCATATTTTTCTAAATTTTCTGAACCCATTATGTTATTTGATCTTTTCTTTGCTACAAGACCACAACTCACTAATTCACCTTCTGTAATCCATTCATTTTTATGATTTGGATCAACATATTTCTCGTAGAGCGACATTATCTCTTTATGAGTAATACTTCCTCTGTTTACTGTATGAAAAACCCCTTCTGCCTTTTTCTCCATTAATTCATGAAAAACTTTTATCATATCTTCAACTACTGTAAGACTATTTTCTACATCTATTACCTTTTCAAAACTTGCAAGTTTATCAACTAAATTAGAACGAGTTGAATGATTATCAAGTGGCATTCTAATTCTAGCAATTCCAATATTTGGCATTGTTGCAAGACAAATGTCCGCTGCATACTTTGCGCGGGTGTACACTGCTACAGGATTTGCTGCATCGTTTTCTTTCCAAGGTTTTCCAGATGGATTCTCCCCATAAAAAATACAACCCGTACCCATATGAAGCATATATACATTTTTCTCTGCACAAGCTTTTGCAATTATAAACGGTAAAACTGTATTACCTTCAATTGTTTCCATTTGGTGCGTTTCACACCAATCCACGTTTGGTTTACCAACAACACCAGCCGCATTTAAAATCGCATCTGGCTTATATTCTTCAATCAACTCAAGGACATCTTCTTTGGTATTAACTCTTTTATCAGTTATAACTGAATCTTCCCAACTTTCATGACACCTTACTCCTAGATATCCTTTCCCTATTATTAATATTTTCATATAATTTTTATTTATTTATTATATTGCTTATTGTAATACTCTTCATAACTTCCATCCTTAACACCCTTCCACCAATCTTCATTTTCTTTATACCACTTAACTGTTTTTTTCATTCCTTCCTCAAAACTAATTTTTGGCTCCCACCCTAATTCCTTTTTAATTTTTGCAAAATCAATAGCATAACGTACATCATGCCCAGGTCTATCTTTTATATAATCGATTTTACTATCATCTTCACCCATTAATTCTAAAATCTTTTTAGTAATTTCTAAATTTGTTTTTTCAGCATTACCACCAATACAATATGTATCTCCAATCTTACCTTGATGAATTATTAAATCAATTGCACTGCAATGATCTTCTACATAAAGCCAATCACGAATTTGAGAACCATCTCCATAGATAGGAATATTTTTTCCTTCCATTAAATTTGTAATAAATAATCCATGTAATTTTTCTGGAAATTGATACGGACCATAGTTATTTGAACAATTTGAAATAGTTGCTTTAAGCCCATAAGTACGAACATACGCTCGAACAAAATGATCAGCTGCAGCTTTTGAAGCAGAATATGGACTACTTGGATTATACGGAGTATTCTCATTAAAAGCAAGGTCATTTAGACCAAGGTCTCCAAAAACTTCATCTGTCGAAACATGATGAAAACGAATATCTTTATTTTTAGCAACTTCAAGTAAAATCTGAGTTCCAAGTACATTTGTACGAATAAAATCGATTGGAGACAATATCGATCTATCTACATGACTTTCCGCAGCAAAATTAACTATGACATCAATATCTTTAACAATATCATTTACAACATCCACATCACATATATTTCCTTTTATAAATTTATAATTTTTATTTCCCTCTAAACTTTTTAAATTTTCTAAATTTCCTGCATAAGTTAAACTGTCCAAATTTACAATTTTATAATCTGAATATTTATTCAGCATGTAATGAATAAAATTGGACCCAATAAATCCTGCTCCACCTGTGACTAATAAACGCATATATTTTATTTTTAATTTTTACTAAAACGACTTACATTTAATATTATTCCAACTGCTAACATGCTCATTATATATGCAGAACCACCATGACTAACAAAAGGAAACGGCACACCGGTTAAAGGCAACACACCTACAATCGCACCTATATTTAAGAATGATTGCCAAATAATCCATATTATTAAACCACCTACAAGGAGTCGCCCGAAACCATCAGAAGAATTTTTAGCAATTTTCATCCCCCTCAAGCCAGTAAACAAAACTAATATTACTATAAATGATGAAATAATAAAACCCATCTCCTCTGCAACTACAGCAAAAATAGAATCTGCTGTTACTTCAGGTAGATATTGATATTTTTGTCTTGAATGTCCAAGCCCTAGCCCTAGCGAACCACCAGAACCAATAGCTAAAAAAGATTGATTTATTTGATATCCAACCCCAAGAGGGTCTATTTCTGGATGCAAAAAAGTAGTAAACCTCTCTAAACGATATGGCGCAGCCCAAATCATCATCATAAATGCAATTATTCCCAATAAACCAAGCACTGTTAAATATTTCCAAGGCACTTTACCAAGGTAAAGCATTACAAAAATTATAACAACTAAAATTGATAATGTCCCAATATCTGGCTGCAACAAAACTAACAAGCATACTGGAGATAAAATTGTTAAAACTGGTAAAAGTCCTGTTTGCCAATCAGACATATCTCTTCTACCATCAGATAAAAGATTGGCTGCCATTACTATGATCGCAAACTTTGCAAATTCAGATGGTTGAAAATTATAAATTCCAAGTGATATCCAACTTTTTGCACCATTCAACTCAAAACCAATACCTGGTATAAACACCAAAATCAAAAGGGCAATAGATATTCCGTAAATCACCCAACTCATCCTTTTGAACCAAATATAATTAAGCTTTGCAACAATTAACAATAATACAAAACCAGGAATAAAACCTCTGGTAATTTGTTTCTTAATAAAATAATACGCATCACCAAATTTTTCATATCCAACTGGTGTACTTGCTGATGTCAAAGCTATCAAACCAAATATAATCCATATAGAGATGTATAATAAAAAAGTCCTATCTGTTTTAAATTTCTTTTCACCAAATATTCTCATACATTCAAACGCATAATAAGAATAAGTCCAATACTCAAAAATACTTCAAAAAACAAAGCTGTTATAGCTAATATAAACGATAAAAATTTATCTTTATTAAAAAAGTAAAGTGCTAAAAGAAAATTTACAAGAATCACCAAAAAACCACTTATTGGTAAAATTAGAAGTTTTGTCCAAGCACCTACTAAATCTACCCCAAATATAACATTATAGTGTAAAAAATAGTTTTCTTGACTAAAATCAAGATGAGCAAACAAATACCAAAAATGAAAGATATTTAATAATAAAGAAATACTAATAAACAATTTAATCCACAGATTTTTAAGATAAATTTTAGCTAAGTAGAGCATATTTTAAAATAACTTTTTTTACCTAATTTAAAGATAATATTACCTATATTCTAACAAAAAAACGACCTCTTGACAAGAATTACATAAAATGCTAAAATAATGGTCGTTAAGTAAGAAATTTGAAAATTTTTAATTTTATACAAATATGTCACATAAAAAAGCTGGTGGTTCTACCAGGTTAGGCCGTGATTCCGAGTCAAAACGTCTTGGTGTCAAAATACATGATGGTCAAGCTATCAAAGTAGGACAAATCATCACAAAACAACGTGGTACTAGAATTCACCCAGGTGAAAACGTAAAAAAAGGTAAAGACGATACATTATTCTCTCTAGCTAACGGTAAAGTAAAATTTACTAGCAAGAAAAGAATAAGATTTGATGGAAATCTTAAAAAAGCTCAATACGCTAATGTAGTAACCGCATAAAACTTCAAATATAAAAAAATCTGTGTAAATACACAGATTTTTTATATTTATTTTTTTATTACAAACCCCAATCTTTTTTTAAATTTTTCAAACCTTGCTTAAATTCAACGTTAGGTTCCCAATTAAGTACTTCTTTTGCTTTTTTATTATCAGCTTCAATAAATCTCATTTCTCCAGGTCTTTGAGGTAAAAACTCTGTTTTACCCCCTATTAGATCTGCAATTTCATTCACGCTGATCTGTTTGCCAGAACCCACGTTTACTACGTCACCATTTTTTATATTAGATTCCAAAGCTTTTAAATTTGCACTTACAACATCACTCACATGCACATAATCACGGGTTTGCTTTCCATCCCCTACTACAGTTAATTTTTCACCTCTTTTTTTCTGACCTAAAAATATTGGTATCACCATCGGATAACCTCCGTTGTCTAATTTCCTTACACCATATACATTAAAATAACGTAGCACTACGGTTTCTAAATTATATAAACTACTGAACAATCTACAATATTCTTCACCTATTAATTTATGCATTGCATATGGATTTTTTGGTTGTGTTTTGCCAAATTCATTAATAGGCAATTCTACTTCATCATCATATACAGAACAAGATGAAGAAAATATAACTTTTTTTACTTTATTATCTACTGCTGCTTTTAAAACATTCAAAGTACCTGTCACATTTATCTCGTGTGTTGTGATTGGATCTTCTATCGAAATCTGCAAACGAGGGTCAGCAGCTAAATGGAATACGCCGTCCATCCCTTTAAAAGCTTTGCTTAATTTTTTATAATTTCTTATATCTATTTTTTTGAATTTAGCTTTTTTATTTACAAAATCACGTTTACCAAGCATTAAATTATCTATCACAATAACATCATGACCTAGGTCAATCAATTTATCTGTTATATGTGAGCCAATAAAACCAGCTCCGCCTGTTACTAAATATTTCATACATTTTTTGTCATTCTGAACGTATTTCAGAATCTAGATTAAGTAAAAATTATTTTTTATTTTTTACCTTTTATAAACGGGCTACCGACTGCAATTATATCAAAGCCAGCATCTTTTAAATCATTATATCTATGTTGAAGCATCCGACGACCATCCATAATAAGTGGTCTATTTTTTAATTCAGCAATCATCGTGTCTGCAAGTCCTCTAAATTGTGGCCAATCTGTCGCGATAATTACCACATCAGCATCTTCCACAGCATCAAATTCATGATTAAAATATTTAACTTGTTCACTTTCAGGAAATAATATTTTAAAGTTATCCATTGCTGCTGGATCATACACTCTAACTTCTTTTACCATATTCTCTATCATAAAACTAGCTACATCAATACTTGGTGAATTACGTATATCATTTGTACTACGTTTAAAAGCAGCTCCGAGTAAAGCAACTTTTTTATTTTCAAAACTAAAACCAGCATCTTTTCCAGCCCTGCTTATAAAAAGTTCTAACTGTCTTTTGTTTCCAAGATAAACCTCATTAACAAGAGACGCACTTGCACCAGCAGTTTGCAATTGATGAGAAAGAGACCTAATATCTTTAACCAAACAACTACCACCTGCATACAAACTATCAAAGAAACCCCACGAGCCAATTCTTTTATCTGTTATAAGTATCTTTCTTAAATTTTCAAAATTTAAATCTTCAAAGGTTTCAGATACTCGTCCTATCACATTATAACATGCGAGTAACTTATGAAGTAAATAATAGTTAGCTAATAACTTTGATGCTGCTGCCTCTTTTGGGTTTACTTCAATATATGCTGTTGTAGGTGAGGTATAAAATCTTTCATAAACACTCTTCATTACACTAAAGTCTTTATCCTTCCAAGCCCCAATCACAACTCTATCAGGTTTTAAAGAACCTGAGATAGCCTTTCCTTCAACTAAAAACTCCGGGTTAGAAACTACTCCAAAATTTTTAACTCCAGCACTATTCAAAATATCTTCTGTTTTATCTACCATATCAATCGGCACTGTACTTTTATTTACTACAACTACATATTTTTCTTGTTTATTACCATTTCTTCTTACAAGCGACTGCGCTAATTTTTCTGCTGCATCAAAATAATATGATAAATTACTTTCCCCTGTCTCACCAATTTCTGGAGTTGGCAGACACATAAAAACAGCATCACAATTACCTAAAAATTCTTCAACTTTTTTATAATCTAAAGTAAATTCAACACGTTCTTTATTTCTACACAATAAATCAGATAAACCCTCTTCAAACAAAGAATCTTCAACTTTGTTTCTATCTCCCGAACCAAGGTTTTTAATCTTTTTTTCGTCTATATCATAAACTAAAGTTTCATGACCACCATCAGCCGAAACAGCAGCAGAACACGCCCCAACAAAACCAGCTCCTATGTACAATATATTCATAATAGATATAATTTTATTTATTTATAATTTCATTATACAAATTTTCTGTTTCTTTTAACATTTTATCTACTAAAAATTTATCTAAAACTTTTTTCCTAGATGCTTTACCCATTTTTTCTCTAAGCTCTTTGTTTTTGACTAATTTTTCTAAATTTACTTTTAATTCTTCTATGGAATTATCTTTTAACAAAAATCCATTTACCCCATCTTCTACAGCTTCCTTAATTCCTCCAACGTCTGATGCTATAATTGGCAAACCGACGCTCATAGCTTCTAAAATAGTATAAGGTAATCCTTCCCAATTAGTTGTTAAAACAAATATATTTGATTCATAAAGCTTATCATATACTTGTTCGCCTGACAAACCTTGTAGAAAAGAAACTTTTTCTTCTAGATCATTATTAATAACAAATTGTTTTAAAGAATTTAAATCTGGACCATAACCAATAACTTGTACAAAGTTCTGTTCTTTTAAAGAATTATCTAAATTATTATATGTTTGAAGTAAAAGCAATGGATTTTTTTGCTTTGACAGCCTTCCTACAAATACTATATTAATAGGTAATTCAAATATTGCATATTGTTTATTCTCTTTTGGTTCAACACCATTATAAATCACATGCATTTTGCTTTTACTACTAACACTATGTTTTAATGCAATTTGCTTTGTATAATTTGAAACACATATAGTTGCAGAAGAAAATTTATCTAAATACCTTTCCAGAACTATCATTATACACTTTCTCAACCACGAAACACCATTATCAAAATCCCACCCATGAGAAGTAAAAACAGTTGGTATGGAATTTTTAAGCACCAATCTTCCAAGCATACCGGCCATCGTACTGTGACAATGAACTATGTCGGGCTTAAACTCTTCTACTGTGCTCTTAATTTTTTTATAAAACTTAATTAATTTAAATGGATTTAATGAATTTGAAGAATATTTATTAGAAAAAAAAGTAATACCATTCTTTTTTGATTCATCTTTTAACCATCCATTTGGGCTACTCAACACTGCAACGTCACAATTACTGGAAAAATAATTAGATAACTGACTTACATGCGTTTGAGCACCTCCAATTTCAGATTTTGTTATAATATATAAAATTTTCATAAGCTATTTACAATATTTTATTTTATCAACCAACATTAAATGTAGACTATAAATAATTCGTGCGTAAGCTTTTAGCAAAGACAATGGATAGCGAGGGTATTTATACTTATATCGTTTAATTATTTTATAAGTATCAACTGCACCACGCCAACGTTTTAAAACAGATTCATTACTTCCGTGAATTCTATAATTAACACAGTAATCAGATAAATTAAACATACCACCTTTTAAACCCATCTTCAACCACAAATCATATTCTTCTCCTATAACCAAACCTTCGTCATAACCCTCACAAGAAGTAGCGATGTCTTTTAAAAAAACAGTTGAAGAATTTATAAAAGGATTACGCCATAATATACCTTTTCTTATCTCAACATCAGATAATGGATATTCGTATTTACTTAATAACTTTCCATCTTTATCAATAGTGTTTACTTGAGTTCCAAGCAGTACACATTCTTTATTTTTTTCAAAAAAATTAATTTGTTTTAATAATTTATTACCGTCAAACCACACGTCATCACTATCTAAAATTGCTATATAATCCCCAGTTGATAAAGACATGGCTTTATTTCGCGCTTTACTTATACCCAAATTTGAATCATTACGATGGTATTTAATTCTACTATCATTTTTACTAAATTCTTTTACGATTGCACTTGTATTATCGTTTGAAGCATCATCTAATATAATATACTCAAAATCAATAAAGCCTTGCGCTAAAACACTCTCTATCGCTTGAGATATAAATTCAGACCTATTATAAGTTATTGTAATAATACTAACTTTTGGTTTTTTCATATTATATTTTTATCCAATTACCTGGAATCAGATGTTTGTATTCCTTTTGATAACGGTTATTCCACTTTGAAGGAGCAATAATCACCTTTTCCTTATTAATATTAAGCCAAGCACTCCACCAACTAAAGCTAGAATTAGCAATTATATTATTTTTACATTTACTCATAATTACCAACTCTTCGTAATCTTTAATACTTGGATTTGAAACAAACACCAATGGATAATCTGATTTTAAATTTTCTTTAACCCAATTAATATCATCTGAAAAAACAAAAAAAGTAGGATTGTCTATTCTTTTAGACACAACATCAATAGCTTTTTTATAATATTCTAAACCACATATATTATGTATCTTGCTGGTTTTTTTATCACTTACATAATCCCCTCGTCTAATATGTATAGATACAGAATTTGTATTATACATACTATCTAAAATCTCAGAATATTTATTTTCTATCGGATTTTTAAGTGTTAATTCTTTTAACAATTCTTCTCTAATAGCATCTGGGTATTTATAACTTTGCCAATATCCTTCAAGATAGTTTTTCTTTAGATCTAAAGCTTTTGGATTCCACCCTATATTATACATCCTAAAAATCTTAGTTCTAATTTTATTCAACAACTTAGAAATAATACCAAAAGAATATTTAATTTTTCTAATTTCATCTAATGAAGCAACTCTAGACTTAACATTAAAATGTTTAAGCCCATATTCACGATATACGTCTCCTTTAGTTACTAAAGAACTTGTATCTAAAAGCAGCTCTTCATTTCTTTTAATTGCAAAAATTCTTCCAAATGCATATTGAAATAATTGATTACCAAGTCCATCTTTTATCTTTACTACTATCATGAGATTATTTACCATTATTAATTAAGAGATAATTTGCATACTGAAAATTTTCCAAAGTAATTCTATATTCAGGTACTTCAACTATTTTATGTGGCAATATTTTATAAATAGAATAATTTAAATTACCTTCTTTTACAAAATCAAAATAATCTTTCAAAAATAACTTGGCGTCTAGGTAAGTACCGCCATATTCAAATTGCACAACATCCACCAATTCTTTCTTAAGCATATTTTTAGCACCTTTTAAAACATTGAAATCATTTCCCTCTACATCTATTTTTAAAAAGTCAATTTTAGCAATACCCTTCTCTATACAATAATTATCAACTGTATTGGTTATAATTTTTTGTTCAGTACTTCCGCTTACATCTGTACAAGTTCTGTTATATAGAGAATTTAATACTGAACAATCACCAAATACGTGAAATATTTTTTCTCCAATACTAATATCTAAACCTACTTTATTTAATTTAACATTTTTATGTTTAATATTTTTTTCAAGTTCTAAAAATGTTGAATCACATGGTTCAAAACTATGAACACTAATACTTGGATTAATTTTTAATACCAAGTCTGTCCACTCTCCTATATTTGCACCCACATCAAAAACAATAGCTTTGTCTTTAATAAACCTTTCTAAAACTTTCATTTCACCATTTGTTTTTAATTCACAATTATTTTCTCCATCATGATCGTATGCTAGTCTTTTTGATAACTTATACAAAAACTCATTTCTAGAAACAAAACAAAATATTTTTCTTAATTTTTCTTTTAATAAATTCATAGTCATTTTATTTACTTAATCCAGTTATCTAAAAACTTTTTCTTATCTTCTTGTTTTAATATATACCATTCTAATATGCTGATAATTTCTTTATCATAATTAACGTCAGAATCTGTTTTAAAACATTCAACTTTTATATTTGGTAATAAATTACGATAAACAGGGTGTTTAAATTTAAATTTACAAAATCCCATTTTCTTTAAAACCTTTTTAAATTTCCGTTTATACCAAAAATCTAAGTGATTCGCCCAATGCGCTTCTTGAGTTCCAAAAATATGCCTACCTAATTCCATCTTAAATTTAAAAGTTACAAAAGGCATTAAAATACTACACCAAAAATAATCAGGTGTTTCAATAACTAGTTTACCACCTGGTTTTAACCATCCACGCCATTTAATTAACAACTTTAGAGCATCGACTCTGTTAAAGTGCTCAAAGACGTGATGACTTCTCACTTCGTCTATACTATTCTTTTCATATTCCAAAGTGGTTATATCTTGATAAATGTCTGCCTTTACATTCATAATTGTTTTATCTGTGGTTGGGTAATCAATATTAACATATCCTTCTAAATATGTACCTCCACACCCTAAATGTAATTTCATATTATACTATGTTTATTTAATTAAACGTCTAACAAAATAATAAACTTTGGAAAAAATCTTCCATAAAAATTCATTTTTCCATTTTTTATCTGTGTTTACCTTACTCTTGTACCCATCTTTAACTTTTAATCCCCAATACTTGTCAAAAATATTTAAAAATTCTAAAGCCTGTTTTTCAAGAGATAAATTATTTAAAATATATTCTCTAGGACTAAAATTTTTATAATTACCTTCCATAAAAGCAATTTTTTCTCCTAATTCACCAATATCATAAAATTTTACACCACAAGTATCATCAAAATAAGGAGCCACTGTCGTATTTTTATATTCAAGTTCGTCTTCTAAAAAAATATCTACATCTTTTACTGGAGGTAACCAGTGTCCAACTTTTTTAACATCCCAAACTAAAATTGGAACATTCATTGAAAGTGCTTCTTGAAAGCCTATCCCCTGACTCTCTTGCCTGCCAATCCAAATTATATATTTTGCATTATTTAAAAAATTTAAAAAATCTTTTTGCAGATAATCTCCGTAAACTATAATTTTATATTTTATATTATTTTTTTTCAATACTTTCTCTATTTCCTCTTTTTCATCCTCAAACCTCTGTTTAAAATAAATTAAAACAAAATCTTTACTTTTACCCAACAATGGCTTAAATTCTTCTGTATCTATGCCCACAGGCCAAGCCTCTACAGGTGTATAATTATAACCAAAATCTAATAACATTTCCTTTGACCATTCCGATGGCTGTAAACAAACAATTTGATCTGATTTTTCTTTTAAAATATCTTTTATTTTTTTACTAATATATCTATCCGAAACAAAACTAGGGCCTAATAAAATTTTAACATCTTTATTTATTTTTTTAATTTTTTTCAAAACCATGGCATCATTATATAACCACAACTTATCACAAGCATTAATATCCCCATTCACTACATATGGATACCCAATAATATCTAAACCTTTTATTAAATTTTTAAAAACTTTAATAGGACCAGAAACCATCTTTTCTGATTTAAAATACTCATTGGAAATTATATTTAACATAGTTAATTATTTAACACTAATAATCATATTATTACACGATGTATTTTATAAAATACCATCAACCATACCTTCAAACTTTTTAATATTACCACCTATTAAAAATAACTCTTCTCCAACCATCCTAGCTTGATTACCTAAATCTAAAATTTTATTATTCTTTTTTAAATTAACAAATTCTTCCATAAAAATTAAATACTGTTTTATATTGTTTGTATCTGCGACTCTACTAAATGAGCTATCCAAATACTCTAGATGAGCATTCCAAATTGGAGACTTGTGAGTTATTATCGGTTTACCACATAACATGCTCTCTACAATATTTAAACCAAAAGACTCTCCATCATTACGAAAATGAGCCATCACATCTATAGCTTGATGAAAAGACCAAACATCTTCTTCTTCTGAAGAAGAAGCTATAAAATGCACATTTTGTATTTTATCTTCTTTTACTATTTTTTCTAAAATTGGAGGTGGAGACATTATTAAATAATGAGAATTTGGATATTTTTTTACTAATTTCTGAAAAGCACGTATTCCAATCGGATCAAAAATACCATCGTCAGCACGACCAATTCGACCAAAAACTACATCGTCTTCTTTAATATTTAGTTCTTCACGTAATCTTAATCCTGCTTTTTTAGAGCCTTCCACAGGACCTTCTGTTGGTACAGGAAGTACTTCTATTTTATCTTTGGGAACAATTGGTTCTAATTTTTTTGCTACCTCTTCAGAAATACAAGCATGGCATTTAATATTCTTTTGAACATTTGGTTGTCCAAAAATATTTAATAATAATATTGGAATTTTTTTAATCAAACTAAAAGGATAATCGGCATGACCACTACCAGCAGTTACAAAAAGATCTATTTTA
>Ga0208904_1001539_pt1 | contig 15593 bp, 17 predicted proteins | sample AntAceMetag02UKB_FD_184774 | JGI IMG/M metagenome (GOLD analysis project Ga0208904, IMG submission 184774) | Saline lake microbial communities from Ace Lake, Antarctica - Antarctic Ace Lake Metagenome 02UKB (SPAdes) (version 2) | ecosystem: Environmental > Aquatic > Non-marine Saline and...
AGGGTTTTCGGATGACCAAAGGCCGACTTTACAAAGTTTCCAAAGAGGCCGATCTTCACGCCGGTCAATATGCTTTTGCTGGCAGAAAACTCAAAAAAAGAGATCTCCGTCGATTGTGGATCCAACGAATTAATGCCGCTTTAACTAGCCAAGATCTTTCTTATAATCAATTCATTCACGGTCTTAAAGAAAACCAAATTGAGCTAGACCGAAAAATTTTGGCACATCTAGTCGTAGATCAGCCGGAAATCTTTAAACAAGTTGTGAAAGCGGTCAAAAACTAAAACAGGAATGGAAGAAAAGATCACCACGATCGCTAAGGAAGCTCGAAAAGAAATCAGCCTCGCCTCTACCTCAGAAAGTCTCGAAAAAGTAAGAATTAAATATTTGGGCCGCCGGGCTTTTTTAAATAAAAGCTTAAAAGAGATCGGCCAATTGCCTATTAATCAAAGAGGTCAAATCGGAAAAAAAATAAACCAAGCGAAAAAGGAATTACTTCAGGCGCTCAATAAAAAACAAAAAGAACTAACCACAACCACTGATCAACCTCCGACAACTAAAGTCACCTCATCGGAAAAAACTTTACCCAAACAAGGCCACCTTCACCCTCTGACTCAAACGGAAAACGAAATTAACCAACTTTTTCGGTCAATAGGCTTCTCTATGTATGAAGGCCCGGAAATAGAAACCGACGAATATTGTTTCCAGCGTTTAAATGTTCCCTTGAACCACCCGGCAAGAGATTTGCAAGACAGTATTTATATCAAAGAACCTAATGTTCTACTCAGCACTCAAGCATCTTCTACTGAGGCAAGGCTCTTAGAAAAAGAAAAGCCGCCTTTTAAAATCGCTTTTCCGGGACATGTTTATCGTAACGAGAAAGTTAACAAGAGTAATCATTTCATTTTTCATCACTATCAAGGAGTGGCCGTTAATAAAAATATCACCCTGAAAGATTTAATTGGTGTCTTTAATCTTCTTTTTAAGCACCTTTACGGTGAAAAAGTCAAAGTGCGCTATCGTTGTAAATATTACCCCGAAGTTGAGCCCGGATTAGGTTTAGATTTGCAATGCTTTACTTGTAAAGGACGAGGCTGTTTCCTTTGCAAAGGAGCTGGGTGGATGGAAATGGGAGGAGCGGGGATTATTCACCCTTTAGTCCTCAAAAAAGCAGGGATTGATCCAAAAAAATGGCGAGGATTTGCTTTTGGTCTTGGCTTAGATCGTTGGGCAATGGCCAAATATCAAATTGACGATATCAGAACTCTAACTGGTGGCAACTTAGCTTACATTCCTTACCTAAAATGAAAATCGTTTATTCCGACCTGAAAACTTTAATTCCTGGTCTCAACGTTCCGATTCGAAAATTGGCCAACGATTTAACTCTAATCGGCCATTTCGCTGAAGGAATTGAAAAAGTAAAAAGTGAAAGTATTCTCTCGTTAGAAGTAAGACAAAATAGAGGGGACTGTTTAGGTTACTGGGGAATCGCCAGAGACTTAGCCGTTTTTTACCAATTGCCCTTAGCGGAAACCAAAGAAAAATTCACTTCTCTCAATAATTACAAATTACCAATCAAAGTAAAAGCCAATCAGGAAACCAAAAGAATCATGGCTATTAAATTGACCGGCCTTCAGAATAAGCCCAGTCCAATAAAATTGAAACGATTTCTTGAATTAAACGGAATCAATTCCATCAATACCGTTGTTGATTTAACCAACTTCGTTATGCTCTGGTACGGAATTCCTTCTCATACTTTTGATACTCAAGAATCGACTGACCAATTAGTCTGGGAAATCAACAACAACAAATACAAACAAATCACTACTTTGGACGGAACTAATCTCAAGCTAAAAAAAGATAATTTAATTATCACTAATAATCAAAAGGTCTTAAGTCTGGGAATGATTGGCGGCCAAAATTGCGCCATTGGTTTGAAGACGAAAGAATTGATCTTAGAAATGGCCATCTATGATCGAGTTCAAATCAGAAGAGATAGTCGGGAACTAAAAATCATCACCGAAGCCGGTTTGAGATTAGAAAAAGAACTAGACACCGAGCTAATTCCTCAAGCGTTCAATCATTTGATCAATTTAATTCTAAAAAGCTGCGGTGGGGAAATCGCCAGTCAAACTTTTGATTATTACCCGTATCAACCTGTCTTACCGGAAATAAAATTTGATCTCCAGAAACCGGGTCAATTTGCCGGCATTAAAATTCCGGTTGACTTCGCTCGAAACACTCTCAATCGTTTGGGTTGTCAATTAAAATCAAACGGCCAATCAGTCAATCTTGTAAAAGTAATTCCTCCTTCTTTGAGAAAAGACCTAAATCTGGAGGAAGACTTAATCGAAGAAGTAATCCGTTTTTGGGGTTATAACAAAATTCCCGTCAACCAACCTATCTCGAAAAAACAACTAACAGACGTCACTCCTGATAGTTTTTATTTGAATATGCAACTTAAAGAGAAACTCGTTCTTCTGGGCTATGACGAGATTCGTTCTTGGCCGTTGATTAAAAAAAGTCATTTTTATCCCAATAAAACGATTAACTTAAAAAGGGTTAAGAAAATTTACACCGAAAACAACATCAATAGTCATTACCCTCTTCTTCGTCAATCGATTGTCTCTTCTCTGATCAATCAACAGGAACAATTGGAAAAATTCAAAGTAAAAAAGATGGAGCTTTTCGAAATTGGTAAAGTTTTTTACCAACACGAGAATGAATACTTAGAACATCATTCCTTGGGAATTCTCAGTTTCGATCGGGATAAATTAGGGCAGGATCTCAAGCAGTTATTCAAAGAATTAAAGATGAATCCTCCTCGAGAAACTTCTTCCGTTGGAATGAGCGATTTCCCGGTTAGAATCGAACCGATCAAAAACGTCTATTTGGCAGAGATAAACTTAAAAAATCTTCTGGAGAGAATGGCAACGAAACCAGAAAAAAAACTCATCAATCATCAGAACAGTCCTCGATCAACTCGAGAATTAACTAAACAAATCATTACTCTTGACGCTAATTTAACTTTCGATTCTCAACAAAAAGAAACTCGATTAATGGAACATTATCTTGAAAAAATTGGCTCCGGAAAGGTTTGGCAAATTCAAATCGTCGATGTTTTCCCTGTCAAACAAGGATTCAAGTACACTCTAAGAGTCTCTTACTACAACTTAACCCAAAAACAAGCCAGGACGATTCACCTCAAAACTTTTAACCTTTGATCTCCTCAATCTCATCTTCTTGAGCCTGTTCCAAAAATTCCTTTGCCGCGCTAAGAACCTCGGGATGCTTTTCTTTCAATTCGGTCAAAAACTCCTCAACCGCTAGTCTACCTCTTTGAGAAATTTGTAGAGCACTTTGTTTTACCAAAATACCCCTGGGTTTCCGCCATCGGGGATCTTCCTCCTCCAACCAATCTTCCTTGTCCTCACTAACCTTTTCAAAAAAACTATTGATTATTCCATCCTGTTCTTCTCGAGGAAGCTTTTCCTCCGCCACCAACACCCAAAGAACCTGAAGAGTTAAAACTACCTCCTCATGAGAGTCTTTCTTTAAATCGCTTGGCAAAGGAAGCTCTCTCCCATAGGGAGAAGGCCAAGGAACACCGCGTTTTATTGGTTCGTTCATTGTACGCCCTGATTAATTATAACATCGGTGGCAAGGCGTTTACGGGGTTGGAATTGTTGTTGGAATCGGGGAGGGAGTGTTGGTCGGCGAAGGAGTATCAGTCGGGGTCGGGACTGCTGTTGGCTCACTCCAATCCCAAGGTTTATTGACTCCAATTTTAATTTGGCCTTCCTTCTCTTTATTTTCCGAATCCCAAGCTTTAACTTTAATAGTGTAAATCCCGTCACTCAAAGTAAAAATCTTCTCAAACCAAGAAGTATTCTCTAAAGTTTCCTTGGTTTCATCATTAATAATAATTTCAATCTTCTTGACCTCATTGACACTAATTATCTTTCCCTTAATCTTGACTTCATTATTATCTACTTCTATTTCATTTTTAGGTTCATCGATAACTACCTCCAGCCCCTCGCTCCCTTCACAATAATCTCTCGGGGCGTGATAACGCGGTTCTCCTTGAGTCTTGATCCATTCGTCTATTCCTTGTTGCCAACGATTTATGTCATCAATGGAAAAAGGGTCTTTTTCTTCAAAAACGAAATATTCTTTTTCTTCATACTCTCCTCGAGCAACTTGAACCGAAGTGGCCAATTTGTCTTCCCCTCGACAGATTTTTAACTTAGCATGAACTGGATCTTCTCCATTTGGTTCTGTTCCTTTAATGAAGTATTCCATTCGAGAAGGGTAGCCGTCATGGGTTCGATAACCGCTGATGGCGTCCACTTCAGCAGTAACAACACTTTCCGGAGCAGTAAATCCTAAATTGGGCTTACCTTTTAAACTCTCCTGAATAATTTCCCGCCAAATAGGAGCAGCTCCGGAAATACCAGAGGTAACTTGTTTCATCGGTGAGTTGTCATTATTTCCCACCCAAACTCCAACCACTATCTGGGGTGTCCAACCGACCGTCCAATTATCACGCTTGTCATTAGTTGTTCCCGTTTTAACCGCTACTGTTCTGCCTGAGACAGTCAAAGCATTACGAGAACCAAAAGTAAGCAACCGAGCATTATTGTCAGACAAGATGTGAGAGACTAAAAAAGCCACGCCTTCAGAAAAAACTTTCTTTTTTTTGGGTCCTTTTTGTTCAAATAAAATTTTTCCTTCCCGGTCTTCTACTTTTAAGATGGCAATCGGATCTACTCTAAAGCCTTCATTGGCGAAAGTGCTATAAGCCGACGTCAGCTCTAACAACCTAACTTCACCACCGCCCAAGGTGACTGATAAGCCTAAGCGGCGCATATTTTCTTTGGTTGGCGCTAGCGTGGAAATGCCCAAATCTGAAGCGGTTACAAGCATATTTTCGATTCCAACCAAAGCCAGAAGCTTGACCGCCGGAAGATTGATCGAATTGCCTAAAGCAAATCTTAACTGCATCGGGCCGTTGTAATTACCGTCATAATTAACTGGCACATAATCTGGTTGATCTCCACTCCCAGGAAAAATTGTTTCAACATCCATTATTAATGAACTGGCAGTATATCCTTTCTTGAAAGCAGTTGCGTAAGTAACTGGTTTAATCGCTGAGCCTGGTTGACGAAGAGATAAAGTAACATTGACTTTGCCATCGTAATCATCAGCAAAATAGTTTTTAGATCCAACCATTGCCAAAATTTGACCAGTTTCTGGATCAACCACCACCGCGGCTCCATTGGTAATATCTAAGCTTTCAACCACGGCAATCTTTTCTTCAATAATTTTCTGGGCTTTGTCTTGAAGTTCTAAATCCAAGGAAGTATAGACACGCAAGCCGCCCTTTTCCACCATCGCCTGGCCATACTGTTCTTCTAATTGTTTCTTAACATACATAACGAAATGAGGGGCTTTGAAATTGCCGCCGCCGCCAGCAAACTCCACTTGTTCCAGTTCTTCCACGGCTGCCTTCTCTTGTTCATCGGTAATGTAACCATCTTCGCGCATCCGTCGCAAAACTTCTTTAGTTCTGCCAATGTAAACATTCTCGCCAGAAAACGGAGAATAAACCGAGGGACGTTGAGGTAACCCGGCTAAAATAGCTGATTCAACCAAATTCAATTCTTCCACTTCTTTGTCAAAATAAGTTTCTGCAGCTGCTCCCACACCCCAAGCCGTTCCGCCATAAGGGGCTTCATTGAGATACATTTGTAAAATTTCATCTTTGGAATAACGACTCTCAATCTGAACAGTGAGAATGAACTCTTTCAGTTTCCTGGTTATCGTTCGTTGAGGAGTAAGGAGAACGTTTTTGACTAATTGTTGAGTCAAAGTAGAACCACCTTGTAATTTTTGCTTGACCACAATGTTAAAAACGGCTCGGAATATTCCCATAAAATCAAAGCCGGAATGTTGATAGAAATTTTTATCTTCAACTGCGATCGTGGCCTGTCTTAAATAATCGGGCGCCTCTTCCAGATCAATCGGGGTTCTTTTCTGATCAGCATAAACATCGTAGAGCAATTTTTCATTCCGATCGTAAATTTTAGTAGAGAAACCCTCTCGTCGAACGATTTTATCCGGTTGGGGTAAATCTTTAGCGTAAAAAGCAAAAATCGCTCCAAAGCCAAGAATTAAAACCAATAGGCCAATAAAACTAAAAAAGAAAAGCTTAGAAAACAGTTTGCTTTTGGAAAACTTCCCTCCGAAAGAATTCCTTCTTAATTTTCGAGTTCTTCGGCGCCAAATCTTTAACCAAATCATAAGACCAATTTATTCTAACAAAAGCCACCCTTTGCTTCAACTAAAAAGCAATGTTAAAATGTTAATCACAGTGAGCGAAATTGATCACGTTCTGACTAGGGGAGTAGAAAGAATTTACCCCAATAAGCAAGCTCTTAGAAAAGTCTTGTCGGGCAAGAAAAAAATAAAACTTTATCAAGGTTTTGATCCCTCAATGCCCAATCTTCATTTGGGTCATCTGGTCGGTTTACTCAAATTGAAACAATTTCAAGACTTAGGTCACCAGGTTATTTTTTTAATCGGGGACTTTACTGGCATGATAGGGGATCCAACGAATAAAAAAGCCGCTCGACAAAAATTGAGTCGTCAGCAAGTTCTGGCCAATGCTAAAAACTGGCAAAAACAAGCCAGCAAGGTGCTCAATTTTTCCGGCAAAAACCCAGTTCAAATCAAATTCAACTCTGAATGGAACGATCGTTACACGTTCAAAGACGTCATTGACGTCACGGCCAACTTTACCGTCCAGCAAATGTTGGAACGGGATTTTTTCCAACGACGCCTGAAAGACCAGAAACCGATTTACTTGCACGAATTTCTTTATCCAGTCGCTCAGTCAATTGATTGTGTCGAAATGGGGGTCGACCTAGAAATTGGTGGATCTGATCAAACTTTTAACATGTTGGCCGGGAGAAATTTAATGAAAGCTCTTAAGCAAAAAGAAAAATATGTTCTAACCACTAAGCTGTTAACTGACAGCCGGGGAGAGAAGGCCGGTAAAACTACCAATAACGCTCTTTTCTTAAATACTCCTCCCAATCAAATGTATGGCGCCATAATGGCCTTTCCGGACGAAATTGTTCCTCTCGCTTTTGAACTCTTGACCCAGATGGCCTCAAGTAAAATCGAGACACTTAAGCAAAAACTTGAACCAATGATTCTCAAAAAGAAGCTGGCTTTAGAAATTGTTGGCTTGATTCATTCTTCCCGAGAAGCCGAAGAGGCTCAAATAGAATTTGAACGGGTCTTTCAAGCCGGAAAACTACCCGGGAAAGTGCCTGTTTTTAATCTCGATCAAAAAACAATCTCTTTACTCGAGTTGCTCAAAAAAACAAATTTGGTTGCTTCTGGAGGCGAAGCCAAGCGATTAATTCGGCAAGGAGCAGTGGAAGTAGATCAAAAAAAGATCAAAGATTTAAATGAAATAATTAATTTAAAAAAGCCAATCATTTTGAGGGTTGGTAAAAAGAAATTCATCAAAGTCAAATGATTCTTTCTAAAAAACAAAAAAAAGTCTGGATTGGATTGGTTATTGTTGCTACTGTTGGCTTGGTCTTAAGTTCTTTCCTTCCTTTGATTTACACTTTTCTGAGATAAAGAAATGAAGCCGCTCAATTTGGAAATGCCTATTGGCCAGGTGTTGATGATTGGACCAGCCTACAGTAAAAGATTAAAGCGCTTGGAAATCGAAACCGTTAAAGATTTATTCTACCATTTCCCTCATCGTTACCAAGATTTTTCTTTAGTTAGTTCTATCAACCAAGTCCAAGCAGGAGAAGTGGTCACTTTGAAAGGGAAAATTGAAAATCTAAAAAACCAATATCTTAGAGGAGGACGAAAAATTCAAATCGGAACCTTGAAAGACGACACCGATACAATCAATTTGATTTGGTTCAATCAGCCTTTTTTAACCCGGATACTAAAAAAAGGCTCTCAGGTTAGTCTTTCCGGAAAAGTGGAATTAAAACAAGGAAAAATGACCTTGGTTTCTCCAGAATACGAAATTGATCAAGGAAAACAATTGATTCACACCGGCAAATTGATACCTGTTTATCCGGAAACTTACAAAGTTTCCTCCAAGTGGCTCCGTTCAAGAATCGCTTTCCTAATTCATCAATTGACAAGCAATCTACCGGAAGAACTCCCCGCATCAATTTTAAGAGAAAATAATTTACTCGAATTCAACAAGGCCCTTGAGCAAATTCATTTCCCTCTAAACAAGAAATCGATTGATAAGTCGGTTAAAAGATTTGCTTTTGAGGAATTATTTTTGCTCCACTTGAAAACATTGAGGCGAAAAAAAGAATGGCAGAATAAAAAAACTGTTCATGCACTTAAAGTCTTCAAGAAAGAACTTGAAGCTTTCGAAGTTAACTTAAACTTCAAATTAACTTTGGATCAGAAAAAATCACTTGATCAAATTTTAAAAGATTCAAGTAAAACGATTCCCATGAACCGCTTGCTTGAAGGTGATGTTGGTTCAGGTAAAACAATTGTCGCCGCAATCGTCGCTTTAAATGCCTTGCTTAATAAAACCCAGGTCGCTTTCATGGCTCCAACAGAAATCTTGGCCAAACAACACTATCAAACCTTAGGCAATTTATTCAAAAAAAGCGGTTTTAAAATCGTCTTATTGACTAGTTCGCAAAGAAAAAAAGAAGAAGAATTTGACCTTGCCATTGGAACCCACAGTTTGATTTACAAAAAAGCCCATTTTAAAACTTTGAGCTTGGTCATTATCGATGAGCAGCATCGCTTTGGAGTTGAACAGCGAGCCAAATTGGCACAAAAAGGTAAATTTCCTCACATTCTAACAATGACCGCTACTCCCATTCCAAGAACCGTAGCTTTAAGTCTCTATGGTGACTTGAAACTTTCTTTTCTTAAAGAAAAACCTGAAGGAAGGAAAAAAATCAAAACTTGGGTTGTTCCAAACAAAAAACGAGACAACGCTTACCGATGGATCGAAGAAAACATCAAGAAAAAGAAGCGACAAGCTTTTGTTGTTTGTCCTCTAATCGAAGAATCAGAAACTTTATCCACGGTTAAAAGCGCCACCAAAGAATTCGATCATTTAAAAACTAATGTTTTTACCAAGCTTAAATTGGGGTTAATTCACGGCCGATTAAAGGAAAAAGAAAAAGATCAAATTTTAAACGACTTCCGCAAGAGGAAGATTGACATTCTGGTGGCTACGCCAGTAGTGGAAGTAGGGCTCGATATCCCCAATGCAACCATGATGGTGATTGAATCAGCCGATCGTTTTGGCTTGGCACAATTACACCAACTCCGAGGTCGAGTCGGGCGTTCTGACCAACAATCTTACTGTCTCCTTTTCAGCGATCACCAAAGCAGACATGCCTTTTCTCGATTAAAAGCAATGGAGAGATTAAATGAAGGGGGCAAATTAGCTGAACTAGATCTAAAGCTCAGGGGTCCTGGAGAAATCTTTGGCAGCCGTCAACACGGCCGATTTCAACTAAAAATAGCTGACTTCGGTAATTTAGTTCTAATTAAAGAAACCAGGCAAGCAGCCGAAAAAATCTTTCCTCAGTTAAAGCAATTCCCCGCCTTGCAAGCAAGAATAAAAAAAGATACAATAACTTCGATTGATCCAAACTAAAAATGGCTGTTCCCAAAAGAAAACAATCAACTCATCGATCTGGTCGTCGAAAAGCCAGTCAAAAGTTAAAATTACCGGCTCTGAGTCGTTGTTCTCAATGTGGCAAATTTAAAAAACCTCACCGGACTTGTCCTTATTGTGGACACTGGAAACAAGAAAAAAAGAAATGAAATCGGCCAGTGACCCTCGTCACCTAAAAAGAATTAAAGCAGTTAAAAGCCTCTTTTCTTGGAGTTTTTCTAACAAATTACTTGAGGATCAATTGGCAGAAAGAGTTATTAAACATAAAGAAAAAATAGACTCTTTAATTGAGGCGGCAGCGCCTGAATGGCCCATCAAGCAAATCAATCGAATCGATTTGGCCATTCTGAGACTAGCTACTTTTGAATTGAAAATAGAACCGGAAGAACCACCCAAAGTGATAATTGACGAAGCAATCGAAATAGCCAAATCTTTTGGTAGCGAGAAAAGCTCAGCTTTCATCAATGGTGCATTGGGGGCGCTAATAAAATGACTCTCGATAAAAAACAGGTAAACCAGATTGAAAAAAGCTTAAACGTTGTCTTCAAAGATAAAACTTTACTCCAGCTTTCTTTAACTCATCGTTCTTTTCTGAATGAAAGCCATCTTCAGCAAAAGACGGAATCCAATGAAAGATTGGAATTTTTAGGAGATGCCATTTTGGAATTTATCATTTCCAATTTTCTTTATGAAAAATTTCCTCAAAAGGAAGAAGGTTGGTTGACAAATTTGCGTTCTAATGTTGTTCGAACCACCGCTTTAGCTCAGATAGCCAAAACTTTAAATTTTGGCAAACATATTCTCATGAGCCGAGGTGAAAAGGAAGCGAAAGGAAATCAAAATCCTTCCATTTTGGCTGACACAACCGAAGCAATCATTGGAGCCATTTATTTAGATCAAGGTTTGAAAGAAACCCAAGATTTCATTGAAACCAACTTTATGCCCATTTGGGAAAAATGGGTTGAGAAGGGGGAACTAAAAGACGCTAAAAGCCTGCTTCAGGAAAAAATTCAAGTTAACAATAGTCCTCCTCCAATTTACAAAACTCTGGAAGAAACCGGACCAGACCATCAAAAAGTTTTTATTGTTGGTGTTTACTTAAAAGATAAACTACTTGCCAAGGGCAAAGGTAAATCAAAACGAGAGGCAGAATCCAACGCCGCTCAAAAAGTTTTAACAAAGGAGGTTTAAAATGGAAAAATTACTCGAGTTTATTGTCAAATCAATCAGCAGCAAGCCGGAAGAAGTGAAAGTTAATGCTCAAGAAGGAAAAGAGGAACTAATTGAATTTCACCTTCAAGCCAATCCGGAAGATCTAAAAATTATCATTGGCAAAAAGGGACGGACTATCAAGGCTATCCGTAACCTGCTTAAATTAAGGGCCTTTAAAGAAGGCAAAAAATTTAATCTGATTATTGACGAAGAGGCATCTTAGAAGTTAAAAATGTTTTCTTTACCCGAATTTACTGTCTGATTCTGACTCTCTAGAGAAACTGTCAAAGAAGCTTTAAAATCTGTTAATTTAGTATAGGCTTCCTCTTCTTTTTGACTCAATCCCACAACTTGACTCTCCACCGTCCCCAAAGATTCTGGTAATGAGAGATAAAAAGAAATCAGGCTCAAATCGACTTGACTAAAATCAATCTCTTCGGACTTAATATCTAAACTTAAAACCTTAACCACAGGTAAAAGCTTTTCCAGGCCAAAAACAAACTCAGTAATCTGCTCCTGATTGCCCGAGAAAGAAACAAACAATTCAATTTCATTCTTTTCATTAACCGATGTCTTAACTTTTGAACCTGCTGCTGCACTAGACACCAAACCGGGACTCAAATTAAAAGCGAAATCCGTCAAATTTTTACTTTCTCCTAAAACTTTAATCGAATTTAAAACTAAAATTGGCTGTTTTTTCACCGGCAAAGCCCTGAGGGCCAGTTCATTTTTCTTTTCCAATTCATATAAATCCAAGCCTCCCAAAATTGCTTCCTTTTGAGTTAATTGGGCTAGTTTAGCTTTTTCTTTGGCCATCTCTTGACGCAATTGCCAACTAGACCTGATTTGAGGGATAACAAGCAAAAAAGCGGAAGTAAAAACCAACAAAAAGATAATCCCTGGCAAAAGAAAAGGACGATACATTGAATAATCAAACTTTGTTTTTTTCATTTTCCTTTAAACTTTAAATTCAAATTAAATTCGTAACTGCCTTCTTCCATTCGAGTTAAACTAGTTAGCGAGGCGATCTCTATTTCTTTTTTTTCTTTTTTCACTTTTTCAAAAAAATCACTTAAAATCAACGCATTGGCCGCTTCACCAGCAATGACCACCTGGCCATCCTCAACGAAAGAAAAACTGGTGATTGTTACTTGCGGGTCGGCCAGTTTGCTTAGAGTAGTGATCGAACGAGAAGCCAGATTCTGCTCCAAATCTAACTGAGTATTTAAAAAAGCTAAACGTTGTTTTAGGTTAAGATGAAGTAACTCATTTTTTTTCAAATCAATAATGCGCTGTTTTTTAACTTGGATTGAACGTTGAAGTCGAGATTTTTCTCCCTTGGCCCAAACAAGATAAACGAAGAGGCCACTACCGGCGACTAAATACAATCCCAGAACAAGAAAGCTAATCAATTTTATCTTGACAGCTTGCTTTCGAACTTTTAAACGACCTTTATTGCGTCCTCGAAGTAGATCTATCCCTTGACTCACAATTAAGCCTCCTTCATTGCCAAACCGGCGGCAACTGAATAGAAACAATATGTTTCTTTGGATAATTTACCAAGTAATTCCGATTGGTTCACTTGAATAAAAGGATTGCCAATTTGAACTTCCAAGCCCACTTTTTTAGTCATCCAATAAGTCAAATTGGGAACCATGGCGCTCCCACCAGTCAACAGAATCCTTTTAACCACTCGTTGTTCTTTTTGACTAACATAGAACTGAATTGCAGCGCTAATTTCCTTGGCAATGGCTTCCAAAACCGGCTCAATTGCCTTCAAGACTTTGCCTTCTAATCGTTCCGGGTTGGCTCCATATGCTTTTTTGTATTCTTCCGATCGAGATGTTTCCAATCCCAAACCAGTAGAAATCGCCCTGGTTAGAGCTTCGCCCGCTGTAGCGATAGAACGAGTAAAGATAACTTGACTATTTTCAACAATCGCCAAATCACTCGCTTTCGCTCCTAAATCAACCAACAAAGTTGTTTCCTTGGAAGCACCAACTAAACTCCTAGACATAGACAAAATTTCTGTTTCCAAACTGATCGGATTAAGTCCGCTGGATCGTAAAATCTGAACTGTCTTGTCAATCAATCGATTGGGAGAAGCGACCAGGAGAACTTCTAGTTTTTCCTTGCCCTGCAATGAAGTTTGGCCGACAATCTGGTGTGATAAAGTGATTTCGCTTAAGGGTAGGGGAACGTACTGCTCAGCTTCCCAATTTAAGGCCGATTCCAGCTCTTGAGAAGAAAGCTTAGGTAAACTAATCAATCGAGTAAAAACTTGATCTTCAGGCAAAGCAACGGCAACATTTTTAGTCCCGATTTTCAGTTCATCAATTAACTTTTTAATTTTCTGCGCGAGGACGGTCAGGTCATTTTCAGCATCAGAAAAAACACCCTTACCCGTAGAGGCGGTTGTCCCCGCTGCACGCAGGTCATATTTATCACCGGCTTTTTTTAATTCAACCGCTTTTAAATAGTGAGAACCAATATCTAAGCCAAAAAAATCCATAGGCAGTTTTGATAATTATTTAGTTAATCCCTGGCCACTGTACAGAACGTAATCAAAAAGAGCTGGAGGAACATCATAAAAACGACATTGTTCAATTTTGCGAGAGATATCACTTCCAACAACCGTGGCTGAAGACTGGTAGCAAGTCCCTTGAGACGGCAAAGATTCTGAAGCAGGCGAGCTAACGGCCACATAGTGAGCCTCTGACTCATTATAAAGCAATTTCAATCGAAGAAGATAGGGAATACCAGCTACGTCCAAACTTGCTCCAAAAGCAAGAACTTCTGAACCAATCGTCGCTCCGGCGCCAGCGTCAGAAAAATTATTACTGCCTTTTCTGCTTGCGGTACTCGGATCAAAAACCGCTCTTTTAATTTTAAAAGAGCCACTTTCTTGATAAACCAAAGTCGCTTCCAAGGCCGGAGTCGTTACTTCGTCATCAGCCGTACTTTCGTTGCCCCAATAAAAATTGATGGTTGCTCCTTGATAGTAAGAACTGGGATCCAAATCGCCATCGGCATCATGATTAACTAACCAAACCGACTGAACTTCACCTGATTTTAATTGCTCTGAAAAGAGAATTTCAGTCACTCCACTGCCGCCTATTCCAGAGGAAACAACGTTATAATTAACCTCTTGACCATTCAAAGTAAAAGTACCGCTAGAGAGTCCTAGGGCAACTGTTTTTTCAATCCCGGCTTCAGCTGCAGAAAAGGCTCGAGCCGATTCTTCTTCCTGACGAGAAACACGAACGTCAGTAATTGATCGAGAAATAATTGCTAAACCAATGGTCAAAGCAATCGCCATCACCAAAACGACAATCAAAATGGCTTGACCACGTTGTCTCTTTTTCACTTTGAACTAATCGTAGCAGAAACAAACTTTTAAAGTCAATTCTGCCTCGCAAAGTCCAAAATTAAAAGTTCCGCACCGTCACGTTAGTGGCAAAATCTAACTCCGTCTGTTCTTCTCTCCTGCCAGAACTCATATCCTCCATGGAAAAATCGATGGTAACTTGATCCGGCTCAAATTCGGTTCCCGGAAAACAAGTAAAAACAGAAGCACAACCTGACACTTGCGCCCGGCTAGAAGTCAAACGATCAGTGCTATCGATGACCACACTACCGTTAACTAATCTACCACTGCTGGAAGCCAAATAATCGGTCTGACAAGAGAAAACCGTTATCCCTTCATCCGGATTCTTGATGGCAATTTCATTTTGAGAACCGAGTCCAGCGCAAACGTAAGTGGCATCTTCAATCACTTCGCGAGCGTTACGAATCATTCGCGACATGACCAGAAGAGCGTAATCGCCCTCTTGTTTAACCACCTGATCAACTTCCGTCTTGCTGGCATTTTTTAAAACAGTCATAAAAAGGGTAGAAGAAAGAGTGGCAATCGTAATTAATAAACCAACAGCGACTAACACTTCAATCACGGTAAATCCTCTACGTCGCATGTGGTTGGACATGAGTTTCATTTCGGAGCAAAAAAATCTTCTAAAACTGATTCGTGGGTTTGACTTCCTTTGGTCCAAGAAACCGTTACTATAACGGCTAAACCAGCTCCTTCGTTAGTACAGCCAACCGCCGCAGTATAGTCACTTGGCAAATCAGTTAGTTTTAAATTCCCAATAGATTCACAATTGGCCTGAAAATCACTCCAATTCTGCGAATAGTAGTCATTCCGAATTGCTTCTATCGCTTCTTGAGTTTGAGAAGTCATATAACTTTGTCTTTTAGCAAAATCGGTCGAACTAATCGAGGAAACTGTAGCTGAAACCAATCCTACCACCGCTAAAACAATTACGGTAAAAGCAATCAAAACTTCGATCAGTAATTGTCCCGTCTGGTTCTTTTTTCTTTTCATTTAATTAATCAAGCCGCTGTTATTAATACTGATCGTTTGACTGTTCCCCGAAACATCACTGAGAACAATTGTGTATCCGCTATTTACTCCTTGGCTCAAAACTTTAAAAAGTATTTGATCTGTAACGTTACTGGTAACTCCAGTCGGAAAAGAAATTGTTTTAATAACAACTCCGTTAGGAGATGAGCCACCGGAACAAACCGGTAAAATTTCATAACCAGAGGTCGTTAAATCCAATCTCCAGCCCGATAGAGTCTCTCCTGACCCGAAACACCAACCGGTTGGTTTCTGGCCGCT
>Ga0208904_1001552_pt1 | contig 15526 bp, 35 predicted proteins | sample AntAceMetag02UKB_FD_184774 | JGI IMG/M metagenome (GOLD analysis project Ga0208904, IMG submission 184774) | Saline lake microbial communities from Ace Lake, Antarctica - Antarctic Ace Lake Metagenome 02UKB (SPAdes) (version 2) | ecosystem: Environmental > Aquatic > Non-marine Saline and...
GAACTACAACACTTGTTGAGGATATTTCTTTTGATTTTTTCATTATTCTCGTTGCTTTTTCAAGAATAAAAACTCTTATTGTTTTATTTTCTCCTTTTATCGTATATAGTTTTACCATTAAATTTTTCTCCTTCTTCTTTTTTGTGCTATTCTTTTATTTATTGCAATTTCAATCGCATCATCTTCTCCTAAAAATTCTTTTTCTTGTAATCTTTTTGATACTCTATCGTCATATTCATGAGTTTTTCTTCCTTCACCAAAATCTATTTTTATTTTTTTTATTGCCATTAGTGAGACCTCCTCTTTATTTGAAAATATGTCGTTTCTTTTTTCGCCATCTTTAATTGTGCTGGAGTGAATCCAACTTTTAATATTTCTTTCCTTGAGAATATTTCTATACTTCCTGATGGCTCATGATATAATTCGTAAGTCTCTTCTGCAAAATTTCTTACCTGTGTTAATTCAAATCTTGGCTCTAATGGTTTATTTATTTTTTTAAAAGAGTTGCTGTGTATTCCCATTAGTGTTTCCTCATATAAGATTTAGCATAAGTCATAGCTTGGGGTTTTGTTTTGAAATTTTTTAATGTTTTTGAGGTTATTTTATTATCTAATTCTACAATCCATTCACTTGGTTTATTATAGCCCCATGCTTCTTTATTATAATCTTGTTTTGTAACAAATAACCATAAATCTCCACTTCCACTTATTTTATCATAATTTCTTCCCCATTGATAATAGTCTTTTTTCTTTTTTACTAATTTCCAATCTTTAGTTGCCATTTTAAATAAAAGGTTCTAATTGCCTTTCCAATTTAGCTTTTGAAATTTTATCTTCCTTCATTACTTTCCTAACTGCTTCTCCGTAACTATAATCGTCATCCATCAATCTTAATACTTTTCTTGCAGATTTTGTTTTGTATACCATTTTATTTTAAATATCCCCCATCTTCTATAGAATCAATTAATTTTTTAAAACTATTTCCTTTATTCCATACTTCCCAATCATAGTAAATTGGTGATATATCTGAAAATGGTATAAATCCTATTACTTCATTTCCCTTAGAAATAGTATAACCATTCCCATATCCTTGTTTTGCTGTATATCCTTCTTTCTTTAATTGTTTTCTGAATTTAATTTTAATACTAGTTGCCATCTTAATTTTTCCTCATGTAAGATTTAGCGTAAGTCATAGCTTGTGTTTTTGTTAATTGTTTTTTTACTTCTTCTTCACTTTCACCAAAAAAATCTCCTACCCAAAAACTCCATATATGACCCTTAAGCCCTTGTGGAGAAGAATTTGGAGCAATAGCGATTGTTTCAGAAGATTTTTTATTTCCCCATTCTGTAACTTCTTTATCTTTTACAGGTAGTTTCTTCCAATCTTTAGTTGCCATCTTAATTTACTATTGCCCTCCAAATTCCAATTACTCCTAAAATAAAACCACCTACAATAATATAGTTAGTATATAAACTTCCTGAAGCAACATTAAACAATAATGCTAAAGACATAAAGATTGGTGAAGTGGCTAATATTATATTTGAATTTTTTATTATATTTGTTTTCTTCATTGTGATATTATTAATATAACCTTCTATTTAAATGTTTCTAAACTCAAAGGTTGCAGTGAAGTATTAAAATAGTCACCTCACCACCGCCTTTGAGAAAAAAGAGGTGATAGATAATTAAGGATTCTCTACTTTAAATAATTTTCTATTCTGTTTTGAATAATTTTCTATCTTCAAATTCAGCTTTTTTTCCTTCATTCCATAAATTAGTAGGTCTCAAAAATCCCACAACTCTTGACCAAATTTCACAACGTGTTCTTTCCATTTTAACCTCCATTATAATCCTGCTTTATCTAATCTTTTATTTATTTTATTAAATGTTAGTAATATTTCATCTAAAACTTTCTGATGTTTGATTTCATTTTGCATTACCGCCCTCGCTACTTGCATAACTTCTTTTGTTTCTTGTCTTACTTCACTGAATGTCGTTGGGTTTTTTCTTAGGTCGTTTAACATTGGTGCTATTGCATCATTATCATCTGTTGCTTTATTAGGATGTATATATTCTAATTCATCTGTTGAGAAACTTAAATCTGTTATTAACCAAATCTTTCCATCTTCTCCAGTTAAATATATTCTGTTCCCTTCATGTCTATATAATTTTGCTAAAGAATCTTGAATACTTGCATACTCTTGAGATATTATTTTGATATTTGCTTTATAGTTTTTTATTAATCTTATTTTAAATTTGCTTTCTATTTTTGGTATTGAATCTTCTAATATTTGTATTGCCTGGATAATTGCGTTTTCCCAATCTTTTGCATAAATTGTTGGCATTTTTATTATTATAGATTTAGTTGTTGTTTTTATTTTTAAGTTTCCATAATTAAATAAATCTTGTTCATTATTTTTTAGTTTAATAGTTTTGTTGAAATATGGCATTTGTCTTAGTTCATTTCTTCTTTGTTCCCAGTTTCTTGGTGATTCTAAAACTGCTATTTTGAAGTGTAAATTGTGTTGTCTGAGTTTGTATCTTAACGCCACGAAAGAATGTAGCCCTTCTGTTCCCTTGTTTGTTAATTCATACATAGAACGCTTTGGATTACTTACTAACCCTTTCTTTACTAACGACGATAAAACCTTATATATTGAACTTCTATTTACCTTTCTATATTTTGCAATTTCGGTAATACAAAGCCCTTCTTGGATGCCTTTTAGAATTTCATATCTGGCTAATTCGCCCTTGTTTGTCGCCCCTGTCTTTTTCATAGGAAATTAGTAAATCATCTTTCTTTATATATTCTTCTTACAACTTAATAGTAATACGACCCTATTTCAAAATGACACTTCTTCAATTAAATATTTACCACATCCCCATGTTTTTTCTTTCAAACTAATGCAATTAGAATCTAAATATTCTTTTGTTAAATCTTCTTTGTATATTGTTTGATTATCAATATTCATTTCATTTACATCTAGCGTTTGGTTTAATCCACACTCTCCTTCGTATACATTGCAATCTCTTATTAGAATTTTATATTCTGTTTCTTTATCTAATAAACTTATTATAATTAATGAAGAACAAACAACTAAAAATATTATAACTATTCCTGCTAAAATTTTATTTTCTGTATTCATCTTTTCTTTAATCTTACCTCCTTTTTATATTTTACCTCTCCATGTCCGCCACAATTTGGACACATAAAACTTATTTTATCTCCCTTTTTTTGCCATGCTAGGTTTACTCGTTTCCCACACATTTTACATCTGAGTCTTTTACGATTATCCATATTGCGAGAAGTGGATTTGAACCACTAACCTCCAGAGTATGAATCTGGCGAACTACCAAATTGTTCTATCTCGCATAAAAAAATAAAAAAAAATAAGTCCGATTTTCTCAGACATTTGAGTTACTACTATCTTAATTAAGCATTAAGGTAGAAATTGCTTGTTACTGTATTTTCATATTTAGCAGTTCCATCGCTGTCTTCTACTCCACTTGAAATAGTTGAGTCGTCATCAATAAATTCTTGTCCTGCGTATACAACTGTGTATATTCCTCCAGCCAAGTCTTTACCTGTTCCTAAAGATGCAATTACTCTGTAACTTGGTTCTACAGCTCCTTCAACATTTGGTACTGCGAAAGCTACAACCTTAGAACCTGCGTATGTACTTGAATAAACTGTTGGTACAGTTGCTACATCAAGACTTCCCATTGTAACATCAGTGATGTTAGCAGAAGAACCTGCAGGGAATTCTATAACATAAACCATTTCACCAGTTCCTTCTCCACTTGTTCCTTCTAGGTATACATCGAACTTAACTGTAGCACCAGCGGATACACCAGATAAATTAGTAGCACCGCCACCAATAGCATTAGTAACAGCATTAGAATCAGTGTCTTTAATAGTAATAGCAGGGTTATCAGAAGTTGCATAATACAATGCACCGTCTAATGTCTTTCCCCCACAATCCATATCAAACTCAAATGACTTATCAATTGAATCAGCATCACTAATTAAACACTCTAAAGCACTTCCTACAGCGAATGTAGTTATTCCAGATGTTACAGCTGTTAGAATCTTACCGCCATCAATACCACAAGTTATTGTAGGACTAGATGGAGCAGTTCCGCCAACTAAAATACTTCTATCTTGAACAGTTAGAATACCAGTTGAATCAGGGCAACCTTTTGCAGGTGCTTTCTCAAAAGTAGTAGTAGTTATATCTTGACCTACTGTCATATAACCTAACAATCCAATCAGAGATACAATTACTAATACTCCAAAAATCATCATTCCATTGCCTCCTTTACCATCTTTGCCAATTTTACTTAAATTTTCCATAATTTTTAAAACCTCCTTTCAGCACTATTAAATTAGTCTTTTGTAGAGATACCAAGCTCTTTTCCATGAATTATATAAGATATTTAACTATTTAAAACCCTAACTAAACATTTATATATGTGTTATTCTTATTATCTTTAATGAAAAGGGATGATAATTTATATAGTGTTTTTATGAAAGTGGGTGATAAGATTATTGAAGTAAATCAAGATTTTATTTTTAAAAATTATTCTCTTTGGGTTAGAGCAAGAAAAATTAGTTCTCTTGTTGGAGAGGTATATAAAAAAGACATAATCAAAGCTACTTGTGATTCGGAGAATAATATTTATTTAAATAGTCTTATTAAATTTTTAGAAATTAATAAATTTATATCTGTTGAAAGAGTTAATGGGTATAAAAATGTTATAAGGGTTGATAATTCAAAATTAAGTTGGTGGCTTAGAGATGCTGAACCTTTTAATGAATTTGAAAAACTACTTGTTACTAATTTTACTTTTAGATTTCTTGGAATTCCTATAACTAAACCTTATTATATTGGTGGATAATGGCTAATTTATCTGCTATTGCTGGTGCTACAAAAAGAAGTACAGGAACTATTCTTGGAGGTTTGTTTAGAATTAAGGTAGCTTATATTTTTGTTATTGTTTTATTTATTCAGGCAATTAGTTTAGGTATTAAAAATGGTGGTGGAACTGAAATTCTTAAAGCTCTTGGAGAAAGATTTTTTAATATTACTCAAGGACTTCAAATTACTTCTTTGGATATTATTACTAATGGTGCTTCTTTTGATGGAATCTTTGCTTTTTTATTAATTTTATGGGCTTTGTTTTCTAATGCTTATTTAATTTATCTTTGGATTAAATTGTTTGTTTGGATTTTTGGAAATAGTTTTTTATCTAATCAATCTCAAGGATTTGTAAATATTAGTTTAGCTGTTCTTACTTTTTTACTTATTCAAATATTTTATTTATTTATAGTTGGAAGTCCGATTGAAGGACAGACTAATTTAGATTTAATTAAAACTCCTATTTATTCTTTAATTGATTTTTTTAAGGCAGTTGTTTTAATATTTAGTTCTACTAATTTTAAAGAGGTTGTAGTGGAGAATATTTATCATTGTGGTAATTCTTCCTCTATTTGCATAATATGATATTTATAAATTTAATTGGTTGTTTTTTAATTATATTTTTAGTTTTTATTTGTTTTAAATTATATTTTCTTATTTATCGTAATGAATTTTTTGATATTAATAATATAGAAAGTTTTATAAAGAATAGAATTCATATATTTGCATGGAACAAGAGATGATTTTGTCTTCCGATTCTATGAAATTTCTTTGTCTAAAAAAATGTGATTATGTTCTTGAAAATCAAAAGTATCTTAGTCGTTGTCAAATGTTAGATGTCTTCGCTGATTTAAGAGATGAAGTTGATAGATATTGCTAAGATAATTCTTTTTTTAATTTTGTTTTATTATAAATTCCATAAACAGATACACCAATCGTCACTACTAAAAAACTTATTAGTAAATTATTATTTAGAATTAGAGAATTTATTAATTGAAATCCATTATTAAAAATAATTATGGAAACTCCGATAATCCATACTAAAATAGATATTATCGCAAATAATGTTTTTTTCATTATACTATTCCTACTGCCTTTAGAAAGAAATATCCCCCAATAATTAAAGAAGTTACTAACAATGATTCATCCCAATGATTTTTCATCCACTTTTTTAATTTTGTTTTAAATTTCATACCCTTCTTACCGCTTTTATTTGATTTGATTTCATAAATTCTCCTAGTTCTTTTCCGTTGATTCCGTTAGTTATCCCTGCTTTAAATTTTGCTTGTTTGTCTGAATAAGCCATTATAATTTCATTTAAGCTTGTTCCTTCCCAATTTCCTGTTACTAAATATTTTTTTTCTTCTGCCATTTTAATTTTTTGAATATGATGCCGATTTTCTCAGCTAATTTGTTTTTATAAGTTTTTGCTTTACTTCATAAATGATACTATTCCAGAGAATAATGCTCCTACAACAATAATCCATCCTACTACTTGGTGAACTATTAGTGGTAACCAATTAAGAATTACTACATTGAGAAATGCACCATCAACAAATAATCCCCCTACACCAATTAAAGCAATAACTCCGACTAACATTAATACAATATTTGATACCTTGTTTAATAATTTTTTCTTTGTCATTTTAAATTACCCCCTTTCAGTCTTTTATATTGAAGACAATTCTAGCTAAATATCCCCAGGTGTAGACGTATCCTATAAGACTTACTACGCCTATTGTTAAGCTCACTGCTACATTTAATTGATTTACTACATATCTTACTAAAAACATAGGAATAGACCAAACAACCCCTGTTACGATGCTTGTAGCTAACGCTTTTAGTGATAATCTTAGGTTTTTTATGTCGAAGAATTTTATTTTCATAATTCACCTCCAGTAGCTAACCACAATCCATAAATTACACTTCCTGCGATAGCAACTCCTGCAATTAATATAAACATTCCAATACTAAGATGTAAGAAATTAGAAATTATTTGTGTAAAAGAATTGAATACTAAAAGAAATGTCCAACCAATAAATAATGATAAAAATATTACTCTATTTCTTCTTTTTACTTTTTTAGATACCATAGTTTGTTTAAGTCGTTTTACTTTATATATCTTTTGTTTTTATATTATTAATATCAACTAAAAAGACTTGTGAATTTAGTTATCCAATTTGCAAACATGTCTGGCATTGCTATCAAAAAACCAGTTACTATTGCTATAATCAGCGTACTAAATAGAATCACCATCCAAAAATTTCCCCAGTTTGTTTTCCTTGACTTATAGGCAGAAGTTATTGAAACAAAAGATAAAAGTAAAATTGTTACTACTATATAAAGAAAGTAATTTGGTACATATCCAGTTGGTATTATTTGTGTTATTGTTTCGTTAATCATTTTTTAGGGTGTCTACATTTATCTGTTTTATTTCTGCCTTTTCCGCCTTCTTTTCTTCCTTTCTTGCTTCCATCTTTTGAACCATATTCTTTTGCCATTATCTAAATTTCCTTTTAATTCCTCTAATGAATTTCTTTTTATTAAAGTATCCTAGCAATGCAAATAAAAATATTATTCCACCTGATATTAGTAAAACCATTAATTTATTTTCAAGTACGAAACCCCAGAAGAAAGCAAACAAAGCTATAATAAATATTGTTCCAACTATTGGGAAAGTACAGAATACTATTTTATCTAATAATTTGTTCTTCATGAACAAAACGCCTCCACTTCACTACAAGTCCAAGTTTTTCCTATTGTTTCGCAAACTTCTCCAGCACTTGTTAAACTATTTGAATCGCAATAAATCCAAAGAATTCCATCAACATTTATACATCCTACTTTATCTGTTTGAGAAACCCATTCACCATTCATAATCCAATCTTCACAAATTAATTCAGAACGACCTGCAAAATCTGGGAAAGCTACAACTGCGAAAGCTCCTAAATCGTTTACTGGTGTTCCATCCCAAGTATAAATTTCTTCTTCGCATTCTTCATTACATTCACTCATTAAAGTTTCTTCATATACTGCTTCACATTCATCTTCACAAGCTATTATTTCGTCTGAATAAGATGCCATACAATATTCATATTCGTCGGTATAAATTCCCCCTGAATGGTCACTACAATAATTACTTTGTGTTATACTACATTCGTCATGGCAATCATAATATATATCATCTGTTTCATCCCAACAATCATTATCAAAACAAAATCCTTCTCCTGATTCGTCTATATAATTATAACTATCTACAATTCTTAAAGATTGTAAAAGAGAAGTAAATCCACCTGTTGCTATATCTCCATGTCCATAACTCTCAATATTTAATCTTAAAAAACTCGAACTTTGAAGTAGAACTAATACTGAGATAATTAATCCGAAAAAGATTAACCATCCTATCCATTTATTTTTTTTCTTATTTTCTTTCATTTATACCTCCGAACTAAACTATGAATTCCCCAACCGATTAGGAAACCGATTAACCACATTATAATTAGTAATAAAGGGGCATAAGATATAATATCTATTTGTTTGGAAAACAAATCTGGTAATAATGTAATTCCTATAATTAATCCTAAATAACTTCCCCACATTTTAAACGGATTGTAATTTTTCTTTACCATTATTCACACACCACCAATTTAACATTTGAACGAGCATTTACATTACAGAATCCATCATTTCTTACTTCCATTCTAAAAGGTGTTTGTCCATCATAAGTTACAGGAACTACTTGAGGGTTTCCATAATTTGAAAAGTCTACTACTTGTGAACTTCCCCATGCTAATCCACTTGAATCATAAAAGTTAAATTTAACTACTGGCATTCCTGGAATACAAGCTGGAACTGATAATATTCCTTCTACTTCTATTTCTGCACAAATTGGGTTATTTCCTGGCTCTGTGTCTAAAGTTATTTCATAAGATTTAAGTTCGCCTGGTACTACTGGGTAATATGAATAACCACCTTCTCCTAATACATCTCCTAGTTCTAATCCATCATGAACTATCAACATACAATAATCTCCCGACCTGGTTTCTGTACAAATATATCCAGGGTCACAAGCAATAACTACTGAATCTTCTAAATCTCCATCACAAAAATATTCTGTTACTGCCCAACTTCCTGCACAATTATCATAAGCAGTGATTGTTCCATCAATAGTAAGCCATCCTGGTCTATATTCATCTTTTCCGTCTGAATCTGTACAAGTTCCTGTTATTTCTGGGTTTACGTGTAAATCATCATCATTTGTTCTGCATCCTTCACATAGTCCAGCGAACACGAAGTCACCAGCTACATATATATTTTCTGAGCTTACTGAATTACCATCTAAATTAGTTGTTCCTTCTGCAATTTTTAACCAAGTATCATCTGTTTTTTCTCTTGCGAATATTTCACAAAAGGTTGTAGGGTTCTTAGTCCAAATAGTTCCTGTTACTAAATCTCCAAAATCAATTGAACTTGGTGAAATTGTTAATCTGCAATCTGCTGTTGGAGTAGTATCTAAGAATTCTTGTTGTTCTGGGGATGCTCTATCTTCCCATCTAAATGCAATTAAATTATTTGTATAACCATAATAAACTCCTCCAAATATAATTATAATTAAGACAAGCCATACAAAGTTGAAGATATTTTCTTTAAACCAACTTTTTTTCTTTGTTTTTCTTTTTGCCATTATATTTCATCTCCTTTGTTTAATAAATTTACAATCATTATAAATACCGATACTATTAATCCGAATAATGCTAAACCCATGTGTTGAGTATTAAAACATGATGTGTTTATTGTTTTTATAAATATAAATATAAATATATAATAGTTCAAAAAATTATTTAACCAGTTTAATGTTTCCATTTTGTTATATAAAATTTATTTCATAAAGAAGATTCCATAAGTAAGAATTCCTATAGCTATTAAACCAGCAGATATTGCAATATAGTTTAATATTTTTTTTGTTTTCTTTTTCATTTTATACTCCTATAATTTATTTAGTCTAATCTTATCCTGAACAATATCCAAATAAGTCCTACTAAAAATAAGACTATTCCAGCACCAAAAATTTCAGAATGTATTTGGTCAAGGAAAGGCATTACTCCATTAAATTTATATATAAGATAACTTGAAGTCATTAAAATAGCTCCGACTATTAACATAATCCATTGCGTTAGTTTTGACTTGTTTTTCTTTTTCATTGTAATTCCGTAATATGTTTAATTAAGTCTACTATTATAATCACACTTGCTAAGATTCCAACATTATAAAGTGGTATGTATAAATGAATTCCTAATAAATATAATACTCCTACTATTGCTCCTGTTGTTAAAGCCCATCCAAACCAATGTTTTGGGTCAAGCAATACTTCTTTAATTACTTTTTTAAATTTCATTTTTTATTTTGTTAGTGCGAAGTAAATCATTCCAATTACCTGAAACGTAACTCCAATATGATATACAGTAATTCTTCCTAAATTAAAGAACCATGGCATAATATAATCTGGCGATTCTCCCATTAGCATAACTATTGTTGGGATTAATAATAAAAATACACCTAATACAATAAAGATACCAGCGAATAAATCATAATAATGATGAGTTGAACTTCTTTTCCAAATACTTCTACCGATTACTATAAATAAAAATACATGAAACAATGCGAATGAAATCCAGAGCAAACTAATTAGGGGAATTTTAATTCCAGAAATAGGTGTTCCTACTGCCATCCATCCTACTGGGCTACTCGACATCATATTTACTAAATCGTTAAATAAATAAAAAAACAATCCATACAAAATTATTGATAATACTTCCCATCTATCAGGTCTTCCAATCTTAAATTTTTTCTTTGCCATTTTATCTTTTATTTTTGGCTATATAATCTATAAAAGTATATACTGCTGGTACTAATGCTAAAATTCCTATATATCCAAACAATTTAGTAGATATTTCAACTCCAACAACTAAAAACATTCCTATTAATATTGCAGACAACCCAAAAATTATTGCAATAAGCTGAGAAATTTCGTTTTGTTGAATTCCATCTTTTATCCATTTCCCTAAACTAAATACTTTACCTACAATTAAAAAAGCAGAACCACCTAAAATTAAAAATACAGCGTTCATATTATCATTTAACCAACTTATATCAAATGTATAAGATAGAAAGATTGCTAGGAATCCAGTAAAAGAAATTATACTTAAAAAATCTCTGAAATCGTTTGGTATTAATTTTGTTCTTATCATTTTCTTTTTCTCCTTTTAGGTTTCATTGAAACTATTGCTACACTTCCTAATATTGTTATTACTATTGCTATTGCTGAAATGTTTACCCATCCTGCTGTTTTACATCCTGTTACTTCTGTTTCGATTGGGTCTATGAAAGGCGTATATGCTCTCCAATATAATGCTCCATAATCGTTTTGCGTTTCTGTATATTCAGTTTCATACCAATTACAAATTCCTTCATCGTCTTTTACACATTTACTATCTTTGCAAACTTCATTATCTTCACAATCAGAATTTTTTTCACATTCTGCTGGAAGTTTGCAATCTGATGGACAAGATGTTATTGATTCATAATTTTGACAAGTTCCATCTCCACAGGTATCAATTTCTTCTGCATCATCTTCTGATTCATAACTTGAACAATCTTCATCACAATTTATTGGAGAAGATGTAGAACATGCTTCTACACATACTTCTACATTTGATTCACTTGATGATGCTTTTACTACAAATGGAAATTCAAATGATTCTTTTAATATTATGTTTTGTCCTTCTGGTGAAATAGAGCCATCTGTTGTTGTTGCTTTAATAACTACATTTCCTTCAGAATCTTCTTTATTTGTTATAATTGCTTTTGCTGAAAAACTTGAATCTGTTTTTACTTTACTTAGCATAATTAATGTTACTGATGGTTTTACTTCTTTAGGCGGTTGATATACAAATGAATTATAATATTTTTGGTCTGCATCTATTGTAAATTGTACATTTCCTAAATCTAAATCTCCTATGAATCTTTCATTTTTAACAGAGTAATCATTGAAATTTGATGTAAATCCTATATTGTCTCTAACTTCCGTTAAAGCTGTTAATGGATTAAAAAAACTTAAATCATAAAAATAGTTTTCAAGTTCTGTTTTATATTTAACATTTGGAGCATTATTCACCATTAAGATAGCTACATCTGAACCTGAAGTACAATCTCTTTTACTTGATAAAATTCCTAAACTTTTGAATTCTAATTCTCCACCATTATCATAAAATGTTTTTGTTTGCGTTAAAGTTCCGTCAATTATTTGTTCACTTCCAGAATCATCTTTTACGCTTATTAAAGCTGTTCTTTCTGAAGATAATAATTCATAGTATGTCATTGATATTTTTCCTACTATTGTCCATCTTTCTTTCGTTACTTGATTTAATTGATATGAACAATATGATTCTTTTTTAGAAACAGTTAAAACTGCTTCTTCTTTTGGCGTTATTTTTGTTCCGTCTGAAAGAGTTTTTTCACCTGGTAAATTTCTGAAAATATATCCTTCATCTACACTATCCGCAACTCCACTTATCAGCCAATGTAAATCTCCGTTAGTATCTTCGTATGTTGAAACTGCTGTAATGTTTTGCAAAACACCACTAGCGAAAATTAAGATAAATCCCGTCGCTAAAAGTCCTATAAAAATTCCTACTTTAATATTATATCTTTTTATTTTTGTTCCTAGTAAAACTACGAATCCCATTGCAACTAATCCTAATCCTAAAACCATAAATCTAAATGTTGATGAGAAATAAAATACTGCTAAAATAATTAAAGTTATCACTGCTAAAATCGCTAATCCTGCAATTTCAAACTGACCTCTTTTGTTCATTTTAATAACTTATCCTGTTCCTATTTAATAGTCGTGACCAAATGTTAGGTTTTGATTCAATGACTTCGCCTTGTTCGTTTAATGTGTATGTGTCTTCAAATGTTAATTTTATATATCTTAGATATGTTTTTTGTTCTCTTACTTGTAAAGTTGTTTGATTATTATCTTGTGAATAGGTGCATTCGCCAGAACAATTAAATTGATATTGATTTTGAAATTTATTTTGAATCTCTTTCATTTCTTGAATTTTAATTTGGTCTTGAGAGTTATATTTAACTTGAGAATTCTCTTGTGCGAATACTCCTGCCATTGAGAATAATAGTAATCCTAATAGACTGAGTGTTATTATTTTTTTCTTCATTTTTCTTTATATTATTAATATCATATTCTATTTAAATGTTTACTTTCGTGGTTTTTTCCTTTTCATCCAGATTATTAAAGCTATTAAGCCAAATATAGATACTGGAATTAAATAAAAATAAATTGGGGTTTTATCTTGAACACAAACATTTATGTCATCACAGAAATATCCATCTGGGCAACCATATTCATTACATCCAACTTGTTGAATATTACATTCGCCTGAATAAACACACATTCCAAATTGATTACATTCCGACGAGATTCCAACACAAGGTATTATACAATCTGTCTTACTTATACATTGTAATGCAAATGCTTCTCCTTCTTTATAACATAATCCTGAACTTATTTCACAAGTTGCATCGCCTGGGCAATTATCGTCACTTATACAATCTTTACTAATTATTGATTCAAATATTTCTGACTTAATACAAAGTCCTGTGTTTGCATCGCAAGTTGTTTCATTTGGACAATCTAAATCTGTTGCACAATCTTTAAAGGCAAATACTGTTTCTGCACAAATTCCATAAGAAGTACAAACATATTCATGTTCTTCTATTGTTGGACATCCTAATATAGTACAAGATAATTCTCTAACGTCATCTCTAACACAATATTCTTTATCTGGGCTTAATGTATAACCTGTTGTGCAAATATCTCCCGTCGCTGTTAAGAAAAGTGGCTTAGATGCTATTGTTATTAAAACTGATTCTTTTTCTATTGTTTTAAGATTTACCCATTCTAATGTTTTTGTTGGGTCTCCTAAGAAATTTAATCCAGGGAAATTTATTCCTTTCATGCTAATTTCTAAAGTTGGTTTTACTCTTAATTCTGCTACTGCTGTATTTGTTGGTACGTTGAAAGAAATCACATTATCTCCTGAAACAATTACTTTTTCTAAGACTTCTGTTTTAGATACTTTGCCAAATATCGTCGGTGTTTCAAAAACTACAGTTAATTTAACTTTCATATCTTGATTTAAATTATTTTTAAGATTTACATCAATTACTATATCTTGTCCTTCTACTATACTTTGTTGTGATGTGTCTACTTGGACATCTACTATATTATCAGACAATTGTAAGTCATATTTATTTCTCCAGTACTGTCCTTCTGTAAGATAATGGAAATTTGGAGTTTGAGCAATTTTAATTGTGCTTCCTATATTGTCTGTTAATATATAATCTTCATTATAAACTTTTCTTGCACAATGATTAGGATAACCTGTTTGTGGGTCTTTCCTCCAAGTTTGTAAAGTTTTAATTAAAGTACCGTCTTTATAAATTTCTATTTGTTGATTTGGATAATTATGAGGATTCATATAATCTGTGCATCCAAAAGTTGTTCCTGTTCCAAAAGTTGAAACAAATTTAAAAGTATTTTTTCCAGTATTAATTGAAACTTCTTTTGATACTACCGGATAACGAGGTCTGCAATCTTCAGTAGCTGTGATAATACATTTGTCAGAACCTGCCCATTCCCAATTCCAATAAGTCATCCCACAAGGATTTTGTCCAACATAATCTCCATCCCAATATCTTCCAGATTCTCCAGTACATTGAACTAAACCTGTAATTTTTGTACTGGTATTAGTAAAAGTTTGACCAATTCCAAAATAACCAATGACTAATAATAAAGAAATTAAACTAACGCCTATAATTATATTTCTTATGTTCTTTTTCATGTTATCTTTAAGTATTTCTTTTATTTAAATGTTTGTTTTTTATATTATTAATACTGAATATCAAAGTACCGCTACTGGAATAATGCTTAATATTAATGAAGTTAGTATTACCCAAATTGGTTTAAGTGGAACTTTTTTTGAGATTGTTTTTTGTGCTATTATAAATATTATGATAAAAGGAATAAAGAATACTAATAGATAAGGTAATCCGAAACTTGTTTTTAGGAAAAATATTTTTGAAATTAAAGATTGAAATGATGTAAAGGATGTTATTTCTAAAAACATTGTGACACTTCCATCTCTACTATCTTCGTCTATTGCTTTAATATTAAATTGATAATCTCCTATTTCTGCTTCTCTTGGAATATTTAAAATGAAATCTATTGTTTGTGGCGTATCTTTTAATTTCGCTAATTCAAAAGATGAGTCTGGAAATTCTACATATTGACAAGCCGAACCATCTACATCTTCACAAGATAAAGTTATTGTTACTGAACTTTCCCCTATATTTATAAATTCAATATTTTTAAATGTTCTTTGAGTTCCTTGTGGCATAGAAGCATCAATTCTATTTCCTCCCCCTTTTACTCCCATAGTCCAACCCTTTGTAAGTTCTGCTATCGTGATTGTTGTAGTTGAACCACCTCCACCAGTTACAACTCCGCCAGTAGTTATTGAGGTTGTGAA
>Ga0208904_1001553_pt1 | contig 15524 bp, 19 predicted proteins | sample AntAceMetag02UKB_FD_184774 | JGI IMG/M metagenome (GOLD analysis project Ga0208904, IMG submission 184774) | Saline lake microbial communities from Ace Lake, Antarctica - Antarctic Ace Lake Metagenome 02UKB (SPAdes) (version 2) | ecosystem: Environmental > Aquatic > Non-marine Saline and...
TTCGTCTAAAACCATTCTGACTTTATCCCCTTCGTGAAGTTTTTCACCGAGCTTGCCATCAACAAATTCTTCAACCCCTATATATTGCTCAAGTATATAGTTTTTATCTTCTATCATTTCACCAAAGTTAATATGAACAAAAGGCGGCGTCATATTATCATAAGTCTTTTCTACATTGTAGTACATTTCTTTTTCTTCTATGCCCCATGCTCTAAATTCTATATCCATAATTTACCCCTTTCTTACCGCTGCTTTGAATCCTTCATAAATCTTAAACGCATCATCTAACCATTCCGGGCGTTCAACGTCATCATCGTTCAGATATTCGCGGCATATCGACGATGCCCGCTGCGGGTCAATAGTTGTCTTCAGTGCATCATCTAACCCGTATTTTTGTATCAACTCAAATGCTTCCTCCGTACCCTGAAACGTTGCGCGAACATCTTTCCGAATGTATACAAGATGGTCATCAACCTTGATATTCTGGATTCCGTTGTCTTGCATAAACTCTAAAACGTCCGGCTCGAGGTTAGATAATTCTTCTTTGACATTTTCAAGTTGCTTCGCTAACTTCTTTTTTTGGGTAGCTAATAGCACATACTTTTTAAGTTGTTCCATGATATCCTCCTTTTTATTTATTAACCCGCGCTTGGTCAACCCATGAACTCCACGAATCCGCAAGCGTTTGGACATCAACGCCCATAATATGAGCAAGCGTTGCCATGTTGTTTGGACTTGGCATACTTGACCCGCTCTCCCAATCACGCACTGTTTGCGCAGTTGCGCCAACACCTGCAGCAACCATGCTTTGAAAATACCCACTTTTTCTTCGCCATGCCCTCAACGGATTCCTGTTCCTCCATGCCTTGAATTTTTCGTTTTCCATTCTTTCCACCTCTCCTTTATACTAACATAATAATAATAACTTGTCAACGTTTATTTTCTCTGCTCTTCCATGCTATATGCAACTCGCATGTATCATGGCATCCGCTTTCTCTGTTTCTGCATTTATAGCATGGATTTTTCATTTCGGGGCTATCAATCTTAAGTTGCCCCACTCGCTAACATTGAAGTTAACTGTGTTGCCGCCTTTAAAACTAATCAATATGTTTGGAGTAAACCCATCATATGAAAATTTTGTTTTTTCAGCTCTTAATATTTGATTAGTTATTACTCTTATTGTCTCCACGTTGATTGCTGAACATTCTGCTTTTTCTACAATGTTACCAAATATACATGTCATTTCTTTTGTAATGTCCATCCAATGCAAGTTACAATATTTTCCTTTTTCAAAACGCATAGTTCTACCAATCATTTTACTCATTTCAATATCTCCTCAATTATTTGTTTGCGTTTCCGCAGTGCCGCGTATACTTGTTCGTCAACCGTTCCGTTCGCAACAAGATGAATATACGTTACGTTCTCATGCTGTCCCGGACGATGCAGCCGCGCCACCGATTGCAGGTAGTTGCCTAGACTATATCCCATCGAATAATATACGCAATAATGCGCACGCACCAGCGATATACCAACGCCACCCGCTTGTATCTGTACGCCTAGAATATCAGCTTTGCCCGCTTGCCAATCTGCCAAATCGTTAACGCGCCCGGACAGTTCCATATAAGTTTGTCCTGACGATTCGACCGCTTTTTGTATCTGGTCAAGATCATGCCGGAACCGCGCAAACACAACCACTGGTTCATGCGATGGCAGGTCTTCGAATATATCCATCAACGCTTTTTTCTTCTCGTCGCCAATCTGTGCCATGCCATCATCTACAGGCAAATACCCGCTTGTTATCTGCTGCAATCTAAGCAACTTTGACAATGCGTTTGCAGCGGTAACCGTGCCTTCTTTTACCTCGACAATAAAATTATGATACATCTGATTATATACTCGCATTGTTTCCGGCTTCAGCTCAACATTGCGGTATGTATGAACAGCATCCGGCAAGTCAAGTACATCCGCTTTGACTTGGTATGCTATGCTTTCAAACTTGCGGCGCAGTTCATCTTCGTTCTGATACCCGCGTATCTCGTATCCTTGAAATCCACCCATCACAGCATACCGTGCCCGGAACAATGTAAACGATGTTCCAAATATGCCTTTATCCAAGAACCGATACTGCGCGTAAATATCAAGCGGCGAATGTGCCATTGGCGTTCCTGTCAACGCTAACCGATACGGCACTTTGTCACCGAGCCGTGATATAAACCTGCTGGCTTTACCGCCCGGCGCCTTTATTCTGTGACAATTATGTACAAGGATTCCTTCTGCAAAATAATTACCTGTTGTTGTTTCTATGTTATAGACTTGACGACCAACGCTACTACTGCGTCCAAATCGTCCAGAATTTCTTTGTTCCAAAACCGAATTATTTTCCATCCTTGATTTTCTAAAAAAGCGGTTTTTCCTTTGTCGGCTTCTTTTACTTTTTTGGAAAGATGAGAAAATCCGTCCACCTCTATTGCAATTTTCAATACAGGTTCTGCAATGTCTATTTTGTAGCATGTTGGATATCCCGCTTTCATTTTGGTCTTTACTACATACTCCATCGACCATCCTAGTCTCGCTGCAAGAAGTTTTTGAGGAATCGTTGTCCCCGTTCCATTGCCCCCATTCAACATTGAATATCCCTTTTCCCTTAATGCGAGCTGCGCTTTCTTTGCTACTTTCGGATCGCGAAACGGATTCGAGTTTGAGTGCAGATGCTTGTATAATTTTTCCTGTACGTCTGGTCTCTGTCGCATCTTGTTCATAGATTGCCTTGCTTTTTCTTTGCTTTCTGGCTTTGACATTTGATATTTGCTTGCACAGCTCCGGCTGCAAAATCTCCGCGTTCCTTTTTTTGCTTTCCGCCCCGGTAATTGATATTCTTTCTCGCACCACTCGCATTTTAGATTGTAAATTTTTATCATTTATATCACCTCTATGTAATTTTACCACAGTGAACCCCATTGTGTCAAGTTGTCCAGCAGGAATGTAACCTTTTTCTTCCGTCCAGATAGGATGATTCGAAGTAAGCTCTAAATTATCTACTTTGCAAAGAGGCTTTTTTGTTATTCTTTTGAAGCAATGCTTAACTTGACTTTGTTGTATACAATTCAATTTATGATTATAGCCCCAGACCAAATCGCCCTCTTTTAAAGTTTCAATTCTTTTCTTCCCAAGTGGTGTATCTATCATTGTTCCAGCAGGAACGCATTCATCACATACCACCAAATCAAACTTTGCTGCAAAGATAACTTTTGCAATATCTTCGCGCCATGCTGCTTCATAGTTTATAACAACAATCGCTTGTTTTTTCAAGGTTGTTTGTAAGGCAAGAAACGTTTCAATCTTTTTCGCACGCACCGCGCACGAGCCTTTCGCGTCGTTGTATACTATATGCCCGGCGTGGTCTTCAAATTCCGTGCGCCATACATTCAATACCGACTTTGGACATATTATCAATGTGCGTTTATGTTTGCGGTTTATTACAAGGTCAACTACGCACTTTGATTTACCTGTTCCCATCGCCATTGCTAACATCGCCGCCGGTTGATTGTATGCAAAATGATACGCTTGCAACTGATGCCGCCATGCTTCCGTCTTTCTAATTTCTGGTTGCAATAAATCATCAGCGGTTTTGACATGCCGCATATCTTTTGTGTTTGCCATTTCCATGAACCGTGCATCGCCGCTGACTTCATCCGGGCTGAACGCTTCCATGATGTTTCGTGCGCTGCCGATTGTTGCCGGGATTGTCCATACAAGATGCGTTGCGTTCCAATGCGCGCCCGGAATAGCTTTGATACGCAACCTATCATCATATGGGCACTCCACCGCAAACTGTATTTTATGCGTTCGTATTTTTATCATATCGCTTGTTCCATTCTTTCTGCGCTTCTTGACGCGAATCATATATAAACCGTCCAAGAATTTCATCTTCATATGTTGCAATTGGACAATCTTCACTTGCACCGTTATCTATATTGTGTATGAATTGAAAGCCTAATCCCGACCACGGATTTTCTTCATAATCTGATTCATGTTGATTCCCTTCGTCGTCACATATTCCAATGCTGACCTCGCCACCACAAAAAGGACATCTTATAATCTTCATTACTTAACCTCCTTCGCTGTACCCACCATAACATTTACGATTGGTTGCAAGGTTCTTAAATTTTTGGTAAAGCTTTCAAGTTCAATCGCTATATTATCTAATCTTTTTTTATTATCGTTAAATGCTTTGACTTGCTTGTACATTTCCCAAACTTTCATTTCTGTTCCTACTTTTACGTTTTGTAACTCGTAGCCATATAAACCTATCAAGTTTGCCAACTCCACTCCGGATATATCTACGATATAATTGTCACTACCTATACCTATAACATTCATTTCTACTTCGCCTCCTTATTTAATTTCTTGCTAATCTTCGCGCCGCATTTGTCGCATACCCAATCTCGGCTTTCGTCTGCCGAGAACCATACACTTTTACACTTTGGACATTTTCTCATAATCATTTTGTTTCCTCCTTATATACAGGTCTATCCGCAACCTTGATTTTTGATATCTCTTTATATATTAACTGCTGCATCAATATCCCGCGCCGCGATTGCGTTGTTAAGTGCGCTTTGTTGCATAGCGCATCAAGCAAATATACCGCTTCATCTGATATTGTCATACTTATCGTCTTTGACATCGGATTGTAACCTCCTTGTGCGCACCGTCGCTTGCCCCCGTTTGCGTTTTGTAGCGACAATGCGGTATTTATATGTCTTTGCGAATACGTGCCTTAAATCGCCTTGTATCAAACCACTTTTCGAATAACCAGCAGAATGCAGCTATCAAGACAACCACTGTGCCAATACCTATCAGTAACAATGGCGCAATCATTTGTCAATACCTAGTTTGCTTAATTCGCCCATCACATCGTATCCCAAAAGCTGAGTTGCATAATCCACCATGTCAATATTCGGATTTTGCGATACTTTCGGTTTCTCCGTTTCTCCAAGTATATATTCAACGTCCACCACATCGCCGGATACCAGTTCGTCATAATGCTCCTTGATATAAAGGTGTGCATTGTGCATTGTACGGTCATTATAATCAAAAGCATTGTATGTAGCTATATGCCCTTTCTCCATTCGAACAACCATAATGCAGGGATAGTCTTCACTATATCCTTGGTCTTTTAAATGATACTGCTCTGCCGGATTGTCGCTTTGCATTTTGATTGCCATAACAGGGATATATGTTCCTCTGTCTCTAATTTCAATAATCTTAATTTCCATTATATTTTCTCCTCCGTTTCGCATTTTTCATATTTAGGGCATACAAGATATTTGTTTTCCGTACCCGGCACTTTTATTATCTTGAACTTACCTGCACCGTATTTTTTCTTGTAGTGTTGTTTCATATCATTGAGCTTTTCAAATTTTCTCATATCTTCCTCCTTGTTTTAAATAAAATATATTCCGTTATCGTCAAGAGCTACGTTCCCTGATATTTTGTTTCCGCATTTGTTCCCATTGAAAAATAAAGTTTCCCATCTACCCCTTTCTAAATTATATATTGCAGAACCCCAGCTAAACTCATAAACATCATATCCGCTTTTTTGTTGCTTTTTTGATTTAAACTCTATTATGTTATTCATTTTTTCCATTGTATAAGCACTTCTTTCTTACCATTATATTTTGTTCTATCTGCATCACCTTCCCAAACATCTTTAATTTCAATCGAAACATCATCAAGCAGAATACATACCCATGCGTATTCTGCATCATCAATATGATGCGAGCGTGTTCTTAGTCCAATTTCATTTAATGCTTTTAATAATGGTATTGCTTGTTTGTTTGCAACAAATTCGCCGTCTCCAAAATCCACAATTTCATAGTCTTCAGTAAGTTCATGATGATGATTACAATATTTATATTTGTCTGTTGATTTTTTCATATTTGAATCCTTCCTTTTGGTGGAGTTTCACTAAACCCATTAAAACATATTGCATCACCACAGATATATACCTCTACTTCAAAATATGTGCTATCTATACAGCAACCCACATCCTCGTTATCAAGTATTTTTATATTAGTTGCGTTTGGTTTAAGTAAAGTAACAGCTAAAATCTTTTGCTCACTATTCATATTTTTTGTCCTTTCTCTTCCCTGCTATAGCCCAGTTGGTTTTCCCAAGCCTCCACATAATACTTAAAGCGTGTTCCAGCTCTAGCACTGAACACCTAACATCATAAAATTTCATTCTTATGTCTCCTAAATTATTAACCAAGCACAACATCCATTGTAGTAAATTCTTCTTTTTTACTTTTAATGGTTACATTTTTAACCTTTAAAAAATTATATTCCCATGTTGCCGGAAGGTTTACTAATCCTCCCGGCGCTACTACTATTATTCTGTATCCACATACATGCGTATTGTTTCTCCGCGCCCGGATTTATTATTCACCTTGCGCTGTTTCAATAAAATCTTCAAACACGTCGCCGTCGTACATTGTAAGCCATCTGCCACAATTCCTACAATACGGTTCGCCGTACATAACAAATCTTTCCTCTGCCACTATGTCACATCCACACTTATAACAACGATGCACAACTTTAGCGGGTGGGTCTTCTGCGTATTGCAGTAACGGATTTTGCATAATTTAAGCCCTCCTCTTTCTTATTACGTTCATATAATAGCATAATAATAATAAGTTGTCAAGTCTTTTTTATATAAGGGATATTTAGCACTATTTTTCACACCACCCGTGTTTACTGGTCGGTAGCCAATAGTAATAAATACTTATCTAATAACCATGTGAATGTGTAAACATCAATAACAATGGGCTAAAATAATCAAATAATCAAATAACCTTTTATTTAGTTCAGAAAATGAAAATATAAAAAAACTCCCTTATATAGAGAGCTTCTTTATTAAGCGATTTTATTTCGTATCTGCCAGCGCCGATTCAATTAGATTCTTTACGTATGCTGTGATATCATCTGCGTTTTTCTGCAATGCCAACATTGACCTTTCTGATAAATCGCTTTTAAACGCATCAAACGCTTTATAGCTAATTTCTTTAATTTGTTCTGCATTTAGTTTCCCGCCGTTTGTTGCTTTAAGTTTATCAACAAGACTCGCTTGCAATCCAGCGACTACTTGATCAGCTATTGTTTGTGCTTCGGTTATCGCTGCTCTAAGTGCTTCGTTTTTGGTTTTCCCTCTTATCCATGCAAACCCTGCCGTCACGAGCGGCACTATAACCGCTGTAAAGATAAGACCTATAACTGTAATCATTATTTCCGTCCAGTCCATTTTTCTTTCCTCCTATTATATTAATTCTGTATGTTCTAATATTAAAGCCTGTAACGCTTCATCTGCTTTTTGCTGTTCGCCATTAGTTTTACCGCCCCGACGCTTAATCAGATAAGCATATTGCTGCTGTATGTTTACCGACATAGCTTTTTTCAAAAAGACCTGTGTTTCTTGTATTTCTTTTAAAGCTGTGCTATGAAGAATACACTCAGCAGGGTCATATTGATCTAACTTCAAACGTTGAGCTTTCCTTGCGCTATGTATTTTAATCATTTTTCGTACTCCTATTCCCATTAATAAACTCCCCGCTGCTATTGCTAACCCTTTCAGTATGTTCTCCATTACATCAACCTTTCTGTTGCTACTTCAACGCTAATATTGCTTTGCTGATTTTAGCTTCTAATGCCTTGACCTTAGTCGCGCTTGTTGCTCTTGCGTCTACCATTTTAAGAAGTGTCAATGCGTCTACTATTCCAGATTGCGGCAACCCTACCGATTTTTGAAACGCCTTTGTAGCTGTTGCTGTTTCATCACCGTACTTACCATCAACACCGAACTTCGGTAGCTTGTGCCCTTCAAATATTAAATCGCTCTGCCACATTGTTACGTTTATTCCTTTATCGCCTTTTTGTATCATATCTTCCTCCTCCCCTGATATTAAACTTGTCGGATCTGCCGTCAGTATAATTTCCCATTTCGAAGATTCCCAAACCCTTGAAGTATGTACGCCTTTACTGCCTGTGCTCTCGATTACATATCCATCACCAATATATATCTGCACATGATGTATTCTGCGCCAGCGATGAATGTAATATTTGTTTCTTTGGAACAACAAATCGCCAACCTGTAAATTTTTGATTATATCATACTTATCCGCTGTCGTTTTGTGTTCCGTTGCCAACCCTTTTTTGTAAAAGAATCTGCCTTGTTCTGCTGAAACTCTTGGTAGCTCGATATCAAATTTTCTGAATACCTTACGCACATATTTAGAACAATCCAATGTTTTGTATGGCGTGCCTAAGTCTTCTTTCGCTGTTTCTAGTATTTCTTTTCTTAGTGTTGTTATCATATCTTTCCTCCTTTCCTTTATGCTGTTCTTTTCCACATATAGACTACAAAATACGGTTGTAAGTTTTCGCTATCGCCATCTCCTGTTGAGTCAGTATCGCCTATGTCTGCAATACTCGTCATGTTAACGCCTTGCTGTAATTCACCTGCACCGTTTATGCCAGGTGTTCCCATTTTTTGACTGTTTGTATGAGTATGCGCTTGCAGCTTTTTATGACCGCCTGTTTCTTCTACTGTGTCAAAATCAGTATCACCACTATCTATACCTACTAACACTTTTCCTGCTCCAAAAGCTGACCAAGTACCGCCAAATAAAGTCGCAGGTGATGTTGAGACTACCGATATATATACGGCACCTACGGGATATACAGTTTTCAATAAATCACTTATGCTTTTTCCGCTATCTTTGAGCGTATCGCCGTCTGTACCGTCAAATGTTGCAATGTTACCATCAACCGCAGACGATGGCCCAATTGCGCCCTCCTCTGGTTCTTTGGAAATAAGCGCGTCGTATCGCGCAAACCGTGCAGTGATTGCACGCTCAATGTCATCGCCGTCAAAATCAAGAACAAGGTCAATCTGTTCATACCCTGTCAAGACATCATAGTTGTAAATAACTTTTATGACCTGTGCATCGTCCGACGAATAATCGCTCTCGACGGTTATGTAATCACCGCATTTAAAATCGTCGTCAATCGTGTATGCGCCATAATTATTAAACGAAACTTTGACGCCAACCTCCAAAGCGGTCTGCGCCAGTTTTTGTTCCGCTGCATCCGTTAACTCGTTATCATCTTCAACGTCGCGTCTGTCAACAAACAATTCTCTTCTTGCGTACCCTTCCGGCTCGGACGCGCCATCATATACAAGGCGTATTGTTCGGTCTTTCCCTGCGCCCTGACCGCCGCAATATACGACGTTACGATAATTAGTATAATCCTTTTTGTAATGATACGTTTTCGCTGTTTTCCATTCTGTTGATAGAGTGATCGGGCTGTTAACAACCTGCGAGTTTTTTCTGTCAACGCCTTCTTCTAAATCATAAGTTATAGTTTCAGCGTCCGGGTCATATGCACAGGATAGCCCCATTCTGTCAATCGCAAGAAGCTCGTATACTTCGTTTAATAGCTGCTTGTGCCTTGTCGACCAGTTAATAGTTGAGCCTCTAGACTGGTCAGCGGCGAGCGTAAACCCTTCAAGCTGACGAGCCGCCGCTGCTGTAGCCCCTGCGTTCTTTGCCATCATAGTTTTAACGATATATTCAATATCTTTTGCGGAATAGCTGTCCGTGTCATACCCTGTCGGCGGAATAGTCCATCTGTATACTTGGTCTTTAAGTTCTGTGCCTTTTGCGGTTAAAAAGCTACTGCCTTTGTCGTCCTTTTCGCTAATTTCAATTGTTTCAATCCAGCCTATTCGATTGCTGTCAAGTTTAATTATTCTGTTCTCTTTTAAATAATCAGCACCTTGCATGTCGGTATGGACAACAATCGAAAATGAGCCTTTGCAACCCCAGCCTTTTGTAAATTTAAGAGCAGAATAATCGGTAACTATTCCTGTGCGCACCCAATCTAAAGCGTCACCTGCCGCAACGGTTTCGTATACATCAATTATAGGTTTACTCATCTAAAAAACCTCTTTCCACGCATCCCCTATGTTTACTTTCATTCCTGAAGCGGACTTCCATGCGTCTCCTACGTTGACTTTCATATCTGAAGCAGGTTTCCACGCATCGCCGACATTTACTTTTGAAGGCAACTCGTATGTAATGTCAAGATACGCGGCTGACCCAGCTAAGTTTTCTGAGTAAACATACAAAATATCGCCCGCAGTACCTTCAACTGTTTCTCGCATTTCAAAAGAATCATACCCTCCTGCTCTCATTGCTTCAATTAATGTTTTTGCGTTAAAAGTTGTATAAGAATGTGCTGGTTTATCTGGTACAGTAGTCGTGCCATAAGCAGAGGCGTTTATTGCAGGCTGGTTATTCCATGTTACAGTCGCAACGTTCCACGCAGCTGTGATGGTATAAAAACTCATGCTAATATTAACAGATGAACCACCAAATAATATCCCTGTATCGATTTTCATCGAAGCTGTTTTAATTATTGCATTAGCAGGGATACTCGATAAATCAAAGCGCATTAACACTCGTTGAGTATAAGTACCTAAGACTTCCCCTGTCCGCATTATTGCGCTTGTTTCATAGTTGACAGCAGGGTCGCCACTGTTAATATGTGTATCATCTGTTACATAAATTGTTGGTGCTGTTGCCATTTCATTCTCCTTTTTGCAGCTCGGCATAAGTAACATTAAAATTACCAAGCAGAGTAAAATTATTCTTTTCATCATGCGGTATAAGGAACAAGCAGCGTTCCTTTTGCGTAATCTGACGCTGTCGGTTCTGCTCCCGCATCGTCATAAAACACAACATTAACTATTGCTTCCTCGCTCGGTAAAACATCATGTGTAATTTTAATGCCGTCCGCTAGTTTAGCGTCCGTGATATTTTTTGCTGCAATATGTATTGTATCAATACTACCGTCAACGTATTGGTCGCTATCGACCGAGTTAGCGGACATATGAATTAAATCAATACTACCGTCAACGTATTGGTCGCTATCGACCGAGTTAGCGGACATATGAATTAAATCAATACTGCCGTCAACGTATTGAGGGCTATCGACCGAATTAGCTTTCATTTTAGCCAATGCGATTGAATCATCTGCATATTTGGTCGCGCCAACCGCCCCAACAGCAAGCTGAGCGTCATCAACTTCTAAATCTTGTATTTTATATCTTGCACCGACAATACTTCTGCCGTCAGTCACCGATGTTAAAACGCCCACTGTTACTAAACAGGTAGCAAGCAATACCTCCCATTTTGTATCGCCAGTAACAAGCGCAGGAGCTGAAGGAGCGCCCGCCGTGCCAACTCCCTTTGAAACTTTTGTCAGATATGTGTCGTTCGGCAAATCGTACTCAACAACGATATTATCAATTCGGCTGTTTCCTGCTGCTTCTGCGTCCAGCGTCTTTAAAAGTGGGTCTGCTCCATCGGCATGTTCGTCTTGGATATAAAACGAACCTTTGCTCATATATCCACCACTATCAATGCTTATTTCTAATCCGGCAGTTCCCAGCACTTCCAACTCGTTGTCTACGCCTGGAACAACCCCCGTTGATAATAGATTAGTCCATAGCGCGTGCTCTGCCGCTGTGTATGACGGTACATCCGCCGTATGGTCAATAAATCCTCCTTGTTCTGCCATAATATTTCTCCTTTCTTATACTCCAGAATAATGATTACTATATGTTATATATAATTCAGGGCTTCCGCTTGTCGATGAAAAAGCAATCTCGTTTAATCCATATTCTAATTGCCAAAACACGCTGCCCGAAACTATCTTGTTCCATGCGTCCGTTTCTACTCCTGCCGCACTAACAAGCTTTACGCTCGGCGCATCAGGGTTTGTATCAATTAACAGCTTTTCATCTGTTCCCAAATCAATATCCTGCGTTGTAATTGCTTCGCCTGTTGTGCTGTTTGTTATAATCGGGTCTACAGCGTCTGGCACGCTTCCTCTGATGTCTATTATCACACTCGCCGGGTTGTCTCCGACATAGTCTATTTCGCCACCTTCGCCTAGAGCAGCAAACGTAATCGGAAACGTAATCGGGAAGGTTAATCCGCCGATGAACGCTTCCATTTTAATTTGTGTTGCTGTATAATCTAACCAATCAGGTTTTGGACACAGAAAAGACATATTATATTCTAATTTGATTTGGTTATAAACTAGCTTTTCCGTTTTAGGTTTCAATGCAGTAATAGCGTTGATTTTGTACTTTGCGCCGTCGTTTTCATATACCAAAACTCCCTGTCCTAGATTTGGGTTAAACGCTCTTGCGATATCTCGCCGTTTCGTGGTCAGTTCATTTCGGATAACCCAATCGACCGTAACAATACGCATCTTTTGGTTAGACCCAATAAATACCTCGCCATCTTGCCCGTAAAGCGGCGTTGTTAATACTTTGATAGCGTTGCTGTCTAGCCCATCGATTCCTTGTAAATGAATATCTGTATCCTCAAATTTATACGCAACTTTCCCGTTCGGAACAAATTGTAAATCATGCGTTGTCATATAGCAAATCCTTCCTTCAGTCCTCTAGAGAAATCCAAAAATTGCAAATCGGCTTGTGTCCCTGCTGGAACTTCCGGCTGATACGTTGCATTAACCGTTCTTTGATTATTATAAACAACATTTTGATTGGATGTCGCTTGCGCGCCCATTGTTCCTGCCCTTGCCATAGCATTCGCCATGTCTACCACTTTCTGTACTACGTCGGGAGTGCCTTTTTCAACGCCCAAGGCTACACCTGCCGGATAATAACCGCCGCTTTTTTCTCCGACTTTGGAAGGTGAATGGCTTATTTGCGCTTTGTTAAAAGCATTATTCATTGAATATGCTAGACTTTTCGCTTGGATTATCAAGAATTTTCTCATTTTCTCTAGTCCGATTATTACTCCTGCTACATAATTATTTCCAACGCTAATACCAGCAGCAACAAGTTCTGATTGCCCTGCTTTTGCACTGTCGACAACCCCTGATACTACTTTATCGCCTACATCTCCGGCAGTTTCACCAATAGCCTCGCCACTTGTTTCTATTACATCATCGACATTCTCCATAATATTTCCGGCAGCATCAACCAAAGGTTCAAATTCTGCTTCTCCATAGTCTGCTGCATCTCCAAATCCTGTTGTTGCTGTGTCCTGCAAAGCAAGAACGCCCAAGCCGGCTTCTATGTCAATATCGCTGAACTTCGATTTCATACCTTCGGATAGTTTACCGCCATTTTTTTCCCAATCGTCTCTGATAAGCTTCCAACTATCTATGCCAATGCCCTGTAAGCCGTCCATAGTATTTTGAAGAGAACCGCCAATCTCTACTCCGCCCTTTTCAAAAGATGTAACCAAGTCATCAAAACCAAGATCTGATAATGTTTCTAAATTACTGTAATAGTTAGCCATGTCTTCTTGATTTTTCAACCAGATATCATTCAAATCATCAACCGTTTTAGCTTCGTTGTAAAGACCATCTTCATTTAATCCGAACAATGTGTCTATGTGTTCATTTGTTGCGTCTTCAACTGCCTGATTGTATTCCTCTAGTTGTTTTTCTCTCTCTGCTTGTGATTCTGCTTCAAGCTCCTCTATCGCTTGTTGATGTTCTGCCATTGTAGCAATGTATTCTTCTTCAGTTAATCCCATTTCAATATAGTTCGATTCCATCATGTCTTCTAATGCTGCACCATGTTCCGCATAGTTAAGCTCTTTATCCGCAAGCCTTTGTAAATCTATAGCATCTAGTTTATCTTTCTCCGTTTGACCTTTTGCCATTTCTAATGCAATAACTTCAATAGCTTCTACTTCTTCAGCTTGCGCCGCTCCCAATTCAGTAAGCTGTGCGTCATACGCCGATACAGCTTCTGTTGCTTCATTATAAGCCTCATTTGCTTTATACATAGCCGCATTTGCTTGCCCTCGAGAAAGAATATTTGATTTTGTCAAATCCTCTTCAGCTAAATCGAGATTTCTTCTCGCTTCCGCTTGTTTTTGTAATGCTTCCGACAACACTGTTTGCAACGCCGTTACTTCAGCATCCTTTTTCTTCAAAGCAATCATTTGAATTAGTTCAGTGCCATTATCAGATATTTCTTTACCATATAAATGCAACTTCCCAGTAACATCATCAATTGTAACCGCTTCTTCACCAAGTGATTTATTGAGCAATCGAACCTTTATTCTCATTTTGTTCGTTACATCTTCGTTGCTTTTTACGTCTTTTGCTAATGATACAAGTTCTTCACCTAATTTATTAGAAACATCCATATTAGCTTCTAATTCAGATTGTGTCTTTTCAAGTTCATCGTTCATTTCTTTTAATTCTTTTTTAATTCGCTTTGCTTCCTGCGCCAAAGGGTTGCTAACAAATATTGCTATAACCGCAACAAGTGCTAAAATTGCTGCAATGATAACCCCAATCACCCCAAGCGCCATTGTCATCCCATGCCCCATTATTTCTGCTGCTTTTCCTGCCACTACCATTGCAGCAGCTTTAGCATATAAAAGTTTAATGTATATTGTTTCTGCTACACTTATAATCGGTAATATTATAGATGTATATAACAGTTTAGCATTTATAATACCCCAAACAACAGCTAAAGCAGCTAAGACGCCTATCATTACTGTTGCTACTCTATTCGCGCCCGTGAATCCGTCAACCACAAACGCCAATGCGGATGCTACAAGTCCTAATGCGCCCGCAACAAGTTCAATCACTGGAGCTAAAGCCCCGAACAATTTAATCCCCGTATTCGTTAATTTATTAATTGCTTTTTCCATTTTGTATTCTGCGGTATTGGTCATTTCTTTAAATGCCGCATCTGTCAAGCCTGCGCTGTTCTCCATTGTATTAAGCGCTTTATTGAACTTTGCTGCTCCTGTTTCGCTGGCAAGCGATAATGCACCACTGGCGCTTCTTGTGTTGCCAAACAAACTTAACATTTCAATGTTGTTATCATTGGCGTATTTTTGCATTTCAACTAAACCGTCAGAAACGTTTCCGCCTTCTCGTACAAATTCAGGGAACGATTTTCCGTTGATTCTTTCAAACGCTTGACCTGCTTTGCTTGTTGTCTTGGCCAATTCTGTAAACAATGCTCTAAGTTCAGTTGTAGCTTCAGCAGTACTTTTGCCTCCTGCGGTCAACGTTGCAATAGCTGCACTCACCTGGTCAAATCCCACTCCTAAATTCGCGGCAATTGGAATAACGCTTGATAACTGCCCGCCTAATTCTGCAATCGTTGTTTTACCTTCGTTTTGTGTAGCCAGAAGCATGTTCGAAATTTCCATGACTTTAGATTGCTCTAAGCCATATGCGTTTATAACTGTAGTTGTCGCATCAACAGCCGTGTTCGTATCTGTGAATCCTGCTTTTGCTAACTTTAAATTTGTTGTTAAAAAAGCTAATGCATCCGCACCATCGTTCGTAATTGTCACACCTGCCGATAGTGCCTGATAGAGACCTTCGTTTAACTCCGTTGCTGCAACGCCTGTTTCGTTAGATAAATTAATTATGTTCTTTTTTAATCCG
>Ga0208904_1001554_pt1 | contig 15517 bp, 20 predicted proteins | sample AntAceMetag02UKB_FD_184774 | JGI IMG/M metagenome (GOLD analysis project Ga0208904, IMG submission 184774) | Saline lake microbial communities from Ace Lake, Antarctica - Antarctic Ace Lake Metagenome 02UKB (SPAdes) (version 2) | ecosystem: Environmental > Aquatic > Non-marine Saline and...
TTTTCTTCGGGGGTCGAGAATTAACGACAGCGACAAATTTAATTTTTATATAATGACTTTCGTTAGCTCGAGCAGATGACTGACGCAGGCTTTTATATTCTCTCTAGAAATAAAAAACTACCTAACTTTCACTACCCATATACCATAACACCAATTTATATACAAAAAGAGATTAACATTTATATGGGAGATAACAAAAGATATAGCTTCTACCACAGCAAAGTTTGTGCACGTCAGTGGGAAGGAGCATTAGAAATAAATAAGAAAATCCAAAAACCATTAGAGAGAAGATATGTCAAACTGATGAGCAACTCATTATACGTAAAGGCAGAAAGAGTCTCTACTGAACTATCACAATTAGTTCTTGAAGAATTAGTTTTACAAGCTACAATAGATCGAGAAAGAGATCATTCTTCCTAATTATCTAACCTTCACAGCTGTACCGAAAGCAAGCATCTCAGAAGCATTCTGCATTATCATTGAAGTGCTAAATCTAACACCGATTATCGCGTTAGCACCCAAATCAACAGCCTCGTTAACCATCCGATTAAACGCCTCGTCCCGAGCAGTCGCACTCATATCCGAATAAGTTTTAATCTCTCCTCCGACAATACTTTTCAATCCTGCCCCAATATCTCTTCCGATATTCCTCGCACGAACAGTATTCCCTTTAACAACACCAAGAATCTGCGTTACTTTTTTCCCCGGAATTTCATTTCCAGTTGTAATAATAAGTTCTGTCATTGTTTTTTCCTCCCTTTTGATTTAGTTGCTCGATCTTTCCTCTCCTCAATAGAATTTTCAGACTTATTTTTCAAAATTAAAATTCCAAGGATTATTCCTATAACCCCATAGATCCAACCTACAATAGGAATGAACAAAAAAGCAATTCCTACTAGAATAACAATCGTTCCCGTCCATTTTCTAAATGTATCGTCCATAGAAAAACAAACAAAAAAGACTTAATAAATTTATCTTTTTAATCAATTTAAAAAAAGTTATTTCTTCCCCTCTCTGACTAAATTGATTTTATGTTTCGGGCATTTTAAATCATTACATGAAACTCCTGGTTTATGTTTAACTTTATAATCTCCTTTCGGACAAACACAATATCCCCCTGGCCCTTCACCACTTCTTTCTTTGTCTTCAGATCTTCTTTTCCAACCAAGACCCCCAGATAAACCAAAAGCAGACCGATGGTACCCCGAAGAAACCTCGTGGCTCTCAATCTGTATAGAAAGATATTCAAGTTCCTTGATATTCCCCAAAAGATTTACTTCTAACTTTTTTCTTATTTTTTCAGCATCCATGACCTTAAATCTAGAAGGAATTTTAATCGACAACTCTGCAAAAACTTTATTCCCTAATTTCTGAGTTTTTATTGAACTAACTTCTACTTTATTCTTCTTAGAGATCTCTTTAATCTTCTTTTCAAACTCTTTCCCTGCACTCGCGCCCAATAAAGAATCTGTTGTTTGCCTTCCCAATGAAAAAGATTCCTTCAAAATATACAGCCCAACAACCAAAGCTAAAACCGAATCCACATAAGGAGAATATCTCACTAAAAACAGCCCTAAAAAAATAACAACTGAAACCAACAAATCTATTCTAGAGTGAATACCATCTGAAACTAAACTAATCGAGTCATGTTTTTTCCCAATATAAATTTTCAACGGGGACATAATTCCATTAACTAACGCAGAAATTCCCATAACTAAAAAAGCTAAGAACCCCAAAACAAGAGGTTCAGATGTAAAAAAGCCTTTTATTGCATCGAAAATAATCCATAAACCGGATAAGAAAATAATTACCGTTATCAACAAACCCGAAATAACTTCTGCCCTTTCATGGCCATAGGGATGCCCTTCATCAGCGGGTTTTGTAGCTATTTTTATTCCTACAAAACTTAAGCTAGAAGCAACCACATCAGTAGCAGAATTTATTCCATCTGCGATTATTGCAGCAGATTTACTAATCACTCCAACAAAAATCTTGCCAATAGCTAATAAAAGATTAACAACTACTGCTAAAATAGAAACAAATAATTTAGTTTTCATTCTCCTTTAACTAGACTATTTCTTAAATGTTTTTAATTCTTTCTCTATTTCCTGCATTTCTTCTTTCAGAGCTTCGAGCTCACTTTCCAGAAAAGTTTTTTGTTCTTCCTTGCTTGGCTGTTTAAAACTAGCCCTTCCAGGGAAAAATCTTGGGCATCCGCCCCTTCCAAATCCTCTTCCAGCTCCGCAAGGCCCTAATCCTCTTCCAGTCATTGGCCCCTGTCCAGCAGGTCCTGTTCCATCAAATCTTGGCATTTTTATTTTCCTCTATAAAATATTTCAGTTTAATTACTTCTAAAAACTTTTATGGTTTTTGGAAGTATGAAAATCAAAGATTTTCATTATGAATACCTATTCATTAAACTATTTAAACCTTTCTATTATGAATACCTATTCATTAAACTATTTAAACCTTTCTATTATGAATACCTATTCAAAAACAATTTCACTCTTCAACGCTCTCAGCCTTTCCAGAATCAACTAAAATTTTAACAACTTCCCGAGGAATATTTGCGATCTGACCTTTTTCAAAAGGCCCCAATTTATTTCCCATCAAATCAACAAACTCCTCAACAGCACCCTTAAAAACAATCATCTGATTTTTCTTTTCTATCTCCTGGCCCCCATTCAAAAGCCCCTTAACTTTCTTGTCACCTTCTTCTATGCATTTCATTATACCCTCAAAAAGTTCTTTCTCAAGTAAAAGCATGTTCTCAAAATCCTGTTTAGAAATTCCTGTCTCAGCAGCAATCAAAACCAGGTCCAAAATCTTTCTTCTCCTACGCAACATTAATTCTTTAAACAAAGTCCGAGCGTTCTCAATTTGTTTATTTGTCTTAATATTTGACTCAGAAAAATCATCTCCTGTTTTCGAAGCGATCTTTTCTTTTTCAACAAAATAGCTTGAAACATCTTGGATAAACTTCTTCGCTATGGGTTGAAGTTGATCGCTATATCTTTCCTTCCGAGCTGCTTCGTATATGTCGTTATAAGTGATCATTCTATATCTCCCGAAGCAGCTTTGCGATTTCGCAAGAGGCATTTCTGAAATCGCCGTCTCGTGCCCTTTAGGGTATCCGCACTTCGAGGAGGTTTCCAAAGAACCAGGGGGTTCCTTTGAGCTTCGTATATGTCGTTATAAGTAATCATTTTCTACAAGAAAACGAACAAGAACTGCTTTTTAACTATTGTTGTTGTGAAATTCACTATTTCCCAAACCCAATCTTCTTAATAAAATTCTTACCTTCAACTTTTCCAAAACTACCCACTCTTGCCTGCTTCTCACAAAAATGCTTATCAACATCTGGCTTAATTCCCGCTTCCCCAGAATAATACAAAACCGGAACAGGGTCTGCACTATGATCTTTTAATTTACAGGGCGTTGAATGATCTGCTGTAACAACAACTTTAATAGATCTCTTCGGAGCAAAATTTCTCAGAAATTTAAAAAACGTCGAATCAATATATTCAATCATTTTCAACTTTTCTAAAGGTTTATTGTCATGCCCCGGCAAATCCGTTTCTTTTAGATGAATATAAGCATAATCAAAATTCTTATGCTGTCTTTTCAAAGTTTTTATAGAAAACTTGCAAGCTTTTCTCAAACCATCATACAAATTTTCATATGAATCTAATTTTTTCAATTCCGGATAAGGAAAATCAAAAACAGTCATTCCAGACAATTTTGAAAAGCCAATCTCCAAAGGCATATACGCAACAGACAGCCATTTTTTATATTGCTTCAACTTAGGAATTTCAATTCCGGCTCCTCGAACCAAAAAATAATTGGCAGCCATCAAACCTTTTTTCCGACGAGCTTCATTAACTGGGTGCTTATCCAAGAGTTCAAACGCTTTTTCTAAAAATTCATTTACTATATTCGCACTATATTGTGAATTTTCATCATCGTCTTGAGGCTTACAATTAGCAATCTTTGATTCATTTAAAGATTTCCCCTTCACATATGTAAAGTCATTTCCAGTTATATTATCTGAAAAACCGCCCTTGAAAACTAAAGCTCCACGATGCTGAACCGTTGATTTAAATTCAAAATCAAAAGGCATTTTTATCTGCTTGTTCAAATCCCTCTCTAAAATTTTCGCTTCTGCAGTTGTCAAGGTCCTTCCAACCCTCCGATCAATTATGTTTCCATTATCAAGAGAATCGATTGTGGCGAAATTAACCCTCAAGGCAAGATCGCCCCTAGTCATTTTTATCCCAGCCCCTTTTGCCTCAAGCTGCCCCCTTGTACTATCAATCTGTTTATTCCCAAAAATACTAACTATCGCCTCATCAGACTCCGGAACAAAATCCGGCTTAACAGGAATCATCCATCCCTGTTTTCCTCGAGCAGCAAAAAAATCTATATTCGGAGTTTCCGCATATTCCAGGGGCGTTTGATTCTCTAATAGCTTGTGTGGCAAATCACCTATTCCATCCAAAATAACTAATATCCCGTTCATTTTGTAAAAACAAACATAACGCATTTATAAAAATTTGTGTGATAAGTTAATTTCAAAAAAAAATCCAAAAATCCAAAATTATCCTTTCACCCCCTAAGAAAAACAACACAAACCACAAGGTTTAAAAAGGGTGTCGGTTTATAAAGTTTGTGTTTAACTAAATAATAATAAAATTCTAAAATAAAATGTCAGCTAATATAAAAAAGTGTCCCGAATGCGATAGCATTAATTTAACACATGATCCACATCTCGGAGAAATAATTTGTAATGATTGTGGTTTGGTTGTAGAAGAAAAGATGGTTGATTCTGGAATGGACCCTGCAGGAAAATTTGATAAAAATGAGAAGCAAGGACGTGGCGGAGCACCCATATCAATGCAAAAATTCGATAAAGGTTTAACAACAAACATCGGAGAGGTTTCAGATATCTACAAACTTGAATCAGGGCAAACAAGAAAATTCTTAAGATTAAAAAAATGGCAAGAAAGAGTTTCAACTTCAATTGAGAGAAACTTGAGACTTGCAATGGCCGAGCTGAGAGTTATAGCTTCTTACTTAAATCTTCCAAATGTCGTTAAAGATGAGGCCTCAAGAATTTACAATTACGTTTTACAAAGAGGTTTAGTCCGAGGAAGATCAATGGAATCAGTAATAGCAGCATGTTTATACGCCGCTTGCAGATCCTACAACATTCCAAGAACTCTAGACGAAATGGCTACGGCTTCAGACGTTGAAAGAAAAGAAATCGGAAGAACTTACAGATTCATAATTAGAAAATTAGGAATAAAGGTAAAACAATCTTCTCCAAAAGATTACGTTTCAAGATTTTCATCGGTTTTGAAACTTTCTCCAAAAACCCAAAACGAAGCATTGAGAGTTTTAAACGAAGCCGACAAAGTTGAATTAACTTCAGGAAGGGGTCCAGCAGGAATCGCGGCAGCCGCACTTTACGTTGCTGCCCTAATGAACGACGAAAAGAAAACCCAAAGAGAAGTAGCAGACATCGCAGGAATAACAGAAGTTACAATACGAAACAGATACAAAGAATTAATTGATAAATTAGATCTTGAAGAAAAGATAAAACAAAAAGAACGTGAGAGTAAGCTAAGAAATAAGGCAGAAAAATAAATCTATTTCCTTTCAACAAATATTTCTCCAATTCTTCTTATAATAACAAAACCATAGCCCCAAAAAATAGGTAGCCAAATTGGGACTGTAAAAAAAGATGCCTCGGCCCATTTCTGTCCGAGGTAAAAATTCCCAATCAATTCCAAGATCAAACCAAAAAATAATCCCAATAAAAATAGATAAACTTCTCCTTTTTGATATCTATGTAAAAAAGTATAACCTAGCAAACAAACCCCGATTAAAATCAATGCAATTTCGTTATTAAAAAAGACAACGAATATTAAAGCTATAATAAGGGGGGATCAATTCACTTAGAAAATTAAATAACTTATTTTTCCTCTTCATAAATTTCTATACCAAAAACAATTATTAAACTTTCCTATTTCCCTCTTCTTTTTCCAGCCCTTACACTTGGTCTCGCTTTGTTTGTCGGATCCTTACTTCTCAATCCTCTAGATTTCTTTCCTGCTGAAGTCAAACCTCTAAAAACCCTATTCTTATTTCCAGGTTTTCCAATCCAATTAATATTCTTATCGGATTTTATTTCTGGTTTTGAAGCATCAACTAAGATAACTTCAGAAAAATAATGCACCCCATCTTTTCCAATATTGTATGAATTCAAAACTTCAAGATTCTTAAACTTCTTCGCCGCTCTTTGTTCAGCAATCCATTTGTAAGACATCTTCAAAGGCAATCTCGCAGTCAGTCTTTTACTTCTTCTACCTTTGTTCGGCCTCGGTCTTTTATGTCCTCCTCTTGAAACTCTAACCCTAACAACAACAAAACCTTTCTTATCTTTGTAACCTAAACTTCGGGCCCGATCTAATCTAAGCGGCTTCTCAACTTTCACAACGGCCTCCGACCTTCTCCACTCAATCATCCTTTGTCTAAGAACAACTTTGTCTGGCTTCTTCCACGCCTGCCGAATATAATGATACATTCCTTTTACCATAGTTAAGATTAAGAAATTGGGTTTTTAAAGGTTATTGAAAGTAAATGAGCCTGCACGGATTTGAACCGTGGACCTCTGCCTTATCAGAGCAGCGCTCTAGCCAGACTGAGCTACAGGCTCACATTTACATAATGAATTCTGTAGCGAAGATTGGCGGCCAGACCGAGGTGTTACGCAAACATATATCTGCCTGCGTAATTTATCTGCAAGCGTGGCACCGAGTTAGCTACAGGCTCATTACACATTTGAAAGAAATAAACGATTTATAAGTTTTACCATTACTCATTCAGCAGCCAATTCCAATTCCAAAACACCTTCCTTCTTAGAAAAATTATAATCCAAAACCGGAAAATTAACGTTAATTGTTTTTGAATACGCCAGCTTTTTCCCAATTGCTTTAACCTCAATGCCCTCTTCTAACTTTACGATAGAGATATTCTTTTCATCTTTAACTTCTGGCATCTCAATTTCATAAACAACTCTATCCGCCAACCTACGAACATTAACTTTCGGCTCTTCTTTTTTCAAACCCGAAAACTCTTTCTGCTTATCTATAGAAAACATATTCAACTTTTTCCCGGGGGCTATCTTATTTGTCTTTTTCGAGGGTGCCGATGCAGTAGGATTCAAACCCAAACCCCTAAGCTGATTTTCCAAAAGCTCTTTGGGAATTCCAAAACTCTGAACTTTTATCTTCGGAGGATTTCCTGTCCCAGAAGAAATATTAATACTAAATCCTTTTTTCTTGGCACCCATATTTTCCAAAACATTTTTCTCTTGCTCTTGACTCATCTCTTTCTGAGTTTTCTTAATTTGTTTGTCTAGATTTTTCATCAACGAATTAAAAATCATATTAAAGCCTCTCGGCAAAACCAAATTCGGTTCCTGAAAATTATCTGGATCGGCCCCCAAGGAATCCTCTTTTCCTAAAAGTCCCCAATCTCCCTTACCTTTCTTCTTCAATAAATCTCCCCCACAATAAGGACAATAACTATAATTCCCATTAAGACCCTTCCCACAACTTCCGCATTTCTTTTTTTTATTTCCAAACATTTTGAACATCAAAAATATTAATTGATATAACCAAAACTCTAAAGTTTATAAATTTTCCTACTTCCACAGATATTTTCTTATGGAAACAATCTCATGCCCTTCCTCAACCAAAGTAGGCCTAGCATATTTTAAAACCATCCTCCCTAATTGCCTCGGCCTTATCTTTGGGATTTTTCTGATTTCTTTGACCTTAGGCAAAAGAAAAACAACTGCCAAAAGTCTAACAGCTGCGCTAATAATAAAAATGGCAAATATCGGAGTGATAAAATCAATTGTGAGATATTTAATCAACAACGCCCCAAGACCAGCCCCAAAAAACACTCCCAACCCATTTAAAACATTATAATAAGAAACTGCAATTCCTCTTTTTTCAGAAGCAATATTATCATATATGAAATTTCCGGCAGCCAAATTAAAACCAGCCCAAGCAATACCTCCAACTAAAGCCGGGACAACCATTAAGTAAATAGCAGAAGGCGAGATCATCCACAATAAAGGAACCATCGGAATTAGGGCGGCAGTCAAAATCAGGACCTCGTAATTTCCAAACTTATCTGTAAGAACGCCCCATAAGTCAATAACTAACAATGAAAAGACGGTGGCCGCCAAAGTAATAGCCATATAAATCAAGTAGCTAAATCCGAGATACCTTAAAAGATAAACCGCAAAAAGAGGTGCAGAAATAAACGTTCCAAAGCTCAACAAAAATCTAAACCAAACAAACTTTGAAAAATTATCTTTTTTATAATTTAATAAAACATCCCAAAATCCAAACCCTTTCAAATTGGATTTCTTCAACTTCAATTCGGGCTCATACATCTTTTTGAAAGTTTTCCACGAATACAACCTGGCCAAAAAAGCCAAAAAGAATAAAATCCCAAATCCCAGAATCAAAAAATTTCTTTCTTTCATAAGGTCCAAGAATATTGCAGAAGCAATTGCTAAGATTACAGAAGTAAAACCAATTATAAAAGTTCTTTTTGAAAACCACCGACCCCTGTACTTTTCATTGACTAAATCCCCCATCCAAGAAAACCAGGCTGGAATAGGAATATGGGCAATAGACATATAAATAGCAAAGAAAAGAAGTAAAAAAACTGGGAGAAGAGATACTAAAAGATTAAAGTAAAATAAGCCAACAATTCCAAGAAAGAACAACCAGATAAAAGATTCATAAAAAATAAACCTTCTTAAGATTTTCTTCCGAGAATTACTTTCCATTAATTTACTTCCAAACATTTGGCTTAAGGGCCCAAAAAGTCCAGAAAGACTCGTTAACATAGCAACGGCAGAGTTGCTTGTATTAATAGCAATCGCAAAAGGGGCAATATACCTATCTCCAAAACTTGATCTCACAGAACAAAAAATACCCTCTTGGATACTATGAAACCGGGAAAGGTATTTCCTTTCCTTCTCGCACGGACTATCCTTTGGATCAGAATGTTTCTCTATCCTCTTCTTTTTCTTAATCTCTTCCTCACCCACTCCCTTTTTTGATTTCACCTTCACCTCTTATAACTTAGACGAGAAAAATAGGAGTTATAAAAGTTGCGGGTTTGAAAACATTTTTATACTCCTAGGCGTTCTCTTCAACATCATGGCAAAACCAACTCTAAAAAAACAAGGAAAGGAAAAAAGACTAATCACCGCTGCGCTTCCTTACATAAACAATGTGCCTCACTTAGGACATATTGTCGGTAGCCATTTACCTGCGGATATCTTTGCACGTTTCTCTAGAGCACGAGGTTACAAAACGCTTTTTGTTGGAGGAACTGACGAAAATGGATCAACTTCAGAAATTGCTGCAGAATCAATAAACGTTCCAATAAAAAAATTCTCAGATAAATTATTCAAAGAACATAAAAAAATATACAACTGGTTTTTGATCTCATATGATAATTTTTCTAGAACAAGTAAAGAAATACACCACAAAACATCCCAGGATTTTTTCAAACAGATATACAAAAACGGCTATATCAAAAAAGGAAAAATTAAAGTATTCTATTCAAAAGAAGAAGACCGTTTTCTTCCAGATAGATATATCAAAGGAACCTGCCCAGAATGCGGGTATGAAGAAGCAAATGGGGATCAATGTGAAAAATGCACTACCCTATTGGAACCAAATAAATTAATAAACCCAAAAAGTGCAATCACAGGGGGCAATCTTGAAATAAAAGAAGTCGAACACCTATTTATTTCATTGGACAAATTACAAAAACCCCTAGAGAAATGGATTAACAAACAGGACATGTGGAGATCCCAGGTCAAAGGTATCGCAAAAGGTTGGATCAACAAAGGCTTGAAACCAAGATGCATCTCAAGAGATTTAAAACACGGAATTAAAATCCCTCTAAAAGGTTTTGAAGACAAAGTGCTATATGTTTGGTTTGATGCCCCTATTGGATATGTTTCATCAACAAAAGAGATAACAAAAAAATGGAAAGAATACTGGCAAGGAGAAGCAGAAATATTTAATTTTTTAGGTAAAGATAACATCCCTTTTCACACAATTTTCTGGCCAGCGATGTGCATTGCCGAGGGAAATTTTAACTTGGCAAGAAATGTAATTGGATTACAATATTTAAACTATGAAGGGGGAAAATTTTCAAAAAGCAAAAAAAGAGGAGTTTTTTGTGAAAAGCTTAACCAGTCAGGAATAGATGTAGATGTTTGGAGGGGATATTTAACAAAAGTCATTCCCGAATCTGGTGACTCTGAATTTAAATGGAAAGAATTCCAAGAAACCAATAATTCACAACTTCTCGGAAACTACGGAAATTTTTTAAACAGAGTGCTAAGCTTTGTAAAAGCTAATTTCAATGGAAAGATAAATCAACCCTTACCTAAAGACTTGATTAAAGAAGATAAAACATTTACGAAAGTCATAGGGAAAAAATTCTTAGAGATAACAAACCTTTTGGAAAAAAATGAGATAAGGACAGCATTCCAAGAAATATTTTTATTGTGCTCAGAAGGAAATAAATATTTTAACGATAATAAACCTTGGAAAATAATCAAAGAGGATAAAAAAAGAGTGAGCACAGTATTATATCTCTGTTTGTACTTAAACAGGATATTGGCAATTGCCCTGAATCCCTTTCTCCCAAAAAAAACTTCTCAAGCATGGGATCAATTGGGATTAAAAGAAACCCTAGAAAATTCTAAAATTTGGGACTCCGCATTAGATTTTAATCTAGGAACTTTCTCAGTAAAAAATCCAAAGCCCCTATTTTCTAAAATATCTGAAGAAGAAATAATAAAAGTAAAAGAAATCGTTAGTAACAACAAATCCCTTGAGGAACTCTTTAATATCAAAAATAAAAAACTTAATAAACAACCAAAGATTAAAGAAATCATGACAAACGTTGCAAATATTCAATTCCAAGATTGGGAAAAACTTGATTTAAGAATCGCAGAGATTCTCTCCGCCGAAGATGTTGAGGGAGCAGATAAACTTCTGAAGCTAAATATAGATGTCGGAAAAGAATTAGGAAAGAGAACCATCTTGGCAGGTATAAAACAATTTTACACCAAGGAAGAACTTAAAGGAAAACAAATAATTGTTATCGCAAACCTCGAGCCTAGAAAAATGAAAGGCATTGAAAGCCAAGGTATGCTGCTAGCAGCATCTTCTGAAGAAAAAAATAATGTTGTTTTGTTAACCCCCGATTCTAGAAAGAAAGTAGAGAATGGTCAAAAAATAAGTTGAGAGGAAAGGATTAATATCCATAATCATGCAAAAAGGCAATTAAAAAGAAGCCTATTTCTAAAATTAATAAAACCACCCCAATAAAAATAAGTATGCTCAAAGGTTCTATCAATAATCCCAAGACGATAGATCCTATTGAGACCATCAACCACCAAATTCCAAAGGGCATATCTCCAGTATAATGCCCATGCAAATGTGCTTGTGCTTTTTTGTTTAACATTTTAACTCATTTCCTCAAGGTATTTATCATTAAGAAATTCCATGGAAATGAAATGAACTGTAATCTCGATCAATCTTTTTAAATCCTCTAAGTCTTTATTTTCCCATTCCCTAAAATAATGTGTCTCATCATTACCAAGCCAAACCGCCCTTCTAGCAATCTCTTTTATTTTTGGATTTTCGATTAATTCGGAAATACAATTTCCCAAAGGTTTATCTTTAATTTTTTCTTCACTATCCGGAAGTTTTTTTATTAAATAATCTTTTATCAAAAATTCTAATGCCTTCCTATAACCAACCCCACAAATTTCTTTTAATCTTTCTTGTTCTGCAAATTCTGCCTCTGTATAGATTTGAACAAACTTTTCAGAAATTTCTTTAATCTCCTCAGGAAAATTTCTTTTCTTGTGATTTCCTTTTGAAAGAGAAGTAATGTGAAATTTTCTATCATCAGTATCATATCTTGCGTAGCCTATAAAAGAATTTTTACACTTCTTACATTTGAGAAATAATTGTAATATATTTCCAGACCACATTATCCCTCGCAAGGGTTGTAATTCTATCTGTGTAAAACAAAAAGGACATTCAAGAGACTCTTCCGAGCTGACTGAGACAGTATTTCCCGAATCACCCCCATCAGAATTATAAGGTTCAATTATTTCAAAAGCACTCATTTATTTATAACCCCTCATCACTTCTTAAAGATAATTATACTCGACTATCTACTTAGAAAAAAAATAAAAAACTTACAAAAAATAAAAAAATAAATTGTGAGAAGAATTATTCTTCTCTAGGCTTAGCTTCGTTAACTTTCAATTCACGGCCTTCAATTTCCTTACCGTCCATTCCAGCAACAGCTTTAGCAGCTTCTTCGTCGCTTGAGAATTCTACGAAACCGAAACCTTTTGATCTTCCTGAGCTTCTATCAACTATAACATTAGCACTAGTTATACTTCCGAACTCAGAGAAAAGCTCTTGAAGCTTTGCATCGTCAACAGACCAAGCCAAATTACCAACAAAAATCTTATTCATTTTAACCTCCTTACATTAAATTTAGAACTACTTTTATTTATAAATTTATTTTTCATTTCCTTTACTAATGTCCTTAACTTTGATTTTGAAGATTAACTTTTTTCCAGCAAGCGGATGATTCAAATCTAAAACAATAGAATCGCCCTTAACTTCTGTAATCATCACAGGCATCTGCCCTTGCGGCGTCTGAACAGCCAATTGCATTCCGGCCTTCAATTCTTGTCCTTCAGGAACGGGTGGCAATTGCGACTTAGGAACTTCCTGCTTCAACTCATCTTTTCTTTCACCATAAGCTTTTTCAGGGGCAATCTCAAATTCTTTTTCATCATCTTTATCCATTCCGTCAACAGCCTCATCAAAACCAGGAATAACTTTTCCAGCTCCGACTTCAAACTCCAACAACTGGCCATGCTTTTCAGAAGAATCAAAAACGTTCCCGTCCTCAAGTCTGCCTTCATATTCAAGTTTTACTTTATCGCCTTTACTTATCATTTTCATACCAGAATAAGACAAACATCGTTTAACCTATCCTTAACAGAAAAGAGAGAAAATGAGTGTTTTTAAAGATTTTGGTCTTCAATTCCCGCGAAGCCTAACCGACTTAATCAACCTCAAGGGAACCATTTCTAAAGGCTCAATCTTTTGGGAAAACTCCAAATCTTTCCTAAAAGATTCATTAAGTTCTCTTAATTCCTCTTGATACGCTTCCCTAATTTCTCTAAGTTCTCTAGAATCCCCAGCCCTCACAAGCGCAGCAGCTGCTTGTCTCTGATTTTCTCTATCTATCATTCGATACACAAACGGGGAACCTCCTAAAAACCCGAGGGTTGCAAGCTCCAAAGCACACACAGCATAACCAACAGCTTTCAATGCTGACAAATAATTTCTTCTCATAGATAAAATAGAATTCTTTACTTTTTAAAGATAATTGTGATACAAGATATAAATTCACTTTCTTCACTTAACTTTAAACATATTCCCAATCTTTTCCCATATACTTTCTGTATCAACACTTGAATCGTATTCCTCGCCAACAAGTTGTGCCGCAATTTCCTTATAAGCTCTTGCGGCTTTAGATTTAGGATGAGTGATAACCACGGGGTTTTTCATTTTCAAAGCTTCTTGAATAGAAATGTCCTCAGGAACCATACCCAAAATATCAGTCTCAAGCATGTCCTTAACTTCCTCGGGCTGCATCTCGCTTTTATTATTCCTAACACGAGTCATTATAACACCCTTAACCAATTTCTTTTTCTGCTCTGCAACCTTCATCGCTTTCAAAGCATCAGTTATCGCAGGCATTTCAGGATTTGTAATAACAACAAGTTCATCCGCTAAATCAATAGCAGACAAGGCCTCTGTTCCCAAACCTGCAGAACTATCAATAATAACAAAATCAGAAAGATCTTCCAAATCTTTTTTCAAATTCTTGAGATTCTCTAATTTCAGATCTTTCAAATCTTTTATAGAAAGCGAAGCAGGAATAATTTTCAGACCAGATTCATGTTCATAGATAGCCTCGTAAAGATCCGCTTGCTTTGTCAAAACGTGATTCAAATTAACAGGAGCCTCGGGACTTCCAAGATGCAACCCAACATTCGGAGTTGTCAAATTCCCATCAATAACAATAACGTCCTTTCCAAAATGAGTCATGGCAGCACCTAAATTAATAGCGGTTGTTGTCTTTCCAACGCCCCCTTTTCCTGAAGTTATCACAATTACTTTAGTCATCTTAGTTTGAATAATCTCTCCCAGAATGGAATCATTTACTCAAAAGAAATTGTTTTGTAGTACTTATAAACTTTTCTAACTGGTCCGAGTACTCTTTCAGTTTTTCCAAGTCTATATTTATCTCTTCCCCTCGATACATTACCCTCAAGCACACATTTTTCCTAAACTCGCCAATCCTCTCCGCCCTCAAACCTTCTATCTTTCTAAAAAACTCGTACATCCCAATAACCTCTTGAAAATTCTTGTCTTTCCTGAATAATTTCCTAGCAGATTCAATCTTCTGAACATTATTAGAAGGCACAACTTTAATCTTTTTCTTTTTCTTAGCTTTATCTAAAAGCCGATCTATAGCAACTTCAATCATCATCCTCCACCTCAAAGTAAGATTAAGAATCACATCGCACGTCTTCGTGTACTTCAAACTGACATACAACAAATGGTCTGCACTTATTTTTTCTTGTATAATATCTTCCATTTTATAAAAAGGCCCCTTTTTGGAAAATGTGTAAAATTTTTAATTTTTCCATTTTAAAAAAGTTATTTTCTCCTCTCTGTACCTAATACTTTATTCATATTTAATAATCTGTCAACCAACACTCTCGGCAGTATGTAAGACAATGTATTTGGGCTTTTTATATTTTTTGTATAATCAACATATTGTACACTAGTCGCTTTTCATGTGCATTTTCGTCTTTTTCAAAACACTTTCAGCAACTTTAAGGAATTCTTTAATCAATTCCAAATTAATCTGCGTCGGTTTCATATCTGCAGACAATATAACAATCTTATTCCCCCGAGGAAACTGCATTGCACTTTCGTCTGAACTCCTAGCAAGTTCCAAAATTTCCTTGACTTTTCCAACTTCATGCGGAGTAATCTGATAACGAGCAGAACATTTATCTCTAAAAATCTCAAAATTTATCTTCGGATCGTTCGACAACCTAATTCTCTTAAAAATATACTCATATTGCAACAAAGAATTCAAACATTTCACAAGCCCCTTCTTCAACTCCGAAAGAACTTTCAACAAAAGCTTGTCCTCTTGCACAACCGGAAGGGTAACATAAACAATATGGCCTGCGAAACTTATAAGTTTCTCGGCTTCCAACAAACTTTCAAGGAATTTTTCCATGTTAATAAAAACCTCTCAGAGATTTACAAATATCTTGAAATCG
>Ga0208904_1001556_pt1 | contig 15515 bp, 27 predicted proteins | sample AntAceMetag02UKB_FD_184774 | JGI IMG/M metagenome (GOLD analysis project Ga0208904, IMG submission 184774) | Saline lake microbial communities from Ace Lake, Antarctica - Antarctic Ace Lake Metagenome 02UKB (SPAdes) (version 2) | ecosystem: Environmental > Aquatic > Non-marine Saline and...
ATCTAGTTTCATTCTTTTATCTCCTTTAAATATTGTTTCATAAAGTTTGGCATATCCTTATGTACAAACGTTTGTGTGCGTACTCTTTCTAAATACCTCTCAACGAACTCCCTAACAGCTTCTTCTCTACTCTCCTGTAGGAGTTGGGATAGTTCTTCTTTTGCATCTGCGTAACCCTCATCATAAAACTCTCTAATTAACCTTTTTGTTTCATAATCTTTATCTTTGGATAGTTCTACCGCTTCTGTCATTGTAGGTTTCTCCTGTAGGAGTTGGTCTATATGTGTATCAACATTTTGTAACACCTCTCTTATTGAATAGCTGTCAGTACCTGCGTATTTAATAATCATCTGTGCCTTGGAATCATCTCTCATTTCCTCTATCTTCTTTTCTATGTTCATTTTATCCTCGCTTTCGCTATCTTTAAATATTCTTTATCTATCTCAATGCCTATAAAATCAAACCCCTCTTGTTTACATGCGATACCTGTAGAACCACTACCCATGAAAGGGTCTAATACTATCCCACCTTTAGGTGTTATTAGTCTTACTAAGTATCTCATTAGTTTAATAGGTTTAACTGTTGGGTGGTTGTTACCTTCACCCTTCTCACTCTTTGAGGCTTTAGCACAATAAAAAAAGCGTGAAGCAGAACCAGTACTCTTACTATTAGGAAACCCACTAATTACTTCTTCACTTCCATCGTGGATTAAATTACTCGGAAACCTTCCCTGTCCGTCTAGTATATTTGTTTGTTTTTTTGCCCTTATGAGTAAAACTTCTATGAGCTGATATGCTGACAAGCTGGATATTTTCCAGTCGGTTATCATTTTTAACACCATTGATGTGATGTATTTCAAATCCCTTTTTGATTTTTCCGTTATGCTTTTCCCAGAGCCAGACGTGTTCAAACTTATGTTGATATTTTCCTTTAATGTTTCTACGGAGCATAACGTATCCGTTTTGATTGTATTTTCCAGCGTTATCCCAAGTGCTTTTTCTAAAGTATTCATACCTACATTCTCTGCAACAGAAAACAACGTCTTTATTACGTTGCTCGTGTCTTCTTGAAATCTTTTCTTTTCCACACTGTTTACAGGTGAGAGTAAATGGTTTAACTGGCATATCCCTATTATCTCACTTAGGTCGCTTCCCTGCAAGTAGTATTCTGGCTTTATTCTAGTTCCATCTATATTAATTCCTCCAGTTCCATATTTTAAAACATTACTAGCGACTGTCTTTTCTTCTAAAGGCTTACGACATAAAGTCCATAGTTCCATTGCAGGTTTAAGTGCTGTACCCCAACCTTCCCATTTCTTTGCTTGTTCTGATACTATATCTGATTTGTTCTGATGTTTATTTGAATAATCTTTTGGTCTATATCCTTGTTTATGTTGTAGCTTAGAATAACCCAATGCACCATTTGTACTATCACCAGTACCATTCCAAGAAGCATTACCTGTCTTTATATACTTATCTAGATTCTTTCCTATATTGTAACTTTTAGGAAATCCTGAACCATATACCCAAGCCACCATATCTCTTATCTCAAACCCAGCATCTTCTAAATTAACTGCCATTCTGTGTTGTGTACGAGTTCCACAAGCACATAAGACATGACCGCCTGGTTTTAATACCCTCAATGCTTCTACCCATACCTCTACCTTTGGAACATCATAATCCCACTTTTTAGCCATAAAGGATATTCCGTAGGGGGGGTCTGTAACGATAGAGTCAACAGAGTTATCGGGCATTTTCTTCATTTCCTCCAAACAGTCACCATGTATTAGTTCTATCTGTTCTTTTAGCTTTTCTATATTCATTTCTTCTCCTGTTATTATAGCCTTCATTGCTTATTTCTATTTCCTTACCATCTATTTCTATCTTGTGGCTTTCGTTACCTTTGAATTTGTAACCCTCCTTAACAAACTCTATTGTTGTATAAATGCCTCCAGCCGAATCAAAACCAGTTATTGAAGATAACAATACAGTGTTAGGAAATACTTCCAGTACCTTGTATTCATAACCATCGTCAGCAACAAGAATGTCCCCTATTTCGTAAGTTCCTATATCTGATATGTCTTTAGATAATAGTTTAAGGTCGTCTTCTCCAAACCAATCACTGTCATTAGAAGGAAAGCTAGCAAGATAGGTTGAATCAGAAGAATCAATCGATGTTATAACACCTGTTTTATCTTTATAATCGCTACCCCCCTCAATACATTTAACTTTTTGTCCTATTTTATACTTCATCTAACTACCTTTCCTAAATTTATAATTACGCTCGAATCCCCAATTAACATTTTTGATATATCTATTATTCTTTATTTTTCCTTTGTTTTTAATCATAGTTAGTCTTTGTAGGAGCCACTTGTAGACTAGGACAAATGGCTCCAATCTAGCCTACAAACTTCCGTTGAACAACTTTAGTATTCCTTTTTGTTCTTCCTTGCTGTCTTTTCTTGGCAAGGGATCTGGCATTTCCAGGTTTAATTCCTCTACGCATTTTCTACAAGGTAGTACCATGCTCATATAGTAATGTTTTTTACATATGAATCTAATACCGTTGTCTTTACCTTTAATTAGTAACTCTTTATAACCCTCCATTTATCTCCCCTAAATCAATCTCGTCTAGATCTATATTTTCGTCTTTTAGTTCGAATTTATAAGGATCTTCACTATCGAATAGTGCTTTTAGATTTATATTAGGGATCTCTTTTCCTTTTGCAGTAAATGGTTTATGTGGTTTAGGTCTAACTGAATATTTAACAATATCATCATTAGTTCTTTCAACTACTAAATCATATTCTCTAGGATCTCCCCAATCTTTATCTTTTATAAGTGCTTGAATCTCATCTCTTATTGTAATTTGTGTAACTTCTAAGATTTGAGCAATCTCTTTATCATAGTTCCATACTTGCATAGCCCAGAATAGTTTTGCATTCTCGAATTGCTCTGCAACCATGTTTGTATTCATATCTATTCGCACCGGTTTATTTCCTTTTTGTGCTTTTGATCCTTTTTCAACAATTACATCATTGGAATCTGTCCACCATACCCAACCTATTGTTGGTTCTGTTAGTATTCTAAATCTGTTCTCGCCTTCTTCGAATCTCATATAGCCTTCACTGTTTGATTTTTTGCTATCTTCTTTTTCTTTCTGCTTATCATAATCTTTTGGTAAGAAATCTGTCATTTAATTCACCTTCTTTCTAATTTGTAATGCATGTACGCGATCAACTTCTGCTCTGTGTGCTATCTTTTCTCTTTTAATCTTTTCTAATATCGCACCTTTTCTCCAACTTTTTATAGAATCCTCTGTATAATTACCTGTGATATATCTTTCATAGCAAACATCAAGAGTAAATACACCTAAATAATGAGATAATAATCCCATTGGCTTACACAATACAGTACGCTTTCTTATAGTGTCTGGCATAGTAAGCTTTGTTCTAAGATCCCAGTATTCCCCGCTGGTTAATTGACCTATATTGTAATATTTTGTGAGTTCATTTACCTTTCGATTGGTATTCATAGTCTGTTTTAATCCTACATGTTATAATATCACTTGTCAATATATGAGTCTAACATATCCCTTTTTTGCTCTTCTAACAACGGAATAACCCTGCTTACATAATGCTTGTCAATTTGTGCTATCCTTTGAGGTGTTATTGCGTTACCTAAAGCAACTGATATCTTATTAAATGACATGCCTTTTTTACGCATATCGTGTATAAGTTCTGCTCGTCTTCTTTTGTAATCTTGTCTTGTATTCTTCATAACTCTTGCCAAGTGTTCCCATTATATAACTAAATAATTAAACTTTCAACGATCTTGTAAGTATCCGAATATTAGTAGTATTACAAAAATAACTATAACCATACTCATACTAACTCCGGATTCTCGTAAATATTGCCGATTATTTTCCAACATTTACCAATTAGTAGTACTCTTAAATTTCCATCTTTACTTGATCCTAGTGTCCAACACGCACCTTCATCACTCCAATGTATACACATTTTGATTCTATAATTTACATCATACAAAATGTCTCCGTCATAAACTTCCTTTTTGAATTTATCTTTTAGACCTGTGTATTGCATTATTTTGTATCTATCGTTTAATATAGTATTGCCGACAAGTAGATCGTAAAACGACCATATATACTCGTCATCATAATCCTTGCCGTAATCTATTTGTATTGACGGCTCTATTTGATAGAAATCTAACATTCTTTCTTCATCTTTATCCCAACACCTGAATTTAATTTCTCTCATCTTACTTCCTCTACTTTAACAGTACATAGGTCCGAACATCCTAGTGCTTCTTTTGTACCCTTAGATAGGTCTATGATCCTCCCTAATGACTCGAAGCCCCCAGTATCGGTTACTCTTGCCACTATTTCAGTATCATTGTCTAGATTGGTTACTTTTACATAACTATTCAATGGTAGTTTATTAAATGCAACTGTAATAGCATTCTCTATAAAGGGATCACCGTTAGCCATTATTTGATTAGATGAACAACCGACACAACCTTCATGGGAATAAAAACTAGCTGTCCCATACCATATGTTAGGCTCTTCTACTGTAACTTCTGTTTCTGTTTCTGTTTCTGTTTCTTCTGCGATCGGTGAAATGATCACTAACTCTCCGCGTTCTCTTATAAATCCAACCCATTCAATTGGAAATTGCCATGCGTGTGTACTTCTCCAGTTTGCATATACTTCTAGTGCAAACATTGATACTGCTATTGCTGATATAATTGCCACTATTATTACAGTCATTCTTATTACTAACTCATCTGGTTTTTTTATTATTTTTCGTATTTCCATTCAATTCACCTTCTTTCATAAAAAGCAACAGTAAGCATTTACTGCTACCACTAACAAATTGATAAACAAGAACCCCCATAATGCTATATTAACCAGTCTTACGTTCTTAGTTGATACATATATAATAGCCATTGATATAATTATATTTAGTATCATAAAGCCCTCGTAATTCCCCATCATAAGACCCCTAGCGATTGGGTTACCCTCTACTGCTACACCATATTTACTAATACATAAGTGAGTTGTAATAAGGTCTAACGCTCTAATAACTATTAAGTACATAAATAATTTCATTTGATTATATCCTTTAAAATTTTTATCCCTTTATTGTAGGCTTCTACTGCTCTCATATCTCCGTATTTGTTCGCCCATTCAATTATATCGTCTATATCTTGGTCGACTAACCAACTCTCGAACACATCGGGCGCCATATCATCCAAGCAATGAGTTTCTTCTATACATATAGACATTAAATACTCAAAGAAGTTTTTATATTTCATAGTGCTATTCTCCGATTCTGTAATTTTGTCAATACCCTCGTTATATTCATAATTTGATTTTGTCATTTGTTTAACCCTCCACAAGCTTTAATACTTGAAAATTCTGTATCCGTTACTATTACGCTATCCATAAATAAAATATCCAGTATTTCACCTGCTTTTTTTAGCTTGTTTGCTATTGTTATATCCTCTTTTGAGGGTGTTACATCTCCTGATGGGTGGTTGTGTACTATTACAATTCCTTTTACTGCTCTAGTTAGTGCGGTCTTATATACATTTCTAACTGACACAATAGCTGAACTTAGATCTCCCATTCCTACAAGTTCAACATATTCGACCATGTTCCTTGCATTTAATCCTATAATCCAAACGTGCTCCTGTGTTTTGGTATCTTCCAAATCCATTACAGACTTAATAAGATTAAAAATATCTTTAGGTGCGTGAATTGTATTTGTCTTGTCTTTTTCTTTTATAATCATTTTATATCTCCACTACAAACTTGATACCTGTTTTGTCTAAAATATCCTCAGCAAAACCCCTTAAACATTCGTCAAAAATATCCTTATCATATTGAAAATCATCCGGTCCGTTTTGTACCATTGACACCTTATATGCTTGATCCGTGTATTTTGGTATTTCTGATAATGATAGTGCTATAGAATAAACTATTGTCTCCTTGTGATCCGGTGCGATATCGTTACCTGTTAATATAAATTCTCTTATGTTCATTTTGTTACCTCACAATCTAGGCATTTGCCCGATAATTTATTAAACTCTTTTCTGATATTATCCTTGTACACGTTGTGTCCGTATATGCATTTCTTTATCAATTTCATAAAATTGCTCCCTCTGGAACTTCTAACCATTTAGGGCTGTCCATATCGCCAACGTTTATGACATTGGGTTTGTTGCCTATCTTGTCTAGCATATTATTATTGTGTATCTCGTGGCATATCTCCATTACTAAAAAATTTAATCTTAATAGTTCCCTATAATCGCTATCGCTCATGTGATACCCATTCTTAGATTGTTTATATAGTGCTGTCCATTCTTTTAGTTCAATGTTAGTCATTATTTATTCTCCTAATGCTGACACGTAAGAGTCAACATCAACTAAACTTGATACTGTTTCCTTTTCGATTAAATCGTAGTTAAACAACACAAAATATCTAGGAAATTGTTTGCCTGTTGTTTTATCTACTGGAAACGTTCTGCAATGAATGCCTTGACCCTTTGCATTGATTAGTTTTAAGCCACTGTCTCTGGCTTGTACATACGTGATCCACTCAGATGATTTATATCCCATGTTTGCTTTTGCACGTGATAGTATATCCTGATTCATTCCTGAATAAGCTAACTTAGTATTATGGTTAATTTGCATTTCTAGTCTTTCTTAAATTATTAAATGCGGTTAGTTAATTCTTTCGATGACTTAACGTAAGATAATATTACCCTAATTATTATGTATTGTCAAGTGATATAGTATATTAGCAAGATCCTTTAGTACCAACATAATACACTGATAAGGGAGTGCAAGATTGATTAAGTGGTGGGTAAGAGGTATTATTTGTCCATTATGAAGAATATAAGCCAGTCTAAAGAAATGACCGAAAATAAAAAGAATAAGATCAAAAGAATGTCTCAAAAAGCTACGCAAACAATAACAGCGATACAAACATCGGATACAATGAGTCAAGCAAGTAAGAGACTAGGAATCACAAGGTCAGCACTGTATGAAAGAATTCAAAGATACGGACTAATGGGTATTATAGACGAGATTAGAAAACAAGCTGAGACAACTATTGTTATGGCATCTAATGACGTAGCAGATGAGTTGGTGAGTGTAGCAAAAGGTGATAAGAAAGTAACAAGGAACGAGCTATCAGCTAAGCAAGATTTATTAGATAGAGCCGGAGTGACTAAGAAAGAGAATTCAGGGAATATCAATATTGCTAGTAAGGACATGAGCATAACATTTGAGCAGATGTGAACTCACATATATTACTTAATATATAACTTAATATCTCTTAATATATAACTTAATATCTCTGTTATATCATCTGAGCATACCCCACAATCTAACATTTCAATATCTCATAGTACGTATTCTTTTGTATTTAAAGGAGAGATGTATTGCGTGTCTCTTAAGAGTGACGCACACAAATAAAATATGAAAGCTTACAGGGTTGCTAACTCTTCTATGTGGTACGTACCCCCCAGTATAAGTATTCTTGACTCGTCATGGGGAGCACCACCTAAGCTCTCCTCATATAGTATATGTACCACTATGAGTGAGTACTCATATACGCCATAAGTAAATTTCGCTATTTGGATACTAAGGAGAAGTTAAAACACCCCCCTACCCCCCTCATAAGAAGTTATATGGTAGTTATTGATTGAGTTAGTTTTCTGTCTAACCATCTCAAGCCTATGTTCTGTCTGGATCCTAACCAGTGACAGCGACTTCGGCTAGGGTTTCACCCTCTACCTGATAAAGTCCATTAAGTTTCCTGATTTCAAAGTTGTTGTTTCGTTATACTAAGTATGAAGTACCGCACACCCCCTAGAGATTTCTCTCTACCGACTTTATCTTACATTCTGCGGATTTCTGTAAGAGTCGTTATTATATGTAAGTATGGCTCCATAGGCTCTGCCCGATACCTACGGAGTCATATTTAGATACAAAAATAGCACTAGACAAGTGCTTGTGTTCTGCTATTTTGTTTTGTATAATGAGTTTAATCATGTAGTGAATGAATTGTAGAATACCCCAAGACTTCGGTCAAGGGGTATTTTATGTTATATGCAAAATATACTATAATATAGAGGAAAAGATGTCCAAGAATATAAAACTTCACGCAGGTCAAATGGAAATAGCAGTAGACAAACACAGGTACAGAGTTATTTGTGCAGGGCGTAGGTGGGGTAAATCTGTTCTTAGTAGAATGATTGTTTTAAAATGGGCTTTAGAAAAAGTTGGCGTTTATTATATCGTATCCCCTACATACAAGCAGGCTAAGTCAATTCACTGGAGGGAAATCAAAAAAGAAATACCAAAGCTATGGATTACTAAAGTTAATGAGGTAGAAATGTCTATCACGTTGGCTAATGGTTCCATCATAGAGTTAAAAGGTGCTGAAAACCCGGACTCATTAAGAGGAGTTAAATTAAGAGGGCTAGTAATCGATGAAATCGCATCTATTAGAAGTTGGGAATGGTTATGGAACGAGGTACTCCGACCTACACTTACAGACTATCAGGCACCAGCATTATTTATATCTACCCCTGCCGGGTACAATCACTTCCACGTACTATACAGAATGGGTCAAATTGATTCTGAAATTTATGACGAGGATTATAGATCGTGGCACTTTACGTCATACGACAATCCATTTATACCATCAGAAGAAATAGACAAGGCGGGAAAGGAGTTACCTGAAGACACGTTCCAACAAGAGTATATGGCTGACTTTAGAAGGCATGAGGGTCTTATTTATAAGGATTTTGATAGAGATGTTCATATAATACCTAAATTTGATATACCTTCTAACTGGAGAATATTTAGAGGAATGGATTTTGGTTCCAACAATCCTACAGTATGTTTATGGGTAGCAGAAGACAAGGATGGTAACTTATTCGTAGTAGACGAGTACTACCAAACATATGAAACTATCGAGTACCATATAGGAGTCATAAAATCAAACGAGTTAAACCCGCAGGTAATTTCTACGTATGGAGATCCATCCGGTACACAATGGTTATTAGAGTTCCAATCTAGAGGACTTTACATTACTGCTGCATCAAGAGAGTCTGGTCAATTAGGTAAAACATGGGTAACATTGGGCATAGAAAAGATACAGGATCTAATTAAGCCTATTGTTGGTCACTACATTATGCAACCGCATATGCAACCAAGAAATGATGGCTTACCAAGTATTTTCGTAACTGCTAATTGTGTAAAAACCATAGAAGAGTTCGAGAAATACAGATGGAGACAGAGAGCAAGTAAGGATACAACTCTAAATGAGTTAGATGTTCCTGAAAAAGCTGATGATCACTGTTTGGATGCTTTAAGGTATATAATAGTTTCATATAAAAGAAGAAGGAATGAGGGAAATGAAGGATTCCCTGACGATACTAAGTTGTTCAATAAAGGGTTCTATTGACAATACGTAGTCCTAAGTGATAATTTTTAAATAACATACCATGCCGAAAAAATCAATAGATACAGATATAAAGATAGGAGACTTACAAGAAGACTTAGCCAACTCTGATAGGTACATTGCTACCAAGAGAGCTGACTGGGATGACAAGGAAGATATATTTTTTGCTAGGAACACAGATGATATTAGTGCAGACGAAACTAAATCTCAAATACACGATCCAAGACTTTCAACATACATTATAGAGAGATCCGGGAGGGTTAGCGCACAGCTACCAAGAGGAAAAGCTATACCTATAAGCAAATCTAATAGGGGTAAATCAAAACTTATGAATCTTATAACAGATAAATACGTTATACCTAATGCTAATTCTCAATTCCCATTTTTAACAAAACTAAAACTAATGCAGATATATTCAAATATATATGGTGCATCGTTTGGATTAGTAGACTGGTTAGTAGACAAGAGAAGAGACTACGTTGGACCAGATTTATGGCTAGTAGGTATAAGAGATTTCTTTCCACAGGTGGGAGCAGTCAGTTTAGAGGACTCCGACTATGCTATGGTAAGCACACTTAAATCAAAATCATGGTTAAAGACACTTGATCCAGAACTTTGGAAGAATATAGACAAGGTTTTAGATGGAATGGCAGATGAAAACCTAAAAGGTACGTCTAGATCACAGATGTCAGCAGAGAGAGTCTCAAAAAGATACTCTGAATATTACACAGACGATCAAGAATCAGTAAGAAACCCATCAGTAGAGGTTGTTACTAGATATGAGAGAGATAAATGGATAACATTTTTGCCGGAACATGGCGAAATTATAAGAGTTATAGAGAATCCTCATGAAAATGGCATGCTACCTATTGTTTCTAAGTATAATTTTCCTGTTTTAGAGGATTTTTTCGGCATGGGAGAGTTCGAAAGAGGTGAAACACTACAGAAATCATTAGATTCATTGATAAATTTATACTTCGATGGTGTAAAAATGAGTTTATTCCCCCCATTACAGATAAATACAGATGGTGTAACTCCTTCAAGTATTAAAATGAGACCGGGAACCAAGTGGTTTGTTGATAGACCTAACATAGATGTACAAGCAACACAGGTATCACCAAGAGGTTTAGATACTTTTGTAGCTTCCTATCAATATTTATTAGGTGCTTTACAGAATTCACAAGGAACTAGCGAAACAAACATATCTGCTGGTGTAGATTCTACTTTAGGAAAGACACCTCAAGCACTTGCTATGCAAGTTAAGAGAGAGGGAGTCAGAGATTCAATGGAAAGAATGCAAATGGAGGAGACAGTAACGCAGATAATGGAAAGATTCGTTAATTTAGAAGCTAAAAAGATGCCTTCGGCACTTGTAATGACACTTTTTGAAGAAGAAATAGATGATATTGTAACAGATTTCCCTGATTTAATAGATATTTTCGAGGATGGGCAGTCAGGAAAGATAACAATCAACAGAGAAGTTATAACAGGTAAGTATGTATACAAGATAGACAAGGGATCTATGAGTAGAAGAGATGAATCTGCTGAAATAGAGAGTCTATCACAACTTTTAAGACAAGTTTTAAATGGAGCGCAGATAGAACCACAGTCAGGTGAGTTAGTTTCACCTATAATAAAGGCTTTCGAAGCTAGTGGTAAGAAGTTAGACGTGGCAGAAATGTTTAAGAGAATAATTATTGGCGCAGGAGTATCAGACTGGGATAAGATTATATTAGATAGAGAAGAAGTATTATCACAACCACAAGAACAAGAGAAAATGTTATCACAAGAAATGGATCAATTTTTAGGCGGTGTGTCACAACAAGGTGGGCAACCACAACAACAGGGTGGGATGCAACCACAGCAAGGACCAATGAGATGAAATCAAATATAATAGAACCTAAGAACACAGACTTTCTTAAATTTATAAAGGAAGTAGAATCTAGCAAAAAAGATACTAAATCTTTTAGTAAAAGAGATCAGAATTTTGCATTGATGACTGAATTAGAAGGATGGAAAGATTTTAAAGAGATGGCAACAACAAGAATAGATAAACTTATGTCTATGAGAGACTACGATGCATCGGGAAGAGACCTTAGCGAATTAGGTTTAAGATTCCTAGTTGCTGATATTGTATCAGGAGAAATAATGGATATGATAAAGAGAGTAGATCAAGCAAAAGGCATATATGATGAAGAACAGAAAGATAAGTGAACATAATAAAGAGGGATGGAAGAAGCTAGAAGAGGTAGAAAAGTTCGATAACACATTAAGTGGTGAGTGGGTACAGAGAGGACCATATATAGTTAACACGTCAGGAAAGCTAGAATATGGAATATTTATAGGAATTGATAAAAGACTGACCGGTATTGACGAGAAGGGTCAACCGATATTACAATCTATTTAAGTGATGATTGATATTGGGAGCCAAACCTTTCGATGACTTGGACTCAAACCCATTTTGTTTTGGCTCCCTCTACCAGTTTTCAACTGGAGTGGAAAGCAGTCTGTTCCACACTTCGTAATTAGTGGCGTGTATTTTATTATTTTAGGAGGAAAAGATGGAAGAACAAACTCCAACTCCTCAATTAGAGGAACAGGAAGTTCAGGAAGCTGTAGAAGAAACTCCAGTTACTGAATCGCCAGAATCTATTGAGTCAGAAAACGAAGATGGTGTCGATTTAGTTAAATCAGATCGAGGTCAGAAGAGAATTCAGGAATTGGCAAATAAAGCCAAGAAGACTGAGGATCTAGAAAAGGAGCTAGAAAGTCTTAAAGACAGACTAGATCCACAACAAGATAAGCGGGCTTCGGGTGACGTGCTAGAGCAGTTGCAGGCAGATGGGATTCCTTATACAGGAGACTATATAAAGGATCTACAGATTGCAGAAAACAGAGCAACTGAAAAAGCAATTCGTGCTTTTGAAAAGAAGCAAAGTTTTAAGGAAAGTTTTAACAGAGATGTAAGTTCGTTAGAGGAAACGTATCCGGAACTTAGAAAAGGATCAGAGCAATTTGATGAAGATCTAACTCACGATATAGTTACTTTATATAAGAACTCTTCGCAGTCTAATCCTAACTTGAAACTAAAACCATTTATTGAAAGTGTTATGAAAGTAAGAAGACAGGGTGAAAATAAGGGAAAATCCGTATCTGTTCAAGATCTTGTTAATCAAGAGAATCAGGGCGCGATAAGACCATCAGGAAATATTAAACGAGTTAATAGAGACCCGGCAGACATGACATTAGAAGAAATGGAAGCTAGCTTTCCAGATGAATTAACAGTCTATCCTCGACATTGAAAGAGGGTGAATAAATAAAATGTCAACTACATCAAGTACAGGAATGTCCGCTTTAATGCAGACATACTACGATAAACTATTTATAAGTACAGCCAAAAACTGGCTAGTACACGAAGAAGGCGCACAAAGTAGACCTTTACCATCAGGTGAAGGTAAAATCGTATATTTTCAAAAATATACACCTTTAACAATAATTACAGCACAGATTACTGAAGGATCTAATCCATCAGCAGTCAATCTTTCGGCAACTAACGTTAGTGGAACAGTCTCAGAATTTGGTTCTTATTCAACCATTTCTAAACTATTAAAACTAACAGCTATTGATCCTAAGATGAAGGGTGCAGTAGAGGTCATGGCTCAAAACGCAGGAGAGTCAAGAGACCAAATGGTTAGAGAAAAAGCTTTGGTAGGAGGTACCTCACAAATTGCAGCAGGTAAAGCCTTAACAGCAGTAGCTACTACAGATACTCTAAGTTCTTCGGAAATTAGAAAAGCTGTTAGAACCTTGAAAGTAAACAAAGCTATGAGATATAGCGATGGTTATTTCTTAGGTAAAATAGCTCCTCACGCATCGTATGACTTAATGGGCGATTCCACATGGGTAAACGCTCACTCATACAAAGATGGTGAAAACTTATATAAAGGTGAATTAGGAAGATTACACGGAGTAAGATTCTTAGAAACCACAAACTGGAAAGAAACCGCAAATGGCGGATCTTCTAGTGCAGATATAATTCACACCTTCGTGCATGGTAAGGAAGCAATCGGTGTAACAGATTTAAACGGAGACAGTCAAAAAGTCTACGTTAAAACTCCTGGAGCAAACTCAACAGATAACCCTGTTGATCGATTCAGTACAGTAGGATGGGCTATGTCCTTCGTACCAGTACAGTTAGTTTCAGACTGGATCATTGAGATCAAGACTGGAGCAACTGATCAATCGTAAGATTGGTGAATTAAGTGATGGGGGTCTTCGGATCCCCTCACCAAGATAAATTATGACAACAAGAGATTACGACATACAGAAAATAGAAGAAGACATGAGCAAAGGTCTAATAAGCCAAGAAAGAGGAAAAGCCTTAATAAATAAAATGTATAGACAAACCAGAGATCATGATTTAGAAGATAGGCGTAAAAAGTTAATTGATGATCAGAGAAGAAATGTATCAGAATACCGTGCTATGAGAGAAGACCCAGATAAAATGAGCGAGTCTCAATTAAAGCACGCTATAGAATATTTCAGCTCTAATCCCAATGAATTCTAGGAGGATAATATGGCTACAAAAAAGAAAAAAGTAGAAAATATAATCAAAGAGCAGATAGGGGAAAAGGGAACATACATCGGAAAAGACGGACAGAAATATCAAATACCTACTCCAGTAGTTCCTGTAGAAGATGCAGTCGCAAAAGATGCACCTATATATGAGAATATGCCAGAGGAAGTTAAGTAATGGATGAAGGTGCTTTCAGACAGGCAGGGGAGGCGGAACAAACCGCTCCAATTAGTGAATTAACAGAACCAAAAAATCCCGATAGACCAGTATCGGATGGTAAAGACGTGGAAGCACCAATATCTCATTATGTAGAGTTACAAGGTTTTCCTTATACAGCAAAATTCTTTGATGTTAAAGGAATTTATGATAAGCCGGATTTAGGTATGTATGAAGAGGTTATGAATATAGAGAACGCATATATACAAAAAGTAGAAGAAGGTGAATACGAAGATAGTAAAGATACCTTCAAGAAGTTTATAAAAGAAGCAGAGAAAGCAACAGATTGTGAGAATGGACCGACAGAAATAAGAATTGGAAAAATATCAGAATGGGTAAAGTTTATGAACAATTTGAAATTAGTTGGAAAGGATAATATATATGGCTAATCCAGTACAACAAAGTAAATCATATACATCAGAATCAGAGCAGGAGATTTTAAAAAAGAGTAGGGATGATAAATATAATGTACTAGCAACCATGCTACTTGGAGAGGATGGTAGTACAGCTAGGCGTGTAAAAGTAGACTCTAGTGGAGGTTTAATAGCTGGAAGTCAATTACCTACTGATGGTGAAAACAGTTCAATGCTCATATCTTATAATGCAGCAGGAGAAGTTGTATATGTAGATGAAATAATTAGTGGGGTTACATACAGACAAACATTTACAAGAAGCGATATGGCTGTAGCTTCAACATTACCTATTTCAGCTGTGGAGATAATATAATGGAAATATTTAAATCAAAAGATGGTAAAACCATCACTTATGACAATAACAGAGCATCTGTAGTAGATGTAAAAGAACTATTACTACAAAAAGCAGATATAGAGGGGAGAATTAGTGAAAGTACATTACCAGATGATAAAGAGTTACTTGAATGGGCTAGAAACAACTGGTCTATTGTAGACTACTCTATGGAAATAAAAGAACTAGATAAGATAAACGAAGTACTAGATAGCGTAAGAGATATTTTAATAGAAAGTAAATAAATGTCAGTAATAGTAGCAGAAACAGCAACAACTTTAGACACAGCAAGTGGCTTTTACAGAGCTGAGGCTAACCAATTGTCCACTTCATTCGGTCTTAACACGCCTACTACCTTATCTAGTCCTAATACAGTAGCGGTTACTTTTGATAATGCTGGTAATTGTCGTGGGGTTATTTTCGGTCTTATGGCTGGAAGTTCTCAACACAGTTACACTACTTGTACTCATGATTTTTTAGTTG
>Ga0208904_1001558_pt1 | contig 15509 bp, 15 predicted proteins | sample AntAceMetag02UKB_FD_184774 | JGI IMG/M metagenome (GOLD analysis project Ga0208904, IMG submission 184774) | Saline lake microbial communities from Ace Lake, Antarctica - Antarctic Ace Lake Metagenome 02UKB (SPAdes) (version 2) | ecosystem: Environmental > Aquatic > Non-marine Saline and...
TTATCACACCCTCATCTGCTCTTTTCCGATAATGAGCCGAAAAAAGCTCCAAAGTAACAGGCAGACAAACCTTTATTTGCTTTGCCTCTGGATTGACTTTCAAAGCTTCGTCCGTAGCAAAGTAGTCCACATTTAAAGCTCCGCCCGTCACAATGCCATCGCCACGTTTAATTATCTCTCGAACAGCTTGGCGAACATCATTCTCAACTTCTTCATTTGTTTTTCGCCAGCTTCCGCTGATGGCTACCCATTTCATATTTTATATCCTCCGCATTTAATATTTTTATATATCCTACAAAAAGACTTCTAACCTTTTTTATTATTTCTTTTTTGCAATAATAATCATTACTGGACTTTTGAAAGAGTAAGGTTCTTTATTTAATGAACCATAAGCATTAACAATATTTAGTTTATAAAGAGAAAATAAAGATAAAATTTCAGGAAAAGTATAAAAACGAAGTTTTACATTCAAAATCTTCTTTTTATTGTTACGAACAATCGTCCATTTTGATTTTTCAACAAAGCTAAGAGGGTCAAAAGAAACATCTTCAATCTCAACATGGCCATTAGAGATTTTAAAAGTATTCTTTTCACCAAGCTTTTTTATAACTTCTATCGGATTTAATAAATGGATTATAAAGAAACCTTTTGGTTTTAATAATGCAGATATATTTTTAATAACTTTTTTATTATCAATATCAGAAAAATACCCAAAAGAATTACCTAGCATTGCTATAGCATCAAATTTTTCTTTTAATTTTAAAAAACGTATATCTTGTTTTATAAAATTAATAGATACGTTGTTTTTATGAGCCCATTTTTTAGCAGTATTCAAAGCAATTGATGAATAATCAACTCCGGTAACTTGAAATCCCTTCTTAGCAAGTTCTACGCTATGCCTGCCTTGTCCACAGGGAATATCTAATATTTTCGCACCTTTTTTAAGATGCAAATCATCAATAAATCCGACCTCTTTCTTTGTCCATGTTTGTGAATCTGAACTTGAAGGATCCCAAAGTGAAAAATATTCTTTTCCAAATGTTGTTCTCCACCAACTATTTTTTGTTGTCATATTAATTTAAAAAATGACTTTAATTAATGTTTTGTAAAAACTTTACCTTGAATAATTTTATTAGCCGGTTTTCCATGAATCATTCTTTGTCTAGCAAAGAGTTCTTTGCATTGAGGACATTTTAAATCTCCTTTTGTAAAATCTTTAATGATTTTATCCTGATAGCATTTAATCAGATGCCCTGAGCCAGTTTTGGAATATTTATAAAGCAATGTTTGACAATTAGCACAATAAATTTTAATTATATGCCCTTTAGTATTTTTCATTATTTCAGTCCCCTCCAAATCTTTTATTTATTTCCCAAAAAGGCTCCTGATCCCTTTTCCCTTTTCCCTTTTTCTTTTTCTCATTATTAATAATTACAACAACTACATCCTGCTTTCAAACAACTTTGACCAGACCAGTTACAAACTAAATCACAAGAACCAGTAGATTGACATTGTCCATATTGACTCTCATCCCATTTTCCAGAACATTGGCAATAATTTTCAGCAGAATATCCAAATAAATCTTTTATACTCGCAAAACGAGAATCCTGTTGCCAACATTCATTTCCATTGCATTGGTTATATCCCTTGCTTTGACAAAAACTAGTACATGAGCTGTCATCAGAACAACTTCGGTAAATACAGGCACATACCTTTTGTTTCGCCTTTTTTTCAGCTTCTTTTTTAGCTTCTATTTCTTCTTGTTTTGCTAATTCTTCTGCTTCTCTTTCTTCTTCTGCCTCTCTTCTATCCTCTATGCTGGCTTGTCTCTTTGCTTCCTTCTCTGCTATTTCTTCTTCTGTTAAAATACGATTTATGATTATAGAAGTTTTATTTTCATTTCCACTATTTGTAGCTATGAAAACAAATCTATTATTTTCTTTTATTAATTTCGCATCATATATAAAAAAACCATCTTCAACAGGAATAGAATTGCTATTAATAGTTACTTTACTCTTTTTGGGAGTAACAATTCCTTTAATGATAATGTCATCAGCTTGAATAGAAAAATTATTTTCTGGTTCTGTAATTATAATTGTCGGCGTTCTGTCTGTATAATATTTGATACTGCACATCACGATAAGAGATAAAACAGCTAATCCAGTTATAATCAGTTTTTTCTTTTTGTCTAATTTTGTTTTTTTCCAAACAAACCAAGCTACTATAAGCGGTACCGTTAAATACCATAATGGAATAGAAATAAGAGCTATTATTATCCAAAAAATTACCCAGTATGTATTTTTTATATATCTGGCTTCTTTTTCTATTTTAGTTTCTTTTTCTTTCATCTTGTTTTATATTTAATTTTAATACAAATCTTCAACTATTATTGACCAACTTTTAGTATTTGCTACAGATATTTTAAAATAAAATTCTCCTTCTCCTTCATAGATATAGTCAGTATCACTTGCGCTTAAGCCAGAATGCGAAACTTGGTCAGTAATAACTGATTCGCCAACACGATAAATATTAATGACAAACAGCCCATTTGTTTCATCACCAAATTCTCCAGAATCTTGAAAGTTCCATTTTACTCTCCACTGCTTCCCTTGAATTGAAAATGGCTCAGTATTTTTGTTACTAGTTCCCGAAAAAGAAATTACATCGTGCCATGTTTTTTCTTCTTGTTGAATTTGGGAAGCTCCTTGAGTTTGCTCCTGTAATAATTGTTTTTCTGATTCTGTCTGCTTTTTTTCTCCATTACTACCAAGGATGACAATAATAATTAAAACAATTATTCCAACTACAATATAAATTAATTTTTTCATATTATTTAGTTCTTTTATTTATTTTCCCTTTCTTTAAACCTATTCTTAAGATACTCCTTCTCAAATTTCAATGATTTTATCTTAATATCAAATAATTCTTTTTCTTTTTTAACTTCTTCATCTATTAATTCTAATCTACCCATGATTTCTAAAAACTCTTTTTGTTTAAGAGATTTAATTCCTTTTGGTTTCATTGATTTAATTTTCTTCTGAACTTCTTTTGTTGTCTTTTTTGTTTCTTTTATTGGCATATTTTTTATTTCTTCCTTATAGATAAATTAATATTATCTTTTATTGGAACTATTTCCAAAATCTTCTTTTTAAGATCACTATCAATTTCTTTTTCGTCAAGTAATTCTTTCAATTTCTTATCTGCGATTGTAGATATATTAGACCAATGCTTAGTTTTTTGAAGCAGATCCTCTAATTCTTCATATCTTTCTAAATCATAACTTTTTCTTGGAATATCATAATCTTGTTTCTTATTAACTACTACTAACTTATCCCCTCCATCTAATGTATCCATGTCATTCTTTTTAGTATATACAAATATCGCTTCTTCTATTTTCTTCATCTCTTGAATAATTATTTCTAATCTAGTTCTATTGTCCTTATTAACATCTGTCTTTTTTTCAGCTAATTTAATGTATCTTTTAGCTAATTGAATTCCATCTTCTTTTAAATACTCATTCTTCGGTAATTGTTCTGTCTTATATAAATGCTTCTTTTTTGGACAATGTTTCCAAAAGCCACACCAATCACACATAGTTTCTTGTGCTGGAAAATTATCTTCTTTTTCAGCTAAATTAATCTTCTCTATTAGTTCTAAAATATTATTTTTTAATTCTTTTAATTCATTATCTGTTCTTTTAGAAACCACATCTTCACTAAAAGCCACAAAATGCCATATCAGTTTAACTTCTTTAACTTCCTTATTGTTGTCTTTAACAGCAATTGAGTAAAGAGCTAATTGTTTATCTCTATCTGCATATTTCTGATCCATGAGCGTTAAATTTGTCTTGTAGTCATGGATAGAATAAACTCCTTTTTTATCTCTAGCTAAACGATCTATATACCCAATAATCTCATATTCACCCCATTTTAATATTATCTTTTTTTCTACACCAATAGTTTGATCCTGATCAAATGGAGAATATTTATTATAGTAATTTTCAATACATTTCTTTCCTAAATTATAATAATGTCCTTTATTATAATTTTTGTTATTTATGACAATTGAATCTTTCCATCCAATTCGCCAGATCTCATCATAAAATTTTATTAAATCATCTAAAGAATTTAATTTAGTTTTTAGTAAATCACGATAAAGTAGCTCTAATACACTGTGAACCTGACTCCCAACAAAAGCTTCAATGGTTTCTTCTCCTTCTGGTTTTAAACTAGTTAAATACTTAAACTTATATTGCAAAGGACATCTTTTATACGTTTCTAATTTAGAATAAGAAAATTGTTTCATTTAGGGTTTTATTTAATAGTAAAAGTAATTTTAGCAAGATCTATATCAAATCTTTCAATGATTTTTCTCAAAGTAAACAATAAAAATTCTGTGGACATATTTGCTTTCAAGTATAATTTTTCTGAAAGTTCTATTGGTAAATGAAAATCATCTTTATTATTTGACATCTTATTTTTCATAAAAGAATCTTTCAAGGAACTTACAAAAATATTTGGATTCGTCTTATATAATTCTTTAGCAATTAACTCATAAAATTTCTTCCATGTTCCAACTTTATAATCTTCATATTCTCCATAAGAAAAAGATATAATAGTTTTTCCAGTGAAAATAATTTCTTCATCTGCTAAAGTAAAGATTTTATTCATATCCTTCTTGGGTGCATACTCCGTTGAAGGATACTTCCATATTTTTAATGCTCTATCTCGCAATTTTCTTGCCCGTTTTTTTATATTTCCTTCGTTCCATTTCTCAATAGTTGATAAATACTTATTCAAAAACAATCTACTATCTCTAAACCCTTTTTCTTCCATATCTCTCTTTTCAATAAAAGATCTATTACTATATTCAGAATTATATGCAGTTAATGTTATATTCCCCAATGTATGTAAATATCCTTCATGAACTTCTATCCAATTTTCACCTAACTCCTTTTTCCAATCCGGAGTTAATGTCTGTGGCATAACATGTTCTATGGTTAATGTATTATCACCTACAAGCTCTTCAACTTTTACTTTCTCTCTATTATTATAATTCTCAAGTTGTTCTAATAAATAAATCTTATTTTTACCTTTTAAATTGTAAACATCTTTCGTTATAATTTTATTTCGAAATTCTTTATCATTTGGAAATCTTTGATTAAGATCCTTTTTAATCAAAATATATTTAAAAATTTCAAAATAATTTTCTTTATAGTTTTTATATTTTTTAATTTCTTTACCCAATGTCATGAAAAGTTTATTTAATGCATTAGTTGGAACATCACACACAAATCTTCTTAATACAAAAGATTCAATAATTTCTAAAATATTAATTAATTCATTATTAGTTATAATTTCATCATTATTATCGTCAAATATTTCTAATAGAAATGGATAAGAAACTAGGGTTTCTAATTTATTAAGTCTATAGATTATTTTATCAACTTTATTTCTCGATTCATCATTATCAGCACTAATAATTTTTTTGTAATATATAGAAAATTTTAATAAATCTTTTAATAAATCTTCCATATCAACTTCTTGTTCAAAAACAAATTTTTTAAAACTAAGATAAACCCGATCTTTCTTTGGCGTAATCCTTTCCTTTAAGGTCAAATAATCTCTAATAAAATTACTAACATCAAAATTAGTATTTTTTTCTATTTTATTCCAATACTCTTCATAAAAATAATTTTGTATTTCTGTGTTCTCTTTCATTAGAATAAAATTTCTTACTTTATCCGCTTCAGATAAATCAAGTCCCGTAGAATTAAGACTCTCAAAAATCAATTGCGGATCATCTTCTCCACTCTTTAATTCAATCTCAACAATCATTAAATTTTTAATTGCTAAAAATAAATTATCAATAGAAACTTTTTCGTTTAAGATTCTGTTATAAAAATACCAAAAATTTATAGTAATATTTGAATTATCTATAAAATTGTCTTTATTTTCAAATAATTTTGAAAATGCTTCTGCGTCGTCTTTTATCGGTTTTAGTCTTATTCTTTTATCATCCTCAACATGTCTATTCACTAAATACTCTTCTTGTATCTTTTCTTTTAATCTATTGTCTTTAGATTCAAAAACCCTTTCATTTAAGCCTTTATAAATCGCTTGTAATAAAATAGATAGAGTAGTAATTCTTTGCTGTCCATCAATTATCAAATATTCTCTACCGCCCTGATCATTATTATAAATAGAAACTATAGAACCCATAAAATGGCTCCTAAAATTATTTTTTGAAATACTAATCAAATCATCAAATAATTGCTCACACTGTTCCTTAGTCCAATCATAATTTCTTTGATAAACAGGAATAACAAAATGTGTATCTGTTCCTTCTAAAAATCTTAAAAATTGTTTTTCGTTTGCATGCATAATTTCAATTTAATGATTATTTATTTTTATTTTTTATATTAACTCAAAAATCTTAATTCTAATTTTTCTTTAACTTCTTTCCAATTAGGAATTTTGTTTTTTAAAGTTTTATAGAATTTTGCATTATGATTTTTATGCTCCATATGACATAACTCGTGAGTAATCACATAATCAATACATTCTTTTGATGCTTGAATTAGTTTAGGATTAAGAATTATTTTTTTATTACTCAAAAAACTACCCCATCTTTTGCTCATCTTTCTGGTAATTAATCGTGGTTCAAAATCATAATTAAAAGTTTTTAAAACTTTTTTATATTCATCTTTAAAGATTTTATTAATTCTTTCTGAATACCAGTCTTGCAACGTCTTTTTATTATATTTTTTATTAGTAACATTCTTGGTTGTAGATAATAACAATCTGCCATATTTTAATTTTACCCCGTTTTCTTTGCCTTTTTCAACCACTAATTTGTATTGCCTACCTAAATATAAAAAACTTTCACCAGAAATATATTCTTTAGCTAGAACCTTATTTTGATATTTCTTAAAATATTTAATTTGTTTTTCCAACCAATGCCGTTTGTTTCTAAGAAATCTTTGTATTTTTTCATTCTTATATTCAACTGGACATTTTAATATAATTTTAAAACTCGGCTGAACAGTTAAGCTGATAGTTTTACGAGACTGTTTAATTAGAAAATATTCATAAGAATAGTTTCCATAAGTAAAAAATTGTTTTTTCATGTCTATATAATTGAATAATTTTCTGTTGCCAATTTAATTGTTTTATTAATTATGTTTTTTATTTCTTCACTGGTTAATTTTACACCTTGTTTTTGAATAACTTCATCATAAAGATAATCATCTAATTTATTATAAATGACTCGTTTAACTTCACTATTTTTATACCAGTCAACAATCGCTTCTTTTTTTAATACAGTAAAGATATTAAGAATTATTTCTTGAAATTTTTCATCATCTATATTATAAGTAGCAAATTCATCTTGTAAATTTCTATAAAAAATATCTGATCCTTTTTTTTCTCTAATTTTTCTTGGAATTTCATCATCTTTTTTATTACTAACTTTATCATCAATTAACTTCATTTGCTTTAAGGCTTCAATATCAGCTATTTTCTTTTCTCTCATCTTCTGTAAAATTTCATCTATTTTTTCAGAAAATTTTCTATAAAACTTAGGGTCAGTTCCTATTCTTTCAGTAATTATTCTCTGAGTTTGAGTGGCAATCGCTTCAGCTTTGGATTTATCAGACCCCATTTCAGCAATAACTTCATCAAAGGCTTCTTTGTCTGTAATAGTAATTTGCTTGGTTAAAAGTTCGGCTTCTTCTGCTTTAATATTATTATCCATTATTTTAATCAACGCTTGTTTGTATTTATTAAAATCAACCCTATCCGCGTAACGAACGCTAACCACCTTTCTAAGTTCCATAAATTTCTTCAATTCTTGCCTGTAAACATCTAAATGTTTAAACTCATGCGCAAAATCTTGCAAAACCATACATTCGTTAAAACTTTTCAAAAACTGATTTAGAATATCATAAAATTCCTTGCGCAATGGTTCTTCCGATAAGCGTTCAATATATGCCTCATCATCGCCCTTAACTGATTTAAAAATCTCGTGAAGTTCACTGTAATTTGATTCCAATTCTTTAATTTTTTCTTTAACATCAATTAAAGCGCCTTCCACATCTTCCTCGTCATAGTTACCAAATAATTGCATGGCTGTTTTTATGTTTTGAGCGTTTTCTGAATAGTCAATAATGTATCCGCAAGTTTTTGGCAAAATATTGTTGTCATATAAGCGATTAACTCTTGCGATAGCTTGCAATAAATTATGGTCTTGCAATTCTTTAGCCAAATACAAAACTGTATTTCTTGGAGCGTCAAAACCCGTTAAAAGTTTATCAACAACAATTAAAAGCTCTACTCCTTCATCGTTATGGACAAAACTCTTGATAACATCTTTTTCGTAAGTGAGTAAACTTTGGTATTTTTCTTTGATATTTTTCAAATACCCCTCCACTTCTTTTTTATGTTCGTCTTTGTCGTCAATAATTCCATTTTCATCTGAAATAACTAAGGCAGTATTTATTTTGCTATTATCCGCGAAATATTTTTGGAAAAGCATCGCTGAAAATTTTGACGGAGCGACAATCTGTCCCTTCAATCCCATACCCGAGAAAGTTTTTAAATAATGTTTTTCAATATCATAAGCAATCTCGGCTATTCTGTGCGGATTATTTTTAATAATATCTTTTTCAATATTGGTTTGCAATTGCCTTTTTTGCTTCGCGTTAAAATCTTCCGTCAATCTACTAATCTTCCTATCTATTTCTTTTTTATCTTGTTTGAGATCCACAAAACGGCCTTCATAAACAAGAGGCAAAATAATTTCATCTTCTAAGGCGTCATCAATGGTATACTTATCAATAAATGAACCAAATTTATGTCTTGATTTTTCATCTTTAAGTAGTGGTGTTCCTGTAAAAGCAATGTAACAAGCATTAGGAATGATTTTATTCATTTCCAAATTAGCTATGCCGCCTTGCGAACGATGGGCTTCATCAATTAGAACAAAAATATTTTCGTCTAAATCTTCAAGAGCAGTTTTATTCTCGCTCGCTGTTTTGAATTTTTGCACTAAAGTAGTAATTACTCTCAAGTCTTTACTCTTTATCAACCTTAATAACTCATCGCCACTTCTAGATTGTTTTACATCTTTTTTTAGTCCGCTATTTTCAAACGTAGTCTTAATTTGCCTGTCTAAATCTCGCCTGTCGGTTACTATTAAAACTCTTGGATTAACAATGCTTGGATTTTCAATCAATGCCTTAACAAACATAACCATTGTTAATGATTTACCCGATCCCTGCGTATGCCAAACTATTCCACCTTTTCTTTTATTTCCTTTATATCCTTTTACTTTTTCACTAATTCTTTTCACTATTTTTTGAATAGCAAAATATTGTTGATAACGCATTATTTTCTTAATCCCGGCATCATACAAAATATGATTTTTTGTTAGATCAAGTAATCTAGATTTATCAAACATAGTCATAACAGATAAATCTTGCTCAGTTGGAATACGATTAATTTGCTGTGTATGTCCAAAAGTAGCTCCATTTAAATCAATTAAAATCTGTTGATAAATCCTTTTGTTAATTTCTTTGCTAATAATTTTTTTAGTTTTATTCTTTAACCCTTTTTTATCAACTCCTTTTTCTCGCCAATTAGCATAAAATTTATTAGGAGTTCCAGTGGTACCATATCTCAGTTCTTCTTTATTAGCTCCAACTAAGAGTTGTGGATAAATAAAAAGCTTGGGGCAATAATCAGCTCCTTGATTTCTATTCAATTGACTCAAGGCTTTTTCTACTGATTCAGAAGCTTTTTTATTCTCAATCACTACAAAAGGTATGCCATTTATAAAAACTACAATATCAGGACGAATGCCTTTTTTGCCCATAGCCTCAAACTCAACTGTTACTGCAAAATTATTATTCTTAGGATTTTTAAAATCAATAAAACGAAAATTTTTAGAAATACTTTTACCATTATGAAAAACTTTAATAGTTTTACCGCCAGAAGTTGGCATAATCATAGAATAAATTTTACGAGATGTATCAATTAATCCTTCAAATTGAATATTCTCTAATTCATCTACAACATCGATTACGTCTTTATCGCTAAATTTATACATTTCACCATTATGTTCATATTCATTAATCTCAGCTAATTTTTTAATAGCCGTATCTCTCATTATAAACTTACTAGCATCATCACCTCGTTCAGCTAAAACTTCTTTAGCTGAAACATATCGGTATCCCATATTAACCAAAAATTCCACAAATGGTAATTGTGATTGTTTAGTCTCGTCAAAATTTACTTTATCCATATTCATATTGTTATTTTAAACAGGAATCCTAATCTTTCCTGTTATTAAATTATTTAATAAATATTTCTTCTGAGCTTCAATTATCTTTTTCTTTTTTTCTAAAGCTTCTATCTCTTGATCAGCTGTAGTCAAAACTTTTGCAATAGCTTTTTGTTCTTCTTGAGATTTTGGAATTTTAATTCTAGTTTCCAAAAAATATTTTTTTGATAGATTAAAACGACTAGCTCCTTGTGCAATGCGAGTCATTTGTTTTCTAAAATCTTGACCACGAAAATAGAACTGTGCAAATTCAGGAATAATAACTTCAAAATTATTTAATCTAAACCCAAAACAAAAACTATTTAAATATAAATTATTTACATTTCTATCTAATAAAACAGAACTAATCCCTACCTCATTAGGAGTTTCTGATGAAGTGGTAAAAAATAAATCACCATATTTAGCTTTATTTTGTTTTTCATTATCTTTAATATCTACTAGATTATTGATCTGAGTATTTAATTTGGAATTGGAATAAATATTCATATAGGAAATAAATTGTTTCCCTTTTCCAAAATCATCTTTATTTTTTCCTGTAATTCCTTGATAAGTTTTTCCAACATCATCTAATCTGACTACCTCCCACTCCCCATTAAACCCCTTTAGTCTGACCTTACACATCAAAAGTTTCTGCATTAAACCTTTTCTAATATTTTTCTTAATCTCAATCTTTTTTGACAATTCTTCCAAACATTCATCCCAAGTTTCCAGCACCAACACAATACAATTTTGTTCAAAGAGAGGAGGAAGTAAAACATCTTGATATTGATACTCAGATAAATAATTTCTTTTATGTTCGCCAACTTGGAAAGGATGAATTTGCATCCAACCATAAACAAATTTTAAATTTACTGTTCCATTTTTTCTCTTTAATATTTTCATTGCTGATGATTTTACTTTAAAATGAAAATCAACATATTTAATAGCTGTAGTAAAATCATCAAAAATAATAACAGGCGTATTCGTAAAAATTCCGTTTTTTTCATCCGTATAACCAAGAATAAAAGTCTTACCAGCGGTTAAAACGGGTATTTTGTGGTTATTGTTATAATTAGTTGACTGAACTAAATAGGGTATAGGTTGTTCATAATCTAAAACATTTCCAATGCTATTAAATTTCCATCCATCAGGAATATTTTTTTTGAATTTATTTTTTGGCATATTTAACTTTTTATTTGACTGATTGACGATGCTTCTATTTCTGCACCTTCTTTTTTTGAATCAAATTTTACATCTTTATAATTTGCACACTTAAAATCTAAATATTCACACAATTGTTCAAAATTCAATCCGCCCTTTTTTAAATCACTAGGATGAATATATATAACTATATTTTCACAAATCATTTTATGCTTCATTGCTTCAATAAAAGTATCAATTATTTGTTTAATAACAATATCTCTCGTAATATCTGGATTCCTTCCATGTTGAGTATTAATTAATGGAATATTTACACATTCATCCCTATCAGTTTCAGTAGCTAGATGATCCCATAAGCCATTTAAAGAATTCATAAAATCATCAATATCTGAAAAAACCCTATTATTCCTTTTTTTCTTCGAATTTACTAACAAGAAAAACTTTTTGGATCCTTGTTCAATCTCAATAACAGTTCCTGAAGGATAAGGAGCATTTTCTAAATTAATTTTTTTTCTAATATCATTTTTGAGATGATCGTCTTTTCCAAAATAATAATCACTAATTAATTTACACAAAACACTTTTTGCTTTTTTAACATTTCCATCAAGAGAAATATCAAAATAATCATTTATGGGCACTACAATTGAACCTTTCTTTTTAAAAATATCACCCACTTTAATTGTTATACAAGAATCCTTATCTCTAATTTTTTTAGTAATAATTGATTTAGGAATATTTTTTAAAATTCCAAATAAAATACCAATAATTATAATAAATCCAAACATGCCAATGCTTCTCAATATTAAAGAAGAAAAATCTGGAAAAAAATAACTAATCAATTCAATAAGAAGCCATAAAAACCCTAATGTAGAGAAAAAATCTTTCAATATCAACGCCCAATTTTTTATTAATCTTTTAAAAAAAATCATAATCCTAAATCTTTATAAACTGAATCATTATAATAATATGCACCGCTCTTATTTTTGTTTCGATTTCCTGAATGACCATATTGCCAATTATTTATTGCGTGTTCTATTATTTTTTGATTAAAACTTACAAAAACAGCCAATTCATCATCTAATATAGAAGGACATAAACTAGAATCCTTACTTCTTTTACCATTAATATTAACTGCAATTATAGGTAAATCTCTTTTTATAGCTTGCTCTATTTCCCATCTCACAAATTTATATAAGAATTTAGTATTGCTACCAATTAAAATTATAAATACCTTTGTATTACTTAGTCTTTCTCTTAATTTGCTTTTTATTGTCTCTTCGGTTGAATAAGACATCAAATTATTAAGATCATGGGCATCATAAAAATTAAATGATGTATTATCATTTTTTTTCCATGCTTGCATAAGACGATAATAATGAATATCATTATCAGCATCAAATGCAACATATGTTTTGTTTGTGTAAGACATAATTTTATATTTTATTTATTAATTAATTTTTAACTCTTTTAATTTTTTATTCATATCTTTTTCTAATTTCTTAATCTCTGGATCTATCTTAGCTAACTCTTTAAGATTAGCTGAAATATCTATTTCTTTCTCTTCCTCAAAGGTATCTACATATCTAGTAATGTTCAAATTAAAATCATTTTCTTTAATTTTCTTAAATTTAACTATTCTAGAAAACTTATCAATTGTTTTTCTACCCTTATAAGTTTTGTAAATTTTTTCAGTATTTTTTTCACTCATACTATTCTGAGCCTTGCCTGGAACAAATTCTTTTGAAGCTTCGATAAATAGAATATCTTTTTTCTTTTCATTTGCTCCGCCTTTTTCTCGTGAGCGATCAATAATAAGGATAGCAACAGGAATACCTGTTGTTTGAAAAAGTCCAGCAGGCAAACCGATAACTACATCAATAATATTTTCTTCAAGCATTGCTTGTCTAATTTTACCTTCAGCTCCACCACGAAAAAGAACGCCATGAGGAACAATAACAGCCACCTTGCCCGTTTTAGGTTTAGCTACTTCTACCATATGAGAAATAAAAGCAAAATCACCTTTATCTTTTGGTGGCACACCTCGCCAAAATCTATTATATTTATCACCCTCTGCATTTTCAGCTCCCCATTTCTTCAATGAAAAAGGAGGATTTGCTATCGTTAAATCAAACTTCATTAATTTATCGTTTTCTACTAATAAGGGATTATCTAATGTATCTCCCCATTCAATACGAGCCGAATCTCTACCATGCAGAAACATATTCATTCTAGCTAATTGATAAGTTGAACCAGTTGATTCTTGGCCATATAAAGCGTAATTTCTTGATCCTTGTTTTTCTATTTCTTCACCAGCAAGTAAAAGCAGGCCTCCTGAGCCACATGCAGGATCACATATTCTATCACCTTCTTTTGGTTCTGCTAATTTTGCTAATAATTCAGCCACACATTTTACAGTAAAGAACTCGCCTGCTTTTTTGCCAGCTTGAGAACCGAACTTGCCAATCAAATACATATAAGAATTACCAATAACATCATCTTCTACTTCACTTAAATCAATTTTATGAAAATCATGAATTAAATAACGAATCATTTTATTTCGTTGATCTAATTTACCTAAAATGTTTTCTGAATTAAAATCTAATGATGTTAAAATTCCTTCTAATTTTTCTTTATTCTGATCTTCAATTTTGGCTAAAACCTTATTAAGTTCTTCTCCAATATTATCCTGTTCTACTATACTATAAATATAGTCAAAAGATGTTTTGGGCGGTAAATAAAAACGTCCTGTTCTTAACTTATCTCGCACACGAGAAGCTCCGCCAAATCTTTTCTTAAATTTTTCTTCTTGGTTTTTAAATAAGTCACTAAGATATTTGTAAAATAGCATTACTAATACATAATCTTTATAAACACCACCATCGAGAGCGACACGAGATGAATCAGCTGCATCCCAAAGTGTTTTATTAAGTTGTTCTTGAGTAAATTTTTGTTTAGTCATATTGTTTTAAAAGGTTAAAAATTGAACTTTCAACAATTTCATTAGTTAATATTTTTTTTCTAGTTAATAATTTTTGTTGAGCTTGATTATTTTTATATAAATTAATAATCTTATTTTGTATATTTTTATCTGGTAATGGTATTTCTAAATTTTCTAAATCCTTACGGAGAATTGTTTTAATTACACTACCTGTTATTTTTTCTCTAATCTCTTTTTGCCCATTAATTGAATTTAAATAAATAGCTAAATATTCTGGAATTATACTTTTATCTTTAAGTCTCAAAATATAGACAGATGAAGATGCTATTGTATTAACCACATCACCCGTGACAACACTTACCTTAAAGCTACCACGAGAAGAAATAATTATATCATTTTCTTTAATAAATGCCTTGCTTTGGTATTTTTGTAAATTAATTTTCGTTAAATTGTCCTTGTTGATATAAAGATCATCTATAACATTCTTAGATTGAATAACATTCATTAGGCCATCTATCTGTTGCTTTAAAGCTATTCTAAAGGCATATCCAGCGATCACATCTGCAATATTCTTTAAATTTTTTGTATTCATACTTCCAATCTATCATATCTTTAGACCCTTGTCAACTTTTTTTATACACACATATACTATACTGTAATTATATCTATATAATATATAAAATAAAAACACCTTTAAATTAAGGTATTTTAATATTTAAAGAACTAATTTTATAATTATCCTTTAGAATTAAATCATTTTATTCTCCTTAAAACTAAAAACTTTATTTTCACTTTAGGCATAAACCCCTCCTCTTTAACCAATACGGATTATTAAAATAATTAATTCTTTATTCTTAATTTCATAAATAATACGGTATGACCAAGCGCGATAAGAATAGTAATCTTTTAACTCTCCTTTTAATTTTTTACCAAGATAAGGATTATTAGAAAGAATTTCTAAGGCAGATAAAATTCGTTCGTAATGTTTTCTTTCAATCTTATTTAACTTTTTTTCTATCCTTTTTGGCAGAACGATTTGATACTTCATATTGTTTTTTACCTTTATCTGCTAAAACATATCCTTCTTTTT
>Ga0208904_1001560_pt1 | contig 15503 bp, 19 predicted proteins | sample AntAceMetag02UKB_FD_184774 | JGI IMG/M metagenome (GOLD analysis project Ga0208904, IMG submission 184774) | Saline lake microbial communities from Ace Lake, Antarctica - Antarctic Ace Lake Metagenome 02UKB (SPAdes) (version 2) | ecosystem: Environmental > Aquatic > Non-marine Saline and...
CAAGATTTTCTCAACTTTGTTACTACAATGGTAAAATAAGCTATTGTCATTATGAAAATTTTGGTTGTGGAAGACGAACATCGCATTGCTCATTACATTAAAAAAGGCTTAGAAATGAAGTCTTATGTGGTTGATGTGGCCTATGATGGAGAAGCTGGGCTAGATTTGGCTATGGCGGATGATTATGACTTAATAATCCTGGATCGGATGTTGCCTAAGTTAGATGGGGTTGAGTTTTGTGCTCAATTGAGAGCAGCTAAAAACCATGTTCCAATTTTAATGCTCACGGCGAAAAATGAAATAGATGAGCGAGTTGAAGGTTTAGATGCTGGCGCTGATGATTATCTAGGTAAGCCCTTTGCTTTTACCGAACTTTTAGCTCGCATTCGAGCTTTAGCTCGACGTCCACAGCAACAAATCGAAACTAAGCTCCAGGTAGCCGATTTGGTTTTAAACACGATCAGCTATCAAGTTTTACGCTCTGGTCAGGAAATCAAATTATCCAAACAAGAGTTTGCTTTGTTAGAATTTTTCATGAGACATCAGGGTCAAGTGTTTAGCAAAGAACAATTAGCGGAAAAAGTTTGGAGCTATGATAGCGATATTTTGTCCAACACCACTCAAGTTTATATTGGTTACTTAAGAAAAAAAATTGATAGACCTTTTCCCAAAAAAAATAAGCTTATTCAGACTGTCCGTGGTTTCGGTTATAAGTTAGGTGATAATAAAAAGATATAAATTTTTATGTTTAATCAAGCTCGTCTAAAACTCACTCTATGGTATTTACTCATGATCTTTTTAGTGAGTGCCGCTATGAGTATTTTGTTTTATTTTCGTTCATCTTGGGTGTTTGAACGTGAGTGGGAGCGGATTGAATTCCGTTGGAGAAATGAACAGGTTCACGAAGGGCCAACTTACGTCCCCATGGGGATGGGGTTAAAACTTAGACCAGCGGATATTAAGATGGCTCGTGAGAATTTGGCTCAGCAGTTGATTCTAATTAATGCCTTGATTGTGCTATTGGCTGGGATTGCCGGCTATTTTTTGGCAGGAAAAACTCTGGAACCTATTCAACGAACATTAGAAGAACAAAAGCGATTTGTAGCTGACGCCGCTCATGAGTTAAGAACTCCGATTACTGCTTTAAAAACTTCTTTAGAAGTCAATCTCATGGACAAAAAAGTATCCAAACGAGCTGGTAAAATTTTACAAGAAAATTTAGAAGATGTCGCTGGTTTGGAAATGCTTATTGGGAGTTTATTAAAGCTAGCTAAAATAGAGGGCCAGGTTCTACAAACAACTCCAGTCGAGTTAATAGAAATAACTAAAAAAGCAGTCAAACAAGTTAAACCTCTCGCTGATAAAAAGAAAGTTAAAATTGTTTGCGACTTGTGTCAAAAAGATCGCCAAAAGTTTATAGTCATGGGTGATAAAGGGGCTTTAATTGATCTAGTTAGTATCTTTCTTGATAACGCGATTAAGTATAGTCCTCAAAAAACAGAAATTAGTCTAACTCTGAGTAAGCGTAAAAGTACTGCCGTGATTAAGATTGAAGATCGAGGGATCGGTATTGCTCCGCATCATCTCAAGCATATTTTTGATCGATTTTATCGGGTGGATTCGGCACGAAACAAAACTAATCATGATGGTTATGGCCTGGGTTTATCGGTGGCACAAAAGATCATCTCTCAACATAAAGGCTCGATTGATGTTAAAAGCGAATTTGGTGTTGGCACCACTTTTACGATTACTTTACCCCTAGCTTAGCATTATTTTTTTTCAATCTACTTCTTTCTCAATCTTTTCTCAATTTTGGTTTGTATATTTTGACTAATAATAATTAGTCGGGAAGTGATTAGAGACAGCCTGCACGAGCAGTTGATCAATCACTAGTTAATTTAATAAGTATGAGAGGGAAAATATGTCAAATATTAGAAAATCTTTAATTGTGCCTGTTGCTGTAGTTACTATGGCGGGTGGAGTAATCTTTGCTAGTAATCAAGTTTCTGCTAAAGGTATTCTTGATAGTCACGCCACTCTAATTCAAAAATTAACAGAGAAATTTAATCTTAATGAAGATGAAGTCCAAGCTGTTTTTTCGGAAGTTAGAGATGAACGCCGAGTTCAAATGCAAGCACAACTTGAAATAAAACTTGATAAAGCCATTGCTAATGGTGAGTTAACTACGCAGCAAAAAGAACTTATTTTAGGCAAGCATGAAGAAATGAAAGCTAATCGGGAAGATGAAGAAGCTGATTGGTCTGAGTTATCTCCAGAAGAAAGACAACTCAAAAGCCAGGAACAACGACAAATAATGCAAACCTGGGCAGAAGAAAATGATGTAGATTTTAAGTATTTTGATCAAAAGCAAGCAGACCATCGTGGCATGGAGATAATGAAGGCTCATGAGCGATAAAGAAGCAAAGTAATTTCACTCCTGAATTAGAGAGTTTATGGCTGTTCAATAAACTCTCTAATTTCTTGCCACTGATCAATGCCTGCTTGAGGAACCAAAATAGATTGATCATTGCTGGATCTAGCTGTCACTAAAGTGTTATCAGTGCTTAAAATTACACTTTTTATTTCATATTTAGTCGCATCTTTAATGGCGGGGATAAGATATTTAACAGCTTCTAAGTTTAAATCTGTGGTGATGTTTTCTGAAATTGTTTCAAAAAATTGAGGAGCTTGATCAAATGCCTCTAAGCTTAATAATTTATCACGGATACCCTTGAGAACGGCCTGCTGTCTCAGGCTGCGTGAAAAGTCACCGGCAGACGAACCATGTCGCGATCTAACATATTTAAGAGCATCGCCGCCCTCCATGTGATTAACGCCTTGTTCAAAGTACAGGTGTTCATAACGACATTCAAACTGGCTCTCAAGTTCAAAACCAGAAGATGTGGCAGTTAGCTCGGCTACTTTTTCGGGAGTCATGTCACAAGTATTTAGCTCTTCACCTTTGATTGGATACCAAGTATCTTCCAAGGTTTCCGGGACGTTGACTTTAATCCCGCCTAAATCTTCGCCAATTGCCCGCTGAAAACCAACGAAATCAATAGCAACAAAGTAATCAATTGGCAGACCGGTGATAAGGCTGGTCATTTGCTTGGAAATTTCCCCGCCACTGGCCACATAGTCATTGGAATTTTCACCTAGAGTAAAGGCTTGATTAATTTTAGCTTGTTTGCCGTTAGGCAAACTAACCCAAAGATCTCTCGGAATAGAGATTAACTTAATTAGCTTAGTTTCAAAATTAAAGTGAGCTACTTGGATGACGTCAGTTAAATAACCACCTTGATGACCGGCACCACCATAACCAAGTAATAAAATATTTAAGGTGGTTAAGTCTTCTGGAGGTTCAGCTAGAATTTCTCGTTTTTGAACAGCTAAAACTTCGGTATTTGGCGAGACCTCATTGGTTGATCTTTGTTTTTCAGCAAAATATAAGTAGCTTAAGACTGACGATAGACTGATAATTGCTAAGGTCACTAGCACAATGATGGTTAATCGGTCTGTAAAGAAAAATTTTTTCACTGGATAGATTATAATCAAAATTAGATTATTAACCTATCTTCGTTAATTTTATGCAATTTTTTTTAATATTCTTTGCTATTTATGCTTTATCAGCCTTCATTTTTGGCTTCCAGCAATGCCGTCAGCATCAAGCCTACACTTTAACACCTTTTTTAAACCCTCTGGGAGCTTTTGTTTGGGGTGATGCGGTCGTATTTGGTTTATTCTGGTTTCTAGCTAGCTTAATATCGTTTTTGCTTCAAGACTGGCTGCTATTTTGGCTTATTTTTTCAGTTTTTTGGTTGGTGAGAAGCTTTGGAGAAATGATTTATTGGTTTAATCAACAGTTCTCCGCTGTAAATAGAAATCCGCCAGAAAAATTGTGGCTATATAAATATTTTAAAAATGATTCAATTTGGTTTGTTTACCAAATTTTTTGGCAGTGTGTTTTGGTTATTACAATTATTAGCACAGCTTATTTGTTTGCCCAATGGCTTAACTAATATTAGAACGATCTTCCTTTTTAAGCTTAATTTGCTATTATATTGATAGTTCAACAATTAATTGGGTTTAATATGTCAAATAGACACTTTCAAACGAAATTATTGATGGCTGAATTTGTCACCCATGATGTTAAACGCCTTATTGTTGAAAAACCCCATAATTATGTATTTGAGCCTGGTCAAGCGACCCTAATCACGATTGATGATCCTCTCTGGATAGATCAACCACGACCGTTTACTTTTACTTCTCTGAATGATGATCTGGTTTTAGAATTTATCATTAAAAATTATTCAACCGACACCTACTGCGATCATCATGGCATGACCGAAGCCTTACATCAGCTTAAGCCTGGAGCCGATTTATTAATTGGCGAGCCATGGGGCACAATTCAATACAATGGTCCGGGCGTTTTTGTTGCTGGTGGGGTGGGGATTACTCCTTTTATCTCCATTTTTAGGCGGTTGCAACAGCGCAATGCTTTGCAAAATCAAACGTTATTTTTCAGTAATAAAGTCAGTGGTGATGTAATTTTAGAAAAGGAGCTGCGCGATATGTTTAAAAGCAGCCACCAGCAAACTTCAGCCCGAAAACGCTTGGTGTTAACTTTAACTAGAGAAAAGAAGAACAATGGTTTTGAGTTTGGTCGCATTAATCAAGAATTTCTTGATCAGCATCTAGTTGATTTTAAGCAAAAGTTCTATTTATGCGGACCTCCGGCGATGGTCAAGAATTTGCAGTCCAGTTTAAAAAATTTAGGAGCTGATGCGCAAAGTTTAGTGTTCGAAGATCAGTAGTAATTAAGATGGCTCTAAATTTTTATAGCTCGTGATAAACTATCAAGATATGGTCATTGATTGGTTGCTAATTTTACTTAATTTAGTTTTTATAGTTTTATTTATTCGTCAGATAGTGATTGCTATCGTTGCTTTGTGGACTGGTTATTTAAGTGATGTCTCTTTTCATAAGACCAACCAGCGAATTTTAGCTAAGCTATTAGATCGATTAAACCTCAATTCACAAAGCTTAGTTTACGAATTAGGTTGTGGGGAGGGTTCGGTAGCGATTAAGTTTGTTAAAAAATTTAATTGCCAGGTGTTTGCCATAGATAAAAATTTGACTTTAATCTTGGTGGCTAAAATAAGAGCGTGGTTGGCTGGCACCAGCCATCAAATTACTTTTAAAAGAGCTGATTTATTTAAGATTGATGTTAGTCGGGCGGATTTAGTGTACATCTATATGTTGCCGGAAATTAATAAAATTTTAGCTAAAAAGTTTTCTGCTGAGATGAAAACAAAAGCAATTCTAGTTTCTTGGAAATTTCCTTTACTAGATAAAAATTTTAAAGAGATTGATCGAGTTGGTCATAAAAATCAGTTCTTTGTTTATCAGCGAGTTTAATTTAACATGCCGGCTAATCCTTATATTTTTCCAATTTATAAACCCAAAGGCCCTAGTTCTTTTTTTATAATTAAACAATTAAGAGTGATCACTGGGATTAAAAAAATTGGTCACGCTGGAACATTAGATCCACTAGCCGATGGTGTTTTAGTAGTTGGCATTACTCGGGTAGGAACTAAACAACTTGACTCTTTAATCCGCAAAGATAAAGCCTATTCAGCTGAAGTAATTTTAGGAGTCACTACAATCACTCATGATGCCGAAGGTGAAAAAGATGTAGTCAAAGTTGATCAGCCACCCAGTTTGGCTGATATCCAAGCAATTTTACCGCAATTTATTGGTGAAATAACTCAAACACCACCTCGTTTTTCAGCGGTTAAGATTAAAGGCCAGCCGGCTTACAAACGGGCTAGAGCTGGTGAAGAGTTTGAGATCAAGCCAAAACAGGTTTTAATTAAAGGAATTAAGATTCTTGAATATCAATATCCGCGGTTGGTACTAGCTGTTGAAACTGGTTCTGGGGTTTATATTAGAGCTTTAGCCAGAGATTTGGGCAAAATTTTAAAAACTGGAGCTTATTTAGGCGGCCTGACTCGTACGCGAGTGGGCCAGTTTACCTTAGATCAAGCTTTAACAGTTGATGAATTTAAACGATTTTGGTCTAAGCAGCATTTAATTTAAAATATGAGCTTTTTAATCATGACTTGAGCCAAAGCAATAGCACTTTTTTTGCTTTCTACTGTCAATTGATACTGAGTTTTAAATGGTTCTCCCACTAATTCCATTTTAGAATTATCAGCAAATATTTTTAGTTTTTTTAGAGACCCGCCGGTCCAACTATAGCTACCAAAAAATCCGAAAAAACGATCATTAATTTTATCTGTAGTTAAAGCAGCTAATAATCTTTGAATGGGGGGAAAAAGTCCGTCAACATAAGTACAGCTGCCGATGATCAAACCTTGATATTGCCAAATAGAACTAAGTTGTTCAGCTAAAGAAACACGAGCGGCATCGATTATTTTGACTGGCAAGTTAGCTTGTGTAATTTCTGTAGCTATTTTTTCAGCAATTTTTTTAGTGTGTCCATACATTGAGCCGTAAATAATAGTGACACCTAGTTCTGCTTTTAGTTCAGCCCAGTTTTGATAATGGTCAAGAATAATTTGTTTTTTTTCCTGCCAAACTAAACCGTGTGCAGGAGCAATGGTTTTAATGTCTAGGCTAGCTAAATTTTTTAAGACTCGCTTAGTCGGTTTTGTATAGGCTCCAAGGACACTAGCAAAATATCGACGAGCCTCTGTTAGATATTCATCTAAATTATTAATTCTGTCAGCCAATGGTTCTGGCTCAGCTGTCTTAAAACCGCCAAAAATGTCGCTACTAAACAAAATTCCGGTATTTTTTTCAAAAGTGACCATGCTTTCTGGCCAGTGCACCATTGAGGTTTGATAGAACTCAAGCTGATGTTTTCCAAGATTTAAAGTATCACCAGTTCTGATCAATTTAATTTTGTCTTCATCAAGATTGTAAAAGCCAACAGCCATCAAAGCAGTTTTATGATTTCCCACTATTTTAACCTGAGGATAAGCCGCTAAAACTTTTTTGATAGTGCCAGAATGATCTGGCTCCATATGATTAATGACTAGATACTCAAGAGTTCGATTTTGCAATAATTGTTTGAGTTGGGCTAACAAGTCATCACTAAATTTTAGTTCAACCGTATCAACCAGAGTTGGGTGTCGATCAAGAATTAGGTAACAGTTATAGGAAATTCCTTGAGGAATTTCCCACAGCGATTCAAACAAATCGGTTTGAGTGTCGTGAGCACCAAGATAATAAATATTAGAGCTAATAGTAGCGGCGTTCATTATTTTGTGTAAATTTATTACTAACTATTATTCCCACTCCATCGTGGCTGGTGGTTTGGTAGTAATATCATAAGCGACCCGTGAAACATTGGGAACCTCATTCACAATCCGACTTGAAATTTTTTGTAAAACTTCGTAAGGTAGACGGGTCCAACCAGCAGTCATAATGTCGCGACTGTCATAAATTCTTAGACCCACCAACTCAGCATAGGCGCGTCCATCACCTTTGACAGCAGTGGTATTGACTCCAGTCATAATTGGGAAGCTTTGAAAAACTTTTTCAAACCAACTGGTTTCTTTAAGGACGTCAATTACAATTTGATCAGCTTGTTGTTGTTTAGCTAATCTCTTGGCGGTCACTTCACCTATAATTCTAATGGCTTGGCCTGGTCCGGGAAAAGGTTGGCGATTAATTACTTCATCAGGCAAACCGAGCTGTCTGCCTAACTCACGGACTTCATCTTTGTAAAATTCTCGTAGCGGTTCAATGAGTTTTAACTTCATTCGTTCTGGCAAACCGCCAACATTATGATGGCTCTTGATTTTATTAGCGTGTTTAGAACCTTTGCTTTCGATTACATCTGAGTAAATTGTGCCTTGGACCAAAAAATTAACATTTTCTAATTTTTTAGCTTCTTGTTCAAAAATATTGATGTAAAGATTACCAATTATCTTGCGTTTTTTTTCTGGAGCAGTGATTCCTTTGAGAGCAGTGAGAAACTGTTGTCGGCAATTAATAATAATGGGCTCAATTTTTAGATGTTCGCTAAATATTTTTTCAACTTGTCCAGCTGTTCCCAATCTCATTAAGCCGTTGTTACAGTAAATTGGTACTAAGCGATCACCAACAGCTTTGGCAACAATGGCGCTAGCTACACTTGAATCGACTCCTCCAGAAACGGCTGATACAATTTTGCCTTCAGTAGTAGATAATTGTTTTTGAATTTTTTTAATAACTTTATTTACATTTATTTGGTAAGCCTGAGTTTTTTCATGACAAATTTTTTCAACAAAGTTTTTCAATATAATTGAACCATACTCAGTGTGATCAACTTCCGGATGAAATTGAACTCCATAAATTTGTTTTTTTTCATTAACCACAATTGCAGCTTTAATGTCATTGGTTTGAGCTAAATATTTGAAACCAGGGGGTAATTGTTTAACTAAATCGCCATGACTCATCCAAACTTTAAATTTTTTAGCAGGTATATTAGTTAACAGTAAATCTTTTTCAAGAATATTTAATTCAGTTGGTCCGTATTCTTTGTTTCCTTGGACAACTGTTCCTCCAAGTTTTTTGGTTATTAATTGCCAGCCATAACAAATGCCTAGAATTGGTATGTTTAACTTAGCTAAATTAAAATTTACATCAGGACTGTTGACATCGTAAACACTAGCTGGTCCGCCACTTAAAATTAAGCCTTGGATTTTTTTATACCGGCCAGGATCAAAAGTACTGGGGTCAGCCAGCTCAACTTTAACACCTAGTTGGATTAAGCGTCGTTTAATTAAATGGGTAGTTTGGGAACCAAAATCAAGAATAACTAACATAAATGTGGCTGGTAATTAATAAAACCGGCTAATTTATAAATTTGATTTTTGACTCAATGGCGCGAATAGCTGTTAATAGGCGTGACAGGCTTCTATAAAATCTTGACTAAATTTCATTTCTTCAAAGCGCTGTTTAATTTTTTGACTTTCGACACCATTTTTACTCCACTTTTTATTTAACAGCTCCATCATCTCAAACTGTTCAAAAGGAAAAACAATCCAGGTGGCTGTCTCAGCGCCATAAAAATCTGGCTTTAATTTTGAATGAGGTTTGTAAAATAAGGTGGCAGTTTTAATTTCTTTAACTCCGCGAGTTTTAAGATAATCTTGAGTAAAAACTAAGGATTCACCCGTATCAGCCACGTCATCGAAAAGCAGGACAGCCTCACCTTGGACTGAGATAGGAATATCTTGATAGATTTGAGGTCGCTCTAGGCGCTGGTTTAATCCAGAATAGAATTTAACACCAATGCTAGCTACAGTTGGTACTTCTAAGAAATCGACTAAAGAACGAGTCATGGGCCATCCACCTTTAGCTAGAGTGACGATTCGATCAAATTTAGTTTTTTGTTTTTTGATTTGCTGACTCACTGCAAAGGCCAAATGATTCATGTCGTCCCAATTTGGGCAGAGATAATTAACAGGATCATTGGGGAAAGAGACTTGGTGAAATTTATGCATATTAGTCTCGATGATGAATAATGTTGATAATATATAAGAGTTCGGAGTGATGTGCAATGGTGGTTCAGTCAGCTTTGACTCTGACGATAGTAGAATTTATACTGATACTATGTCTCAACCAAACAACAAAAATTCCAACCAAAGATTAGAAGATGAATTTACTCAGGAAATTCGAAATACAATTCCTAAAAAAATAGGTAAGGGTTTAATTAAAGCCACCGGCTCTTGGGTTTTTCTTATTCTTAATCTTGTTTTCTTTGCTTGGTGGATGCTTTTAGGCCGACATTATGACCTTTTAACTTTTTGGGTATCTTTAGAGGCAATTGTTTTATCGATTTTAATTTTAATTAATGTTAATCAGGAAAGTTCGAGTGATCGCCGCCGTTCAATTAAAGATTACAAAATTGATTTGTCAGTAGCTCAAAGGGTGAAAAGAGTTGAAGAGGAATTAAAAAAATTGAGAGAGTTGTTAGAACAACAGTCTAGAATTGGATAACTAAATTGTTTAATTAATTTGGTTTTGTTTAGGTTTTCTCCGTTTATTGTTAAAATACAGGAAAATTTGTATCGATTGCTTTTTTCAAATTTCTAAATAATAATTGATAAATTCTTTATAGCTGTTACCAATTATTATCTTTTGATCTTCTTTTATACTGTTTCGAATAATCTAGTTTTTTTTAGAATTGACAAGTTTAAATGCGTGTGTAATAACTGCGTATTATCAATTATGCAGTGGGACTGATCAGCCCACGCAAGATAGGAGATTTTTAATGAATAGAAAAATTATAATAAGTACTTTGATTATCGCGGTCGTCGGTGCCAGTGGCTATGCAGCTTCACGAGCTTTGTTCACTGATACCGAAGGGACGAATGATAGCAGTTTTACAGTTGGCACCTTAGATATGGATGTTGACGGTGAGAATGGCACGGAGTTTGAACGTTTCGACGTGACCAATATTGGAGCTGATGGAACGGTGAATGGTGGTAAGACTTGGACTGTTAATAACACTGGTTCTTTACCAGGCAAATTAACCTTTAGTCTGGCTTCCTTAGAGAATCAGGAAAATGGTTGTAATGAGCCAGAAGCTTTGGCTGATACGACCTGTGATGATCCAGGACCAGACCAAGGTGAATTAGGCAATGCCATTGCGACCATCGTAACTTTAGATGATGCTCAAGTGGTTAGTTCTAATTTGGCTACTGTCAATCAAGATGTGTATGCGACTGATTGGGTGGCTAATGCTGGTGTAGTGACGATTCCCGCTGGTGGTAGTGTCGTCGTCAAAATGAACTGGTCAACTGATCCTCAGGCTTATGGCAATGAGATTCAAAGTGATAGTTTAAGTTTTGATGTGGCTTTTAATTTAGAACAAGTTACGCCCACACCTTAACATTATTTAACATCTCTCTCTCAGAGAGGCGTAGCTTAACGAACTTTTGTTAGGCTTATCTCTGAGAGCTTTGATGCTCTTCTTTATTTAATAATTTTTTTATTTAACAATAATATAGTTGGAGTTCAGCCCACGAACTTTAGAATGATCAATCATGACTCAAAAACGGAGCCGTAAACCTAAAAAATCTTTTTTTCAAATTATAATTTCAATAGTTTTATATTTATTTGTGGCGGTTTTTATTGGTAGCTTCGCTCTCGGAACGTGGTCTGCCAATAATGATAAATTTGACTATCAAACTTATTTAATTCAATCCGGTTCGATGGAACCAACGATTATGACTGGAGATATTATTATTATCCAAGATCAACCTAATTACGTTGAGCGGGATGTGATTACTTTTTTGGATGATGAAAATCGAACTATTACCCATCGAATTTTAGAAATTAAAGGCTCTCAAAGCCAGCCCGATTTTTTGACCAAGGGTGATGCTAATCAAAGTCCTGATCCAGATTTGGTCTCTTTGGCCAAGGTTCAAGGCAAAGTAATTTTTACGATTCCTAAATTAGGCTATCTAGTTAATTTTAGCAAAAGTAAGTGGGGTATTATTCTTATGATTATGGTGCCAGCAGGGTTGATTATTCTTGATGAATTATTAAAAATTGGTCAGGAAGTGGCCGATTAATCGCCGTGCATATCTCTAATCATGCTAGGCAAACGTTGGCCCAAATTTTTATTGATAATAGTAGGTATAATTTTAATTACCACTAAAGTTACAGATGCGGATCTAATTGCTATCGAGTATATCCGTGATCATATTTTTATGGCAACTACTTTGGATTTTTCTCATCGCCAAACAGCTAATGATTTTCCTACTTCGACTTTATTTAATGTGACTGGTTTGATCCCGGGCGGTTTTCAAGTTGAATCAGTTCGGATTAAAAAAGAAGGCGTTTTGAATTTTGATTACCAAATCACGACCGAAGTGAGTGGTACTCAGAGTAGTTTGTGCCGTCAATTAGAGTTAAAAGTTTTTCATAATTGGCAATCAGTTTACAGTGGACAATTACTTGATTTTGCTCTGCATGGCTCAGTTGATGAACTAGGGGCTGATGATTTAGTTTTAGCGATTGTTTCACCTTCTGGCGAAAATGTGAGCGGTAGCTGTGACTTTAATTTTAAAGTTATCACTACGGAAATTGATCCGGCTAAACCACAAATGTTTAGTGATGAAGAGATTTTACAGAATCATATTAGCGCCATTAATTAGTTTGTTAATGTTTGGTTGGTCGTTTTTTTGAGCGATCATGATATTATGAAATTCATGTCATCTTTGTCTGTTTCTAATGATTTACCTATTTTAAAATACCTTTATTATTGTTTAATTTTTTTGTTAATTTTGATTTATTACAGTGCGGCTACTAACTTAAGCTGGCTAGCTAAAGATAATCAAACCTGGCTAGTGATGAGTAGTAATTCGATGACGCCAATTTTAAAAAGAGGCGATTTGATTTTAAGCGAGTCCCAGACTCAGTATGCTGTTGATGAGATTGTTACTTTGCAGAGAGATCCTCTTCTAAAGCCAGTTAATGGTTTGGTGACCCATCGCATTAAGGCTGTTCAACTAATTGGTGAGACTCGCACATATTTAACTAAAGGTGATGCTAATGAAGTTTCTGATGGTTGGATATCAGCTCAACAAGTATTGGGGAAGATGATTAAAGTTGTGCCTAAACTTGGTTATTTAAGTTTAGCTTTACAAACAAGCTGGGGTAAGTTTTTTATAATTTGGTTGCCAGTGTCATTAATTGCTGCTTTTGAGCTAAATAAAATTAAGGCTTCTCTTAGAGCTTAATCGTTTATAATAATTCTTATGCCAAAAGATAAATTTAGTGCTGTTTGGGTATCTCACACCTCGATTAGTGCTTTTAAAAAGTGTCCGCGAGCTTATTACTTAAATAATATTTATCGTGATCCCAAAACTCATCATAAGATGCAGGTAATGAGCCCACCCTTGGCATTAGGTCAAATTGTTCATCAAGTGTTGGAATCTCTATCTGTTTTACCGACAGATCAAAGATTAAAAAAATCTTTGGTAGAACGCTTCGAGCAGGCTTGGAAGAAAGTAAGTGGTCAAAAAGGTGGTTTTTTTGATGATGCCACCGAAGAAAAATATAAAGAACGTGGTCGAGCCATGTTGCGTCAAGTGATGAAAAACCCCGGCCCCATCATCAACTTGGCCATTAAGATTCAACAAGATCTTCCCTTTTACTGGCTGTCAGAAGAAGACAACATTATTTTATGTGGCAAAATTGACTGGTTGGAATATCTGCCAAAAAAAGATGCGGTCCATATCATTGATTTTAAAACCGGCAAAGGTCGAGAAGACGCCAATTCTTTGCAGCTGCCAATTTATCATTTATTAGTAAGTAATGTTCAACATCGAAAAGTGGCTAAAGCGAGCTATTGGTATCTGGAAGCAGGTGATGATTTAATTGAAAAGGAATTGCCGGATTTAAAGATTGCTCATCAAGAAGTGTTGCAAGTTGCTAAAAAAATTAAGCTTGCTCGACAATTAGAACATTTCAAATGCCCTCAAGGCGAAGAAGGATGTTTTGCTTGCCGACCTCTTGAGAAAATTATTAGGGGCGAAGCGATTAAGGTTGGTACCAATGATTACAAACAAGACGTTTTTGTATTTGATAAAAGTTCTATATCTAAAAAAGATAATGCTGTTATTCTTTAGCTGGAGATTTTTTAGAGCTGGCTGACAATGCCCCTAATCTTTGCTCGACCATCGACCAATTAACGATTTCCCAAAAGGATTGAACATAGCTCTTTCTTTTATGGCGATAGTCAATGTAATAAGCATGTTCCCAGACATCTAAAACCATTAAAATGTGGTGAGCTGGTAAAAGGTCGACGTTATGTTTTTCAATTTGAGTGATGAGGAGTCGATCAGCTTCTGGGTGAAAAATTAAAGCGGCCCAACCAGAGCCTTCAACCGAATTGGCCGTTTGCTCGAATTCTTGTTTAAATTTCTTTACACTGCCAAAACTTTGTTCTAATTTTTTTTCCAGGTTTGGGGGCAAAGTTTCCTTTTTATCTGCCGGCTGAAGGTTTTCCCAAAATAATGAGTGCAAGATATGTCCGCCCACATTAAAAGCCAATGATTTAGTCAAACATTTTACCTTCGCGGTCTCATTTTTTTTGCGAACAGCTTTGATATCTGCTGTCAGCTGATTAGCCTTATTAACATAACCTCGGTGATGTTTTTGATGGTGTAATCTGACTTGTTCTTCAGTTAGGTATGGCCAAAGTTCATCATAGCCATATTTTAGTTTTGGTAGTTGGTAGATTTTTTTTGTTGCCATGAGCAGCCTTTATTTGTCCTAAACAATAACTCACCTGGTTTTGTTAGGCTAATTGATAATTTTTTAGACAAACTAAATGGATTGTTCAGAATTAGAACAATGGAAATAAATTGGCTGATAATTCTTTAATAGATCAAGCCAAATTTAATAAATTTTATACAATCTAATTGAACTGGAGTCTGGTGTCAAGCAAACAAAAACCGAATCAAAGATTAGGGATTTGTTCAAGCTTTGTGACTCGAGCTGGGATAAAATACCATTATGGCAAAAATTAGGATAAACAAATATTTAGCTCAACTAGGATTAAGTTCTCGTCGTGGAGCTGATGAGCTAATTGCTCAAGGAATCGTTGAAATTAACGATGAAGAAGCAAAGATGGGGCAATCAATTGATCCTGAGCATGATTTGATTAAGGTCAAAGGGAAGTTGATTAACTCTCTGGAAGCTGATTCAGAACCCAAGGAGTATTGGAAAGTGTATAAGCCGGTAGGCGTAGTTTCAACCGCCAACGATCCCAGTGGTCGCCCAGCTGTTACCAGTTTAGTTGAATCTAAAGTTAGATTGTATCCGGTGGGACGCTTGGATCAAGATAGTGAGGGTTTGATTTTACTAACTAACGACGGCGATCTTACTTATCGCCTGACTCACCCCAAGTTTCAAGTGCCTAAAGAATATTTAGTGTGGCTTGAAGGCAAATTAACTGATAGCGATGTCAGGCATTTGCAACGAGGTGTCATGGTTGGTGGTCGTAGGACTAAGCGATCGGTTGCAGAGATAATTTTTAGAGAAACGCGACAAGCTAAGCTTAGAATCGTGATTACTGAAGGTCGTAATCGACAAATTAGAAAAATGATTAGAGCCATTAAATTAAATGTTATTCGTTTAAAAAGAGTCGGACTGGGAACTCTGAAAATAAATAAAATGGAAGCAGGTGAAGCGAAACCCCTAACAGATCAAGAATTAAAGGATTTAAAAAAGACGAGATTTGCTGGATAAATTTTTTTATGAAGAATGGTCGCTTAAAGTTTTTTTCCATTAAAAACTCTGATGCAACAGCTAGTCTATGTTATAATCTGACTAAATTTAGTAGCTATTTAAGGAGAGAAGATGGCTGATATTTTTAAAGTTGATAAATTCCAATTTCCTTATAATTATAAGTTTCCTGGTCAAGCCAGTTCTGAGCGAATTTTATATGTTACTAGAGAGAATCGGCTGCTATT
>Ga0208904_1001561_pt1 | contig 15502 bp, 12 predicted proteins | sample AntAceMetag02UKB_FD_184774 | JGI IMG/M metagenome (GOLD analysis project Ga0208904, IMG submission 184774) | Saline lake microbial communities from Ace Lake, Antarctica - Antarctic Ace Lake Metagenome 02UKB (SPAdes) (version 2) | ecosystem: Environmental > Aquatic > Non-marine Saline and...
CAAGTTTTACTTTTTGGCTCTTAATACTCTTTTGTCTACCCTCCGGTAAAACTTCGATTATTTTGCCATTTTCTACAATAGCCCTATCATATCCATAAGGAGGCCTGCCACCCATCCAAAACCCCTGCTTAGCATTATATATCATGCCCCTTACTGTCTGCCTTCTAATGTTCTTAAGATACTCAGAAGCTTCCGCGCTTTTTACAAAATTAGTAATCGATGTTCCTATGCTCTCTTCTTTAAATCCTTCTGAAACAAAGACAACTCTTTTTCCGGCTCTTTCAACCTCTACCTCCCAATATACAGACTCCTTGGGGTTCTCAAATCTTCCCCACCTTGAAATATCGTAGACAAGAACATAATGAAAGCTCTGTTGCGATTTACAATAATCTATCATTCTGCGAAACTGCGGCCTGCCTTCTACATTTTCACCGCATGCTTCTTCCGCAAAACACTCAATAACTTCAATAGAGTGCTCTTTCGCAAACAACAGGATATCCTCTCTCTGCTGCTCTAAAGAGGTCTCCTGCAGATCTGTCGATTTTCTTAAATATGCAATCGCCTGTTTCATTCGCCCGTCAATGCAAACCTGCTCCTAAGCAGGTGTGGCAATCTCCTCTTTTTGAACAACAATATCTTTCTCTTGTTCTTCCTCAAAATACTTGCTAAACATACACTCCATAATAAATTGATTGATTCTTTCCTTTGGTTTTTCAGCATTAATATTCCTAATCTTATTCATAAAGTACCTCCTAATTTGCAAATGCATTTTCAAATGCTAATTTTTTGGGCAAAAAAATACCCTTGTTTTGTCAGGCTGCTTGCCACTTGCGTTTTCATGTGCTAATTTTATCATTAAAAAAATTCCTTTAAACAATCCCTTCTTTCTCGAGCATATAGCGGTAAGACTTTGAAATTGCTGCTTTCCCTTTCAGCCATCTGTTTATCGTTGATGGCGGAATGCTCAACCGCTGTGCTAGCTCATACTGCCGGAGATTATTCTTTTGCAAATACAACTCAATCTTTACTACAATCTCCCTATCTGTCATCATTTAAATATTAGCATACGCATATGCATTTGTCAAGAAGTTTTTTTATTTTATTTTCACTTTCTTCCTCAACACTCATAAATACTGCTTAATTCTTCAACAAATCCCAAAAATAATTAAATGCTCAAGGAACTCTCAGAAAATATCCTTTTTATTGCATCCTCTTTATGCGGTTTAAAATCAAAACCATATTGTTCTTTGAGCATCTTCGCGAACACATCTATCGGAAAATGATAATCCTTAGACCCATTCGAGAACCCGCACATCGGCATATACCGATTGCCTCTATCCTGAACATCCATGGGCCTGTCCTGATAATAAAATGAATATTTATGGTGTTTCACAAGTTCATTCATCGCGCCGATTGTCCTTCGGTTTTCAGTTTTACCGAAAATAATCTCGCCGCGACATGCTTCCATTAATTTCGATACCGCCTCACCGATTACACCCTCAACATAAAGCGCTTTGCCCAACCCCTTCTCGAATATCTCTGAAAAACGCTCTCTGATATCTTTTCGGGTAAGGTTTGGCACACAGAACGAGAATAAAGTCTCAGCCTCAACGAATATCACCTGCTTTTCCCGGTCAAGTATAAAGACATGAGCATACCACTCCTGAAAAGAACCTGCCGGTGTTTTATCCGGTGCAATATCAATCGGTTTAATGCCGAGTTCCTTTTGCAGTTTTTGGGTTGTGCGAATAAGTCTCATTTTATTTAGTTCTTGTCATCTCGATTCTTGTTGAATATATCTAAACGTTCTGCAAGTTTAACATCTTTACAATCTTTAGGCTTCCTGAACAAATCGACATGGGTATCATTGAATAACTTTTGCTGGCTTGCAATAATGGACTTAATAAATGGGTTCGACTTTTCTGATTTATCCAACTCATCTGTAAGATTAGTAATTCCAAGCCCTATATATCTTGAAAAGAAAATCAACCAATTTAACTCAAAGGCGGACTGCTTAAATGAGGCTTTCTGCATTTCAGCAGATATGATTTTTTTGAGATAGGCCTTTAAGTTTTCATCTTTATAAAACTGGACGTATATATCTTCGATAACAGCAAGCGACCAACAAAGAACTTTTTCAGATTCCCGTTTCGCTAAAATGATCAAGCTACAAGCTTTTAATATTTCTTTTTTTCTTAAGTATTCTTTACCCGAAAACGTCACTTTAAGGTTATAATTTTGGTCAAAAAGCTCACTGAAAAACTTCTCCAACAAGCTAGTCCCAGGAAACTGCCGATGAATATCAATAGCTTTCAGTAATGTAATCTCAAACTCACGGAAAAGTATTTTATCCTTTTTTCTTAATGAATACGGATGATATTCTCGATCGTGCTGACGATACAACCCATGCGGCAGAGTTAAAATATGCGTCTTTGACTCATTAATAAGCAAATTGAATTTACTTAGCTCTCGCGTAATGACACGCAGTATGGTATTTGCATCCTCCTTGGTATTGCAAAGAAATCGGTAATCATCCTTAAACCTTGTAGCTATAAAGTCAATATTATTTAGTTTATTTGAGATATTTAAATCAATTTTAGATAATATAATCTCGGCTATTAAGTCAGTTAGGGCTGACCCGACGGGGATACCATTAGTTCGCCCATCATTAGCATACTGAACAAGCCTATCAATTTTGTTACCAAGTAATTTATTTTCTTTATCGCTTAGCGCTTCTTCTCTCCCATGTAAAGCCCACGATATACTATGCGTATAAATGGAATTATAGTAGTTTGTAATGTCAGTGCGAACAATGAACTGAAATTTATCTGCTTCAGCAACCATATCTTTTTCGGCCATTTCAATCCACTCATAAATCATACGACCTGATCGCAATGGACCTAATTCGCCTTTTTTACTTGTGCTTATAGGTATTGGGAAGCTATATGAATACACACGAATATTTTTATTAAACAACAAGTCTAGAACCAAACTCCATTCTTTAATCAACCAATAAACTATGTCATGATAATTATGAGGATGTTGGATTGAAAACACGCGCGATGTTAATTTAGATTTAGGATAAGAAATATTCGCAAGCTGCCGCCTTGGAAGATTGGTTAAATCTTTTAAAAATTCCTCACTTCGTAAATGCCAACCAGCAACCCTAAACGAAGGAGGCAAAACATATTGCTCGGGGAAATACCCCTCCATTAATAGCCATTCAGCAATTTTTTGTTTATCAATTGCCTTCAACAATTCTCTAGACTTATCAAAATGTTGTTTCGGCAAATTCATCAATAATACTCCCTTATATACCCATACGCCCGATCGAAGAGGTCTTGGTCGGTGTGGAGATTGTATTTGAGCAGAGTTTTGCGGAGGGCTTTTTTGACTTCACGTTCCCCTGCGGCGGTTGACTGCCATCCGGGGAAACGGACAATTTTAACGATCTCATCTATGTCGTTTACTATACGCTCAACAATAGCCGGAGTCTGATCTGTGCGTGTTTCTAAAAATAACTCAGTAAGGGCTGACTTGGCACCCTTACGTTCATGCTCGGTTTCAACTTCCTTCTCAGCCGCGACTACATCCTTAGCCAACTGAATTAAATGCTTCAAGAAATCAACACTGTTGATCAACCCTCGCTCCGCTTTATCCCGCAAATCCTCAAGGCGTTTGCCCAGTTCTTCAAATTTGGGTTTACCTTTGTTTTTGCGGAGCCGATTAACAATCTCTATTTCAATAAGCTTTGCCTTTTTATCGTCTTTGGTTTTCATCAAATCTTCAACGACATCCGCATCCAGAATAATTTTCTCTAAATCATCGCTTATCTTTTCAACATGAATATGCTCATGTATAAGCTTCACTGTCTGGGCACCTAAAGCATGCCATAACAGGCGACCGGTATCACCTGACGGCGGTTTTACCGACTCATAAACCTTGGTCAGCCAACAATAGTCTTTTTCATAAACATTCAAAATAGAATCCGGCGATAATGCTTCCCATAGTTTCGATAAATAACTGTAATCTTTAGCAAAAGCGTCTCGTTTTGTGTTTGTATTAACACATTCCTGTGCAAGCAAAAGACCTTCATATCCTTCAACGCTTCTATCGACATTTGGAAAATGTTCAAGACACATGGCTATTGCCTGCTTTAATTTTTCCTTTAACGTGCCAATATTGGTAATGACATGGCGTACCGTCGCCTCATCAAACTCCAAAGCCTTGGCCACATTATCAAAAACACCGTAATAATCGATAATCAACCCATGTGTTTTATCTTTATACACACGATTAGTCCGGCATATGGCCTGTAACAAATTATGATCCTTCATCGATTTATCCAGATACATTGCCTGCAAAATAGGCGCGTCAAAACCGGTTAATAGCTTTGAAGTAACAATAACAAACTTAAGCGGATCCATAGGATCACGAAAGCGATCTAATACCTTCTCTTGTTCATCCCTATCCATGCGATACTTTTTCTTAAAAGCATCATCGTCTGAATGATTTATTGAGATAACCACTACACTTTCTTCAGGCCCGATAATTTTATCCAGTTCCTGCTTATATTGATCACAAGCGAACCTATCTGGGCATACGATCTGGGCTTTTAGCCCCTGCGGCTCAACCTTTTCTCTGTAATGATTAACAATATCCTCTGCAATCTTTCTGACTCTTTCCGGGGACTTTAAGAACGCTGACATCTGCGCGGCCTTTTGCACCAATTGCGCGCGCTGTTCATCCGATAAAGTTTCCGTCATGGCGGCAAACTCCGCATCAATCAGTTCTTTATCCACATGCACATCCAAAAGACGCGGTTCAAAGTGAAGCGGCAGTGTCGCTTTATCACGCAATGAATCTTCAAAGGAATACCGTGATAAATATCCGCTTAAATCTTCTTCACAGCTAAAGGTTCTAAATGTGTTCCTGTCCCTCTTGTTTATTGGCGTGCCGGTAAGCCCAAAGAAAAACGCGTTTGGCAACGCATCACGTAATTTCCTGCCCAGATCACCCTCTTGTGTTCTGTGCGCCTCGTCAACAAGAGCGATAATGTTTTCCCTCTCATTTAATACCCCGTCAGCCTCAGCAAATTTATGCATCATGGTTATAAGGATTTTTCTCGTATCCTGTGTTAACAACCTTTCTAATTCTTCTCTGCTTTCAGTCGCCACAATATTAGGTACATCACAGGCGTTAAAGGTTGACGTAATCTGTGTATCAAGATCAATACGATCAACGATTATCAAAACCGTCGGGCTTTTTAATTCTGAGGCACGACGCAATTTCTGCGCGGCAAACACCATAAGAAGTGATTTACCTGACCCTTGGAAATGCCAAATAAGACCTTTCTTAACGCTTCCATCCTTAACACGTTTAACAATCAAGTTCGCGCCTTCATATTGCTGAAACCGAGCAATAATCTTAATGCGTCTGTTTTTCTTATCCGTGGCAAATATCGTAAAGTGTTCTAAAATATCCAAAATCACTGAAGGTTTAAGCATAGACTCAACCGCCACTTCAACCTCTTTCAAGCCAAACAGCTCACCTAATGCTTTATCATCCTTGGATTCATCCCGCCAAGGCCCCCATATCTCAAGCGGCATACGAATAGAACCATATCTGAATGTTTTACCCTCTGTCGCAAAAGAAAAGATATTTGGCACAAAAAGTTCAGGAATACTGTTCTCATAATCATCGTGAATTTGCACCGCACCATCCAGCCACGATATTGCAGGCCGAACAGGAGTCTTAAATTCCCCGATAACAATTGGGATACCATTCACCAAAAGCGCCATATCAGGTATCTTTGCAATGCCTCGGGCAACCTTATACTGATTGGTAGCAATAAAGCTGTTATTGAAAAGATCCTCAAGATCAATAAGCCGCACCGGCACGTGGCTGTTATTCTCACCAAAAGGCATGGTCTTATCACCCTGAAGCCATTTAGAAAACTCCTCATTCGCGCGCACGAGCCCAACCTCATGTACAGATAACAGAATAGCCCTAAATTTATAAATCACTTCATCTGCCCGCTCAGGTAATGCCCTAATCTCAGGATTAATTCGAATCAACGCATCTTTAAGCATCGCCTCGATAATAACTTCCCCTTCATCCCGGCCAAGATCCTCAGCAGGCAGATATTTCCATTGGGCAGTCTTGCCATACTCCGGTTTCGCACTATCCGTAACACCTTCAAACCTGTGCCCGGTCAGTTTTGAGATTACATATTGTTCAATAGTATTTTGTTCATTAAAAGTCATGATTTTCCCTCTACTTTAACACCCTTCGGATAAAAAGGCGGTTTCAATTGTGTTACATATCTACGCCCACCCCATTTTTCTCTCTGATCTTTCGTCACTTTGCAAATCTCAACAATTTTAGGCATTTTCTTCTGTAAAAAAAGAATGTTCATATCTTCTACAAAAGTAAAAATGTTATGTATCGAGGTCTTAACCAACTCATAGATAGATGTTCCTTCGTAAAAATGAGGAAAACCAACAATCCATTTTTGATCTTGTTCTGACCAGTTGATATCAAAATCGTAATATAATTGCTTTCCTTTAGGAATCATGGTATCTGGATGCTCATCTGCATTACGCAAATCTAAAAGCTTTTTCAACCACCCATCATGATCCTGTTGGACTTGTAAATATACGGGATCAATATCACCATAAGCCTCTTTCAGTTTTTTACAAATTTTGTCATATCTCGGAAGACTGCTCCCGGTATCACAAAATACATTGATGGTTTTGACTAACTCTTGCAGGGATTGCTTACAATATTTTAAAAACTCTCTTACATCATCCAATTGTTCTGTCGATGGAACGTTAACACATCGCTCAAAAGACTGCGTTTGAACACCTGTCTTGTTCAACTCATCCATAACACCTTCAATATTCTTGCAAATTTGCAATCCGATCTTCTCAGCCTTAGTAAGACTCTGTACAATATTCAAGTTAGAAGAATTGATTGCATCCTGAGTTGTCTTGTCAATCTCAGCCATTTTCACAATATCAAACAGACCAATAGTTAAACCTGAAACAATTGGATTGTCTGTGCCAACGTCGGATATTTTCTGAATTTTAAATTGCCCTTTACTCATGTTATCCAAAAATCTGGTTAATGATTTGTTTTTTTACTTCTACCGTCGTATTAATTTGCTTGCTTATATTTTCCTCTGCATCATAAATCGAATCCAGCTTGGAAATCAGCTCATCTTGCTTTTTAAGATCAGGAACATGTATTTCGACATTACTTAAAGCACCTTTATTCAACTTAACCCGAGTTGTTCCAACTATATATCTCGTTATGTCTTTATGAACCAAAGAATAAAAAAGCCACTTCACTCTTAAGACGCTTTTAGGTCGCAATACATGAGCATGATTATTAACCCAGCTTTTACCACTAATAAGATATGCAATAGATCTATTCAAATAATCATGAAAATTACCACCATCTTCTGCGAGAAGCACCAGATCTTCATCAAAAATATAATCATTTACATTATCAACAATTCCATTTGCACCATAATATGGAATATCTCCTTTCATTTTCGCACGTTGAGTAGAATTTAGTGGCCTTCTTAGATTATCAAGAATATCTGTTACATCACCGATCTTACTCAAAGATTCTCTTTTGTTGCCAATATCGAAAAGAATCCCTTTTTTACAACTATCAAGTGCCAATAAAGTGTTTTTGTATTTCTCTGCCGTCTCATCCACGCTCCACAACAAATCCGCGAGGCGTTTTTGTTCGGTTAGGGATGAGAGCTTGAATTTTTCTTCAGCTAATATTTTCCATTTAATAGTCGGTGACAAAGATCCTTCTGATACATCAACGGCCCTGTGCATAAAAACATCTGAATGTATAAAGAACGGAAACAATTCCGGCAATATGACTTCTGTATTTGCCCTTACAACCATTGCATGAGCTGAACATATCCCATCGAAATCGACTAACCCTGCTTTTCTTTGATAAGCCCTACGCTTCCCAAAAATAATATCACCGGGATATACCCTAAGCTTCGTCCCTTTAACATCTGACGGAACACCTTTTCGTTTAATGTGAATACATTCCGGATCAAGATGCTCAAGGCCGACATAAATGTCCAAATCTGTATCATGTGGCTCTACCCGCTCTGATATATTGGAAGCAATCTCCCCAAAAGGAAATGTCTTATATTTTTTTACATCCACTTTAATCATAAATCCTTCTCTATAACCTTGAATAATCCCGTTAAATCTTTCCGCAAAGAAGCACTTTGCTCTTGCCACTCCTGTAATATAAATTTTAATTCAATTTCCTCTTGGCCGTTGTTTTGTTGAACATTAGAAACATAAAGAGGAATATTCAAGTTTCCATTCTTACCCAAAACATCCTTTACCGGCATAACCTTAGCGAAACCTTCGATATCTTTATATCCAACAAACGCCTTATGGATCTTGGCGATATGTTCATCAGTTAAATAGCTAAACGCGCTTTCTCGTTTGACATCGTTAACCGCGTTAATAAACAGAATCTTGCCTTGCCTCTCTTTTTTCTTCCCCTTATTGCATATTAGAATGCATGCTTCCATTGGTGAGTTATAAAAGAGATTCGGGCCTAAACCTATAACTCCTTCTACGACATCTGACTCAATCATTTTTTTACGCATATCCGCCTCAGCATCACGAAACAATATTCCATGTGGCCAGAGAATAGCACATCGGCCGTTCTTATCATCAAGGCTTTTGATAATGTGTTGCTGAAAAGCGTAGTCCGCAGTTCCCTGCGGCGGTGTTCCGTAAATATTTCTACCATAAGGGTCTTTTTCAAACTCTGCCCTATTCCACTGCTTGATAGAATACGGTGGATTAGCGAGAATGATATTAAACTTCTTCAGCTTGTCTCTTTCTAAGAATGCCGGATGTTTTAAAGTATCTCCGCGCGCAATCTTAAAATCTTCTATCCCATGCAAAAACATGTTCATTCGCGCAATAGCCGATGTCATCAAATTAAGCTCTTGGCCGTACAGCTTTAATGACCGGTATTCTTTCCCATCGGTTTTTAGTTTATTCACGCACGATAAAAGCATACCGCCTGATCCACATGTAGGATCATATATAGACTCTCCGGGCTTGGGATCCATGATAAGGGTCATAAGCTGAACAACGGTGCGGTTGGTGTAAAACTCTGCCGCGGTATGACCTGAATCATCAGCGAATTTCTTGATTAAATACTCATACCCCTGCCCCAGCTCATCATTAGGCACATTTTTAATTGATAAAACCCGTGAGGAGAAATGTTCCATTAAATTGATAAGCGTCTCATCACTCAAGCGGTCTTTATTTGTCCATTGCGCGTCACCAAAAATCCCAAAAAGCGTATCCGGGTTAGCTTTTTCAATCTGACGCATGGATTTCTGAATAGCAGAGCCGACATTCTTTGTATTTTCACGCACATGTTTCCAATGCGCGCCTTTTGGGATTTGGAACCTGTGATTTTCCGCAAAAGAGGCATATTTTAAGTCACCACCGGATTCCTTGAGCGCATTCTCATATTCTTCATCATAGACATCGCAAATACGCTTAAAAAAAAGAAGCGGGAATATGTACTGTTTATAATCCCCGGCATCAATAAGTCCGCGTAATAGCGTTGCCGCCCCCCATAAATATTTTTCTAATTCTTGTTGCGTCATCATTTTATTAATCCAAAACTTTTAAGTTTCTCTTTCATTTTATCTTCAGCTTTAATCGCGTCATTAAACGCATTTTTAAGATTTTTTAAAGCATCCTCTACTGAAGGCAAATTATCTTCAATTTTCTTTTCCACATAAAGCGGGATATTCAGATTGAAATCGTTTGTTTCTATCTGTTCTAATTCGACAACCTTGGCATGGTCTTGAACGTCTTTATAATCCCGATACCATCTATAAATACCTTCGATATGTTCATTCTCCAGATAGTTTTGAGCCCTGCCGACACGCACCTGATCTGAGGCATCTATAAAAAGTACTTTACCTTTTCTATCTTTTTTCTTAAGCGCGCGGAAAACTAAAATGCAGGCTGAAATAGCAGCTCCATAGAAAATATTTGCCCCCAAACCAATAACCGCTTCAACAATATCCAAATTGAGTAATTGTTCGCGAATCTTACCTTCCTTGCCTTTACGGAATAATGCTCCATGCGGCAGAACAACCGCCACCCGTCCATTTGGGTATTCCATAGATTTAACCATATGCTGAACCCACGCAAGGTCGCCATTGCTGTCTGGTGGCACACCGGCAATGTTACGGCCGTATGGGTCTTTCTCCCAAAGTGAAGCGCCCCATTTTTTAAGTGAAAACGGTGGATTGGCTATTACGCAATCAAATGTGGCAAGATTATCACCGCTAAAAAATGCTGGATTTCTCAAAGTGTCATCACGCACAACAGTAAAATCCTCAACTCCATGCAAAAACATATTCATCCGCGCAATGGTTGAAGTTGTCAGGTTCTTTTCCTGTCCGAATATTTTAAGCGTCCTGTAATCCTGATTATTTGCCTTAAGATGATTGATACATTCAAGAAGCATACCCCCAGTACCGCAAGCCGGGTCATAAATAGATTCTCCGGGTTTGGCGTCAATTATCCTGCCCATCAGATTAACAACTGAACGCGGCGTATAAAATTCTCCTGCTTTTTTATTCGTTAAATCAGCAAAATGCTTAATAAGATACTCGTATGCTTGACCGAGAAGATCCGGTTCGATATTAGAATTGGAAAGATTATGTTGAGAAAAATGCTCAATCAGATTTATAAGAAGCTCATCTGACAAACGTTCTTTATTCGTCCACTGCGCGTCACCGAAAATGCCATAAAGAAATTTCTGATTAGCCTTCTCGATTTCACGGAACGCAAATTGCAGAGCCTGCCCCACATTCGTGGTCACTTCACGCACATCGTTCCAGTGGCAGTTTTCCGGCACGATAAAACTATGGAATTCCGGAAAGCTAGCGTATTCTACGTCACCGCCGGATTCCTCTAAAGCCTGTTTATATTCTTCATCATAGACATCAGATATGCGTTTAAAGAACAATAACGGAAAGATATAAACCTTAAAATCAGCCGCGTCTACCGGCCCTTTTAGTATCCAAGCGGCTTTGGATAAATACTGTTCAAGTTGTGAAAGTGTTATCTTCCCGTTCTTCATAAATCCCCTTCATCCGCGAAACTGTAATAATTACCGTCACCGATGATAATGTGGTCAATTAACTTTATCTCCATCAGCCTTCCGGCATCACTTAGTTCTTTGGTGAATTTCTTATCCTGTATGCTTGGCGTAATGTTAGCGCTGGGGTGATTATGCACGCAGATAATAGATGCCGCGAATTTCTGTAAGGCGCTGTGGATAATCTCTCTCACAATCGGCATAGCGTGGTTTACGGTACCTGTAGCGGCGTCGGTGATGTCAATGATGCGGTTGTTGCTGTCAAGATAAGCAACCTTAAACGTCTCAGTCTTTAAGTCCCGCATCTGAGGTATGAGGATATCCACAATATCTTTGGCTGATGATACCTTTTGCTTCCCGGCACTTGATTCATCCTCACGGAAGCGTCTCCCAATTTCAAAAGCAGCTTGAATGTGTGCCATTTTAGCACTGCCTAGACCCTTGAAGTCTTTCCAATCCCGAGCATCTGTTTGTATCATATTTCTAAACGTACCGAATTTCTTTAATATGTCTCGCGCAAGATCAATCGCGCTTATGCCTGGTGCTCCTATCCGCAAAAGGATTGCCAGAAGCTCTGAGTTACTTAAACTTCGAGCACCCTTCTTTAACAGCTTCTCTCTTGGTCTGTCATCCTCTGGCCAAGCATTAATTCCTGATAATTTTTTATTTTTTGTTCTTGTCATACACCCATAGCTTTTAGAATATTATTTAACTCGTTTACATGACTTCTTTTTTCATCAAGCATCTCTTTAGGGAATAATTTCTCATAGGATCGCTTATCCGTTTTCTTGTCTGGCGCCAAATACCTTGACTCAAAAGTGCTTTTACATTTTTCGCTCGCCATATTTTCGCCGTGCCCTAAAATAATTAAAAATACCCCTTCTATGCAAGGTGTTAATTTTAGGAATTCTATCTTCGGTCTTTGTTTCATGCGAGAAAGCAATTTTTTATCTGCGTCAAAAGGAACATCAGCATCAATCAAAACAAAACATCTATCGTATCCTCTGCTTCCGCATAATCTAATAGCTTTTTCAACAACATTTCGAGGAGATCCCCCATAACCGCATTCAACATTTACCGAGACATCCATATCGCGTGTTATGTACAATTCCTTTGCATATCGCAAAAATGCTTTTTCTGTGGGACCCTCACCAACTATTAAAATCGTCTTTTTAGTTCTTCTGACTGGTCTTTTTCGCTGCGCTGCCATATTCTCTCCTCTTAAATATTTGGTGTTGAACCATAAGCGCCAGCCATATATTTCGCGTAAATATTGTCGTCTCTGCGTATACCTTTTAACTCATCCAGCCTGTAAATTTCACTTTTGCATTCTTTATTTTTTTCTACCAGCATCACCTGCTCTTTCTCTAGGTGGTTCAGTATTTCCAGCGAGTGCGTTGTGAACAGAAGCTGAGTATTTTTCGGATTTGTTGCCGGGTTTCCAAACAACTCAATAATCCTCGGTAAAGTATGCGGGTGTAAATCAATTTCTAATTCATCAATTATCGCGATTCCACCTTGCTCGATTGCCGGTAAAAGAAAATATAATAAAACAAACATGTTTTTTGTCCCGCTTGATTCAAACGCAAATGGAAGATCATATGTTTTTCCATTAACCAAGTGGGCTCCATAAGGCAAGTATATTTGTTTTTTCTCGCCCGTCCTCTTGTTATGTGCCTCTCCTGCCGCAATACGAATTCCTTCCAGGCCAAGATCAATATCTTTTAAAAACGAAACGACCTTTACAAAAACTTCCGGGTTCTTGTCATAAAACTCCGATGCTTGAAAAAGGCCTTGCCCTCCCAAAGAAGAGGTGTCCCATGTTTTTCCTTTCTGGTTTACATTGCTAATAATCTTGCCCCAAAACGAGGCTATATCCGTGAGGACATCATTCCTGATAGCTACAGATGCCGCTATAAGAGAAACGTTTTTTCGTAAAATCTCTTTCACAACTTCTGTTTTTAAATTAATACGCTGGGATATTTCTGATCCCTGAATCGTTTCGCCCCATACTCTCTTAAAAAGATAATTAAAATGATTTGTCTTTTTATCTTTTTTGTATAATTCTTCTTTTATAACATGTGTTTGGCATAAATGCAGTATATACTTATAAATTTCTTCTTTATGTTCAAATGCTATTTCAAACTCGGAAGGTTTTTCTTCGTGATCTGAAAAAGAAAAAGTATCAATCGGGATCTTTTCCTTTTCACCTTCAAGCCCAACAAAAGAATTACGAACAAACCAGCTTAAAAAAGCTAAGGCTTTTAGAGCGTTTGTTTTCCCAGAAGCGTTAGCCCCGATAACTGCTGTTATCTTACTTAAACGCGTACCTGCTGGGCTATCAACAAACATATTACTTTGGGTCTCTCGCCCCTTTCGAATGGCCTCAAAGTCAATTCTGGATTTTTCTGAAAAAGAACAAAAATTCTTAAAGATAAATGAATGGATCATTTTATTCTCCTGTATTGTTTACAGCTATTGCAACTTTGTGATTTCTTATTAACAAAATAATACCATTTTAACAGAATTTTGTCAATATCTATTTTTATTGTGCACTAAACTCCCTGTATTTAGCTGATCGTGCAAAAAGCATCTTTTGCTGTAACGACAATTCGTTAGAACACTTTAGGAAACCCTAAATCTTTATTTTAGGCTGATTAGGCATCAAAATAATTTATATTTGCGGAAATAGAGTCACTTTTAAACTATTGCGCTTATAAAAACAAGGTTCGTTATTACTGCAGCGATTATATCAAGTAATCCACCTATTCGTTCTGCCTTATCATCAAACATCAAAATAGCATAACATGCAGGAATCATCAAGGTTGTTTATCCTGCCAATTCTTCAATATGCCTTTTACATAGGCATAACATCTTTTCGAATTACTTACACTCTTTTTATCTACTATGGCAAATGCTTTCTTTACCTGCTCTTCTCCGAGAGAATCCATCAATACAATTATCTCTTCTACTACTTTGGGATCATTCTCTTTAAAGACTATTTTCGCGTATTCCTTTGCTTTGTTTAGTTTTTTCGCACCATATGACAACTCTAATCTGTCCCATTCTGCTTCTAACCATTCAGGATCATATAAAGGCAAGACCTTATAGGATTTGGCTAACAGGGCCTCATAAGAACCTTCTTTAGGAGTATCATAGGCAACATCAATAAGGTTTAAGCTTCTCAACTCCCCCATGCCTTTACTAATAACCCACTTACTTACATTAAAACGTTTGGCTAAAACATCCAGGCTGGAAAACCACCATGGCTTAGCATTGCTTATATTTACATATGCTAAGTTTATAAGATAGCAAAATTTTGCTCTATGCGAAAGCTGTCTGTCCCATCCATGCTCCCAGTAATTATCCGGTATCTGAAAATACCAACCCTTCGGCATTAAATAGGGCTTTTCCGGGTTATCATAACTCAATAATGTAATAGTAGCATCTTTGTTATGTTCAGGTTCAAATTTTATAAGTTTATAGTCTTTCTCAAGCTTTCTTAGGCTTTTTATAATCTGTCTTCTGTAATCGGTTCTTGTCGCGGTACCATATAATCCTAAAGAAGCTGCTATCTTATCATAATCAAGGATTATCCTGTCTTCAAAATTATTATTGAACTCCCTTAAAAGTAACAGATATAAGTCAAATGTCCTCTCGCTTTGGTTTGTCAGCATGCGTCCAGCTAAAATAGAGTTCTCTAAGAATTGCCAGGACACAAAAACTCCTTCTTCTTGGGCTGGGATTGTATTTGTGACCTTCTTATCTATCTTTATGGTTTCAAAATACTTGAGAAGCTCGCTTGCTAAGCCTTTTGACTTTATCAACACATTCGTTTCAGCATTCTTACTAAATGCGCTCTCGCTCCAGTTAGAACTACCCATTATGATAATCTCGTTATCTATGACTATGGCCTTGGCATGTGTATATGTAGTAAGATTATCGTATTCCACATCTATTCCTGCTTCTTTAAGCATCTTAAAGCACCAGGCATTCTTTCCTTTCGCTGCCCATTTATATATATCCTGTCCTGTAACAAAATCTATATTTTGGTCTAAGATAATTTTTAACACTACGCCTCGTTCTTTGGCGCGCATTAACTCTTCGATCAGCTTATAAACCTTAGTTGTTTTATCATAAGGGTGCAGGCTAACCTGATACATTACCACATAAATCGACTCTTTTGCCCCTTGTAAGGCTTCTTTAACTGTTGGGTAGTATTCCCTACCACTAATATCTTTAACTTCTGCTATATAGCTATCCTGCGCACTAACAGGTGAAGATATCAGGAATAAAAAAATAAGGGGCA
>Ga0208904_1001562_pt1 | contig 15500 bp, 26 predicted proteins | sample AntAceMetag02UKB_FD_184774 | JGI IMG/M metagenome (GOLD analysis project Ga0208904, IMG submission 184774) | Saline lake microbial communities from Ace Lake, Antarctica - Antarctic Ace Lake Metagenome 02UKB (SPAdes) (version 2) | ecosystem: Environmental > Aquatic > Non-marine Saline and...
CTTGTAGCTACAAATGATTGTGCTCCACAGTTTATTATTAAATCTGGTTCTGCTTCTTTTACTGCTGTAAATAATGAGGATTGATCTGTAAGATCTCCTTCAATAAAGTTTATTTTATCTTCAATATCTGTTAATCTCCAATAATTTTTTGTGCTATTTCGTCGTACTAGTCCGTATATTTCATAATTTTTCTTTAATAATTTTTTAACTATAATACTGGCTATTTGTCCTGTTATTCCCGTTACAAACGCTGTTTTACTCATCATTAATCCTCCAATTGTATTTCGTCGAATCCTTCTTTTAACGACATGGATTCATAAATTCTGTCGAAATGATCCCAAACATTTTCCCATATTTTTCGAGTAATATGATTTCCGTGCGGATCACTTAATCTTCTATCAACACACATTTTCTTTGTGTATTTTGGCATTCTAATACCGATAATTTTATATCCTACTTCTTTTGCATAAAAAATAAAATCTCTTCGTAAGTCGCAAGTCATGTTTGCACCATCAACAACAATATTAACACCCAACTTGAGAAATTTACGATATATTTCAAGTTCAGTTTCAAAAATAATATCTTCATATTTTTTATTAAAAATATAATCTCCTGCACCCAAAAAGTATCGAAGCCCGTCACGATTTATTGATATGTATCCTTTATCCACATATTTTTTTGTTATGGTGGTTTTACCACTACCAATATTACCTATAATAATAATTACGTTTTTTCCCATTCACACACACCCTTCACTTTAAAAATTTCCGAATCTATTTCAAAAATATAATATTTCCATGGCACTAATTCAAGTATTTTGCGTTCTATCTCTATAGAATAACCCAAAGTGGTTTCAGATTCTAACAAAATTTCATGTCCTAATCTTCCTGACCAGAAATCTTGGATTATTGTTATTGAACTATTAAATACATCTACTATTCTTTTTCTTCCTGTAATTTGCATATTGTTAGCCTTCATTTTATACAACGTATTAATTCAAATTCTTCTCCGTAGTCTTTGTCTATTTTTAATCCACAAACTTCTGCAAATTTAAAAATTGATTCTTTTGTATAATATTTTGTTTCGGTCATAAACAAATTATGATAACAAGACAACGCTTCAAATTTTTTGGTTATGTGGTCTATTTTCAAACTCTCGAACCAGTTGGTATTTCTATCGTTTAAGCCATTGAAAATTGTTCCTGAGAAGCATTTAAACGAAAAAATTTTTTCTATATTGTTAAAAATAGAGGAATTACAGACATTTAAAACCACGTTTCTAATGATATTAGAGTCTTTCAAAAGATCATTGCGAGAATGTGTGTAAACCAAGGTTGGATTGAAAAATTTTATGTCATCTTCGATTATTTTTATAAAATCCAATTCTGATATTGTATCAAATCTGCTATCAGGAAAAAAATGTGATCTAAAATCTTCTATTCCCAAAACTTTGCAAGATTTTTTAATTATTGTTTTTATATTATTATGAACACGTTTTGAAATATTATTTGATTCTATTCTAATAGCAGAAGAATAATGATTTTTTTCTAAAGTGGCATTCATATATGTGATATAAACTTCATGTCCTTGTTCCACAAGCTTTGCTATTGTGCCGCCCATTGATACTTCCGCATCCAATATATGAGCCGCTATTATTAATATTTTCACGAATTAGTCCTCTTTAATAAACAATCTTCTTCTTTGATTTTGTCTTTCCAATATATATCCCAACAGACATTACATCTATGTTCGAGGGATAAACTATCTATATATTTTCCACAACTCACGCATTTTACTTGACTCAAAAATATTTCCTCACATGGTTTATGGCATGAAAAATGTTTTTGCATAATATATCTCCCTCAATAGATATATCGGGTTTTGTGGAAACGTCTTGGTCGGTTATCAAATGTATTGATGTTATTCCAATAATTTTGCATGGAATAAATCCAACATACAAATTGTTTCCTATATAATTTATTTCTTTTTTTGTAGCATTATATTTTTGCAATATTAATTCAAAAATATACAAATCTGCTAAATGTTCTTTTATATCATCCAAATAAAAAATATCTTTAAAAAAATTAGTTAATGTTTTTATATCTTCTGCATGTTTGTCTTTATTTTCAGCTAACAATATTAAGATAAATTCATCTTTGATTCCATCCAATAATTTATCAATACCGTTACGCAATTTATTGCCAGCGATATCAAACAAAGAATCAAAATTAACGATTAATATTTTTTTCATTTCTAATACTTCCTATAAAAAAACAATTCGTATTATAACTATATTTTGTTTCTGGTAATCTATACAGATATGCAAACATATTTATATTTTTAAAAACTTGTTTGTAGTTATGTGAATATATTTTTGAGTTCTTCGAACATTCGTGTTTTCCTTTTTCAGAAGAATATTCTATATTCCATTCATTCAATGCTACAAAAGTTTTTCTTGTTAAAGTTTTAGCAGTTGTTAAAAATTTATAAAGTTTTTCATCATCCAAAAACGATAAGCATTCATTTGTTATTATCATATCATATTTATTATTTTTATTCAAAGAAAAAATATTTTTATTATCGTAAAAAATATTTGGATATTTGTTAATTCTTATTGCGGTTCTTATTTTATCTTTATTATTATCTATTGCTGTTATTTTTGCATGTGGGAATTTTCTTGCAAATTCTTTTGCCAAAAAACCAAATCCACATTCAGAAAACAAAACATGTTTGAATCTTATTTTATGTAATTCTCCGTAAAACAATTGTCGATATAAAACATTCCATTCGGATCTAAATTTAAAATTATCATCGGTTGTGTTTTTATTCATGTTATTAATTCCTGCAATCTTGTTATTATTCTACCAGCGCAATCTTTCCATGTAAATTCATTATCTATTAAAAATTTACGCGCATTTTTACCAATAAGTTTTGCCCCTTTATAATTTTCAAAAACATGTCTCATTAATTTCATTGTGTGTTTCACATCTGGTTCTCTACAAGTTCCATTCTCATAACCGTAATGAACCCAAGACATTTCTTTACTTATTTTTGTTTTTTTGGTATTTATTAAATAAGATGTTTTTCTGTTGCAAAAATCCAAATGTGCTGAATAATTACTAACTATTGCTGGTTTTTCACAAGCAAGACTTTCTATCAGTGGTAAATTAAATCCTTCACCCCGCGATGTTGATATATAACAATTACACGAATTATGTAATTTTAAAATTCTTTCTTCTTCCATTTTGTCTAATATTAAATATATTTTTGGTAAAATCGGATTGTGTTTTTCGTTTATTAATCTATTCATTTCATTAAATATTACTTGTTTTGAATTAACTGTGAAATTTCCTTCGTATGTTTTTATTATTAAACAGACATCTTCGTCACGTGAAAATTCATTTGTAAAAGCTTTTATTAAAACATCATAGCCTTTTCTATATGTAAATTGAAACATTGATAAAAATTTAAATTTTTTTTCTGTATCTAAATCTAATATTTCATTTTTATTGGGTTTAAATTTTTCAACATCTACTCCGAGTGGCATTATTTTTAATATTTTTTTATTTACTCCACTATTCTTATAAGTTTCATAATTAAATTTACTAGGAACCCAAGCCTCAGAAATAAATTTATTTATTCCTTTTACCCAAATATCTGGTATTGTATCTATTTCGTACATACTAAACAATATCAATTTGTGTTGTTTGTCTATTATTCTTTCATCTGCGAAAATAACATCTGGTACTGTTATACATAATATTGGAATATTTTTTGGTAATATTTCTATATCAAATTCTCTTTTCTTAATTTCTTGTAATATTCCTTTGTCGATTTCGTCTGGAATAATACCAACATCGTTATATTTTATTATTCCAAAATTTATATTCATTTTTATTAATTCTATTATTATATTTCTACAGACATTCCCATATCCACTTATATCATAATGTGGACCATATATCGCAAATTTCATGTAATCTCAACCATCGGTTGTCTATAATTATCAGTATCGAACATCTTTAACCATTTTGGTATTATACAATCATCCCAATCCAAATATCGTTCAGTAAAAATTCTACCATTCATTCCATGTCGTTTTCTTTCGTTTTCATTATCATAATAAAACATAATATTCTCAGCAAGATCGTTAGCATCTACTAAACACAAATAAGATCCGATAGCTCCGACTATTTTTTCTTTTACTTTTGCCAATCTTCCAGAAACACCAACCTCATTGTGTAACAATTCTGGTCCAGTAGAACAATTCGTCATAACTGTTGGAATACCGCACGCCATTGTTTCTGCAATCGTGAGACCAAACCCTTCCGCTCCGGTTGGCAATACATGAATATTCGCCAATGAATACAACTTTGCCAAATCTTCTCTATTCAAAGGATCAAAGACATCATTATAATTTGCTGTTTTAAATACTTTATCTTGTATTCCGAGTTGTCTAATAATATCTAACAGAGGCAATCCTTCTAAATCGTTCATATCTGTATGCATATGAAATACCATATTTTTATATTTATCTGGATATTTTTTACTTATAATCTTGATAGCTCTTAAAAATTTTTCAGGTTCTTTTCTTAAATTGTTTCTTGATGCAAATAAAACAACAAATTTTCCATTGTATTGTGAAGTTAATTTTAATTCTGGTCTTGGAATAAATAATTTAGTATCAACCCCTAACCAAATAAAATCAGTTGAATAATTATATTTTTTAAATTCACTTTGACCATATTTTGACATAGAAAGAAGTACTTGTGGTGCGGATATATTATTATATAAAGAGGCAGGTATAGGAGAAGAATCTATAGAAGCATAATGAATCCATTTGTAATATTTTGATATATTATTATCTACCAAAAACGCCATCGGTTTTGACCACAAATCAAAATAAGTTATTAATATATCAGGTTTTGTTTTTTTCAAAAACGGAATAAAAGTATTTATACCAAACTCTGATTTATCACAAGGATATAATTTATATCCATTTTTTAAATTTCCAAAAGTTGTTTTAAAATCATAATCGTTGTCAAAAACAGTAAGAATTTCACCAAAATGCTGAAAACTTAAAAAATTAACGTCATGCCCAAGTCTTGAAAAACCTTTTGCTAACTGTCTGCCAACTGTACTAAATCCTGTTGCAACAAACGGACCTTCGCCAATTATACTAATTTTCAAAAAACATCATCTTATTAACATATAAACAAAAACTTTATAAATGTTTCTGTTATTTTATTTGTTATCTTTATATTTTTCATACATTATATCACAATATACTGTTGACATATACATCTGTGGTTGATTTTCTTTTAACCCAGAAGGTTTAACATCTATCAAATCTTCATTAGAACATCTTATACTATCTATATATGTTATATTTATTAAATTATCGGTATCTATCCCCGTTTCGCCATATATATTTGCATTTAATATTTTTTCTATTTCATCTGTTATTAGATTTTTTAATAAACCATTACTTGACGCAATTGTTGTATGAATTGCATAATAATCTCCAGATACAATACCATCGGATATAGGATCACCTGTTACAACAAGCGTGTCATCTGTATTGGAAGTTATAGTATAACTTTTGCTTTTTAAATAAAAATATAATGTTTTAGTAGCGTGAATGTTTGTTACCCAATTTTTTGTATTATCTACAAGTCCAGTTTCTGTGAGTGTTCCTCTGGATGATACTTTGAAAAAGTTTAATGCTTTTGTCATTGGTGGCAATCTTACAGTTATTCCTACAGTTTTTGTACACTTGTCAACAAAATAATTTGAATTTTCGATGGATCCTATATAACTAGATTCTGTACTAAAATCATCAGCAAACACTCCTATTTTTGGAAAAATTCTTGTTATCTTTTTTGCACCTACTGGAACAATCCATGCTCTTGCACTTTGCCCTGTTGGATCAAACAAATTATCGCGTAATTTGTTCATAATCCAATCTGTTACTTCTACTGTCATTTAAATACATCCTTTATTGTCGAAACTAAAAATTTTTCTATTTCTTCTTCTTGTTTACGCAAAGTATATTGTGCAGCTGGTTTTAAAGATGGTCTAAACATTCTACTACCAGGTCTTGAATTTTCATGATATTTAAAATAATCTATACCTGTTCCAACTTTACAACTATATTTTCCTAATTTTTGTTTTCTGAAACTTCCTTTCAAATCTCCAGTTCTGACTAATATTCCATTATTCATTCCTATAGATTTTTTTAGTGCTATTGTGCTTGCTTTGAGATCTGCCCATGCATATACTCCTCCTGGTCCATTTGGAAAATATGAAGCAATTTCTTTTAATATTATATCCGCAGATATATTTGTGCAATCTGACAAAGAATCTCGCAACGTTGGACGTAATTGTCTTAATTGTATCATGAATTTATCAAGTGTGTGAGATATTTGTATCATTTTAAGTTAGCAAAAACATGGCTGTAAATGCACTTATTGTTGAAGACAATATAACCATACATGCTTGCCATATATGTCTTTCGCTTATTTCATCATGTGCCAAATGATTTGTTATTAAACTATTATTAATGGTTATTTCTTTGTTTATATTTCCCAATATATTATAAAAATTACCATGATCTTCTCTATTTTGTTCTTTCATTTCTTTAAAATTTTCGTAATGATCTTCTGTTTTAGTTTTAATTTCAGCTATTTCTGATTCTACGCTCATTCAATTCACCATTTTTTTACTACATCTATTTTTTTGTATATTATTTTATTGCCTGAACCAGACATAACTATGTAATCACTGACATTCAATACACTATAATTGCCAGATGCTCCTGTCAAATTTCTCTTTATTATATAATTATAATTATTGTCTATTTTTATTGGACAATCGTTTTTTGCAAAAACAATACTCCTTTCTGCTTCTTCATCCGCTGGCACTCCAAAACGTTTTGCCATCTTTATATATTGAAATAAAACCTTGTGAGTTGTTTCTGTGTAACTTAAATCTTCTGTTGGTCCATACCAACCAGCTTCATCCATTTTGTCAGCATCATTTACATATTCTATTACTGTGACATCTTCCCCGCGTCTATTTATTATAGCATTAACCCTTTCTGGTCTTATGGGGTCTGTCATACTTCGTCATTCCATGTATTTTCCGTGATATCCAAATCATCATCTATTGCTGTAAAAAATGTATCATAACAATCATTATCTACTTGCAACCAATGATTTACTTCTTCCATCAAATCTTTTAAATATTGACTTTCTGTTTTTACAAAATCACGAATAATTTTTACATTTTCTGAATTATTTTCACTTAATTCACCGAGTTTATAATCAACCCCGGTACTCATTAATCCACCCAATACTCTAAAAAAAGCTACTATTGCCCCTTTAGATGTTATAACGGCTTCATGTAAATTTGTAGATATTGCTTGTGATATAAAACTTTCAAACCATTCAACGACATCATCAACAACATCTTCAAACACTGTATCTGTATAATCGTCTGTGTCTTCTAATCCAGTTCTTCTTCTAATCCTGGATATTCGCTGAGCTGTTGTCAATACCAATTAACTCACCAAAAAAAAATAATAAAGTGGAAAACCACTTATGCTACGACACCAGTTAAACAGGCTATTGCTGTTGGTCTAACAACATAAAATGCATATCTTGTGTACGCTGGTATTCTGATTGCCCTTCGAGATTTCAATTCTTCAATATCCACCGTGACTGGTTCTCTTTCGTAGTGTCTTACAGCTCCAATTTCTGTATCTACTAAATAAACTGTTCCTGTTGTACATTCAGTTGTAGTTAATATTACAGAATTAAACAAATCATCAACAAAACCAGTTTTGAGTGTATTCATATCAGATGTACTTACTGAATAAATTCCCTCAACCGATCTTAAATAATGATACGCTGTTGGATGCATAATTAAAGCTTTTTTACCTCTTCCGAAATTATTTGTTTCTAAAAGACTATTCAAATAAGACAGATCCTCGATAATTGCTGTAGTTGCTGTACTCCATGCTACGACTACTGGAAATACATTATCGTCATCAACTCCGTCATCCAATGCTGTTAAAAAATCACTATTTCTTTCATCTACAAAAGCTCTTGCAATTTCTTGGTTATACATATTTACTGTATCCCAATCAGCGTCATCTATAAATCTTTTTGCCATAAGTGGTGCTACGGCTTTCTCAACCATTACAACATAATCCTTATCGAAAGAAATAACGTCTGACTCCATTTCTTCTAATTCTGATTGTGTGCTAACACTGAGAGTAGATGTTTGTTTTACTACTTCTACCACATTTCCTTTTGCTACAGTCGTTTTAATAGTAGATGCGTCTACAACATCATTTGCAGAAATCATTCTTGTTATTTCTTCTTCTACTTGCTGTTTCAAAAGGTCATAATTATCAATACTTGTTGCTCCCATTCATATCACCTTATAATATAATTTTAATATAATTTCCGCTAGTTGTTCCTTCTGTTGCGACACCGAGTTGCTTTGTTGTTCCGATTACTGTAGCGATAACTGTTCCGTTATTTCCTGCTGATACTGATTCTCCTGCGGCAATTGTTCCACCGGCGAGTACTCTGTATTTTCCTTTTGTTCCGATTGTTACTCTGTTTCCAGATGTAATTGTCGTTTCTGTTATTGCTGAAGAACTGTAATTTCCACCAATAGCTACACCAATACATTGATCTTGTGTAGCAGCAGTACCGACATAAGCATAAGGTGTTGTTCCGTTAATTTTAACAACTTCGGCTAAAGTTATTGTTTCAGCGGCAGTTACTCCTATTGACCATCCATCATTTATTTGTACTTTTCCCAATTTTATTCACCATTTTTTGTTATTGTTTCCATTGTTTCTTTAAAACTTCCACATGAATCTCTCAATTCTTTTGCAGACAATTTGTTAATGTTTTTTGTTTTTCCTAATATTTCAGAATTAGTTATTGTTTTAGATTCGGTTGGAGTTTCAACATTAGATATCATTTCCAAATAATCTTTCAATATATCTTTATCTTTTTCAGATAATTCTGTTTTTCTTTTTTCTGTATCGATTTCTTTTATTTTTGATTCGATTTCTATAATACTAGAAATTATAATTTCTTGATTTGTTTTTTCAATTTTTTCTAATACTTTATTTTTCTCAGATAATTCTGCTTTTAATTTTGCGTTTTCTGTTTCCAATTCAGCAATTTTAGATTTTGATTCCTCAACATCTAAATCTTCTGTTTCTGTCGTTTCAGTTTCTGAATCTTCTTCAGTTTCTTGAATTTCTTCAATTACTTCAGTATCTTCTTTAACTTCAGTATCTTCAATCAATTCTGTATCTATTTCAACTTCGTCGATTACAGTATCAGTTGTATCATTATCTAATTCCACATCAAGTATTTCTTCTTTATTTATTTCACTTTCGTCTGTATTTACCATATGATCACCGTTCTTTTTTGATGATAATTTTTTATTTTTTATAATTTTATTTAATTGTTTACTAGCTGTTGCTAAAATTTTAACTGTTGCTAAAGTATCTGCTGGAAAATTAGTTAATCCTATATGCTGATAAATCATATCATAAGCCAAAACAGTACATATTACCATTTCACCATCGATTTCATAAGATTCACCAGGATAATGCTCACATTTTTCCCAATCATTTAAATTTTCACCACATATACTGCAAATAGGTGTTACATAAGCAGCCAAAGAACAATAACGTATTTCGTCTCTTAAAAATCCTTCTATTGTGATTGGTTCAGTTATTCTTGCAATTGCATGCGCTGATTTATTTTCTTCATTAAATCCATAACTTAAAACCCAACCAGCAGTATCAGTTAAATTTTCAGTATCATGTTGTCTTTGAATAGGAATTCCAGTTCCTGTGGCTCCCATTAACGTAGGTAAACTCTTTATTAATTCTGTTTCTATTACTGTAAAAAAATTAAGATTTGTGCCAACATGTGCAAATTCTAATTTTATATCCAATGATTTTGGTTTTGTTCCATCGCTTTCGTATTGGGCTTGGTGGGTATTAAAATCATTATAAATTTTATCAACGGAAATGTTTTCTATATCAAATTCTACTTTTCTTGATTTATTTTCCATTTCGTTATGAATATATTTTTGTAATTTTTTAGAATCTTTTGGTTTTTCACTATCAAAAGAACTCAACATTTCTTGCATGTCACTTTCCATAATACGTGTCATTTCAACAAGATCTTTCTGTTTTGCTTCTTCATCTTGTTTTAATTTTTCAATTTTATTTTTTTCAGCACGTAATTTTTCTATACGTTTATTATATTCTTCAAATATATCATTATTAGTATCCATTATAAAACACCTTAATCAAATATTTTGTTTAATAACAAAACATCATGTGTAGCTTTTTACTCAAAATAGTATTATATGTGAAAATATCTTTTAAATATTGGTTTTTTCGTTCTTAATTTCGTTATAAATTTTACTTAATTGATTATCATCTAATGTTTTTACAATGAATCCCGATAACTTTTTAAGTTCATTTTTAATTTTGTCCAAAACATCTTTATTATTATTAATATTTTTTTCATCACGCAATATATCTATTTTTTCAGTTATTTCTTTTATTAAATCATTATCATTTGTTTCTTCGTTATTATCTAATAATTTTTTTAATTCTTTTATTATTTTTATTAAATCTTTTAAATAAATTATAACTTTTTCTTTTTCTTTTTTTGTCCATTCGTTTTCAATAATTATATTTGCTCTTGTAGATCTTCCGCGTAATATTGCTTGGGCAACTGATCCTTCTTCACTATAATTATTTATTAGTGCTGTTAATATATCTTCTGTTATGGCTGCTGGAGTTAATGTTCCACCATCTTGACAAAGATAATTATCAAGTTTTCCACCCGGAAAATAAACATTATGAAAAATAATTAATTCCCAACTACCACTTAAATTTGGCGTAAATGTAATTCTATAACTACCATTACCCAATTCAGATATAATTGGTATAGTGGTTGCAGAAACATCATCACCATTTGGATCAAAGAGATTTTTTGTAAAATCGGCATCAACTAAACCTGTTACTAAATTTCCATCTAAATCATGAACTATAAATTCGTCTATAGCTGTTCCGTTAAGTGGAATAATAACTTTTACTATTTAAATCTCCTCGTTTATATTTTATCTATTTGTATCTCTTGGCGGAGTGCATCCACCACGACCTCTATTTCCACGTCTTCCTTTTCCAGAACCATCACGTTTTGGAGTTCCTTTTGTTGCTTTCATATATATCATCTCATTATCATATTTTTTGAACTTCTAACCACACATTAGCAGTATCGCCACCAGTGTTTGTTTTACAACTTGCGCTAATCCTTGTATCTGTATCAGCCCCATCCGGACATACATAAAATGTTTGTGTTACTGCGCGACCTATTATACTAGTGCCAATTTCCTTTAAATTTCTCATATAACTCATTTTTAATTCTCCTTACATTATCCAGTAATTGCTGCTATCACTTATAATTTGAATACTTTCGTATTGGCTTAGTGACATAGTATTAACACCATCTATTGTTGTTCCACCAGTAGTATTAGCATCAACTGTAATTGTTCCTGTTCCAACATTTTTTATATGATATATTTTTCCTTTTAATGGTAAAGGAAAATTAATTGTAAATGTTTCATTTCCTGCTCCGCATATAATAACATCGTCAGATCCAGTTACTGTATAAGCCGCAGTTTTAGCAACTATATTAGCTCCATATCCGTTAGCATACATTGTACCAGTTGTTGTTAAATTTCCGCTTCCCAAATCAGAAGGCGCAGAAATATTTCTTAGAAAATAATTATCCGTGATTGCTCCAACTAATGCTGGGCAATAAACACCATATTGGTTTGTCGTGTGAGCTGCAGTTGCTATATCTTGAATTTCAAGACCATATCGATCATGAATAATTCCTGTTGTTTTTTTAGAATCACACGTAGCTAAAAACGATGAAGCATTTATAATATCTCCATTATTTGTAGATGCATTATCATTATATACATCACCTCTAACTCCTATTGCATTTGTGAGAGTTCCATCACTTCTATGTCTTGCTCTTCCCCATTCACCAATAGCCTCAAACAAATCACCAGATCCCCCAAAACCACCAGCTATTTGTAAAGTATTAGCATTTGATTGATGACCATACATATATCCTAAAACACTACCATCAACATCTGTTCTGTATTGTGCTTGTGATAATCCACCAAACATTGTTGTAGTAGAAGCAAGAGCACCAGCTGGTTCATGAATTGTATTTATAAGATACCCATATCTTGTGCCAGATTGATGTGTAAAATTTTCACTACCTTGTAATATAGCAGTTGAACTAGGAGCATAATCATTTAATCCAATTCTTGTAACATGAATGCTATCACCAGCAGTATGCGGACTAAGTATTGTACCAGAGCGATCCCATAAATCTTCAGCAGTTATTGCACTATCCAATTCATCTAAAGCACTTTTAATATCAGACGCAACCAATCCACTATCAGTATTATTATATGGAACATCAACTGCACTAACTTGATCTGCACCAACACCCCAATCTATATTAGAAGATTTTATAATATCATTTATATTGGTAATAGGATTAGCATCTTTGAGCATTTATTATTTCATCCCTTTAACCATTTTATTTATTTTTTCAATTAAATATTTTTTTCTTAGTTTTGAACTTTTATAAAAATATTCAACAGCAAATATTAAAGATACAGCATGATTAATTGTTTCAACTATTATATTCCAAAAATCATTATTTTTTTTAAATCCATAATTAGCAAAATATTCTATATCATCATTCAACAACATTTCTATAAAGATGTTGTTTGAGTTTTTTGTTAATCTAAAAAAAGCATTTTTGGTATTTATATCGATATTAGAATTATAAGATGCATTTTTTAATAAATCGTATATTTCTTCTTTAATCAACATAAAAACCATCTTAATATATTATACAATTATAATTCTTTTTAAATTGTATTTAATTTATCCTTATATTTATAATACGTTATATTTTTTATCTTTTTTCTATGAACATTTAACCTCATTATTATTTTAGCGACAGAGAATGCAGATTTTAATCCATTTCTTTTTGACCATCTTTCAGAAATAAGACTATAGATATCATTTGCATTGAGATATCTTTCTTTATTTTCTTTCAGTACTGTCAATATTTCTTGTTCTCTCGTCGGTATCATCTTTAATTTCCTCATCTTCTTCGGTTTTTTCTATAATTTCTTTTGTATATTTGTTGTCATTTTTATTTAATATTCCAGTTTCTAATATTCTAATTTTAATCACCCGTGATAATTATTTTTAATTGTTAAAAAATCAACTCTTCGCCACGTATTTTTTTAGTTTCGGGAGTTATATGAAGCACTAATGATCCTATATTCAATGCAGGATACAACGCTTTCTCTGAATAGATACTTGTACCAATTTGATAAGTTTCCAAGTATGAGCCGGTAAGTCCAAAAAATCGTTGTTTTTTAACTATCTTATTACCTATCTTTGATACTATAACGTTTGTTGTAGCGCTCAAATCATGATTATGACCCGCTAAGTAACAATCAGCTTCAAATGTATTAGCTAATGCTTCTATTTTGTTAATCTTGGATCCTCGTAAACGACCAGCACCAATTCCGTGAGTAGCAAATATTTCAACTATTGATCCGTGTTGTTGTTCTCCATTATTTCCAATTCTACCAAAGTGTAATGTAACAAATCCATTATAACCCAAATTTTTGGTTTCTAAAGCTTTAGCAATATCTTCTGTTATATTTAAACGATTAAATTTCCTTAATTTTTCTTCATGATTTCCGTCCAAAATACATATTATTTTGCCCTTTACTGGTTGCAAGATTTCAATGATTTTATCTCTTTGTTCTGTTGGATCCATTAGATCTCTGTCAAAAGAATTTAGATCAAATCGTTTATCAGAACCAGGTATAATTCCTTCTATTTGATCACCCAATAATATGACATACGAATTGGGTTCATCACCAACCTGTTTCATTAGTTTCTCAAAATAAGCCCACTTTGAATTAATATTTCCCAAATGTATATCTGAGCATCCATATAGCTTTATTTTGTCTGTTGCTTTCCTATATTGTATATAATAATCACATACTTCCATTTAAATTCCCTTCTCATTTAATATTTGTTTTTTTTAAATTTTTATAATATTTTTTTTTGCTTCACTCATTTTTTTTCTAGTTTCTTTGGAATGATGTTTTCCATACATTGGATGATTTTTGCCTTTTTTAGTTAAACTTATTTTTTCTTTTGTTTCTTTACTAAGTTTTTTCCCAATATGTTTTTCTCTAATTTTTTGACGAGTTTCTATACTAACTATACGACCTTTATTAGATTCGCTTATTTTTGATTTATGTTGTTCAGATAATCGTTTTCCAATTTTAGCTAACCGCATTTTTTCTTTTGTTTTTTTAGTAAGTTTTTTACCTAAAAGTGGACTATTATTATTTTTATAATATTCGCTTATTCCTTTTTTTATCTTTGCAATAATTTCTGGCTGATTCATTACTTTTTTTGTATTTTTGCTTATAATTTGTTTAGATTTAGTACTATGTTTTTTACCGTATCTTGGATGTTTGACACCGATATAATTATTTTTATAAATATCACTTAATTTCTTCTTTGTTAATTCACTAACATTAGATGCCCCATCTCCACCATCTGTTAAGTTTACAAGAGGTCCATATTTAAGATCAAATCTACCAATAGCTTTTATTAATTTTTTTTCAAGATTAAGTGCATCTAATTCTGTCATATTTTCACAGTATTTAATTATTATAGGAGGAATATTATTTTTCGTACATTTTAAATGATCTTTCCATCTATTATCTTTGCCTTTCCCTACATAAAACGGTTCATAATCAAATTCATATTTACCATATTTATATTTATTAGCTTTTTGTTGATCTAAATAAATATAAACATAAAAAGAATTATTCATTTAAATCGTATCCTTATTAGAATTTTTTTGAAGTGGTAATATTGTCTTAGTTTCTAAAATTTCTAATTTCTCAATAATAGAATTTTCTACTGTTCTTTTAATAATATAACTAATTTGCGATGCAGTTTCTGTTCCCAAATCAACAAATTCGAGTATTTTTTCACCATTGGTTATACTTATTCTTATTAAATCAAGTCCATTTGGATTAAATAATTTAGATATTTGTAATCGATGTATATCATCTTCTCCTCTATATGCCATAAGGTCAATTTCTATATATGTATTTTCCTCGTTTTCAATTACATTCTCTAATATTTCTTTTTTTTCATTCATTGGTTTTTCACCTTTTCATCCATTATAGGTATAATTATATATGGACAATTTATATGAAATGGATTAGAAAATAATAATTCTTCGATATCAAATAATTTATTTTCGTTTGTTGTGCATTTTTTACAATTATTATAGAAAATTAATTTCA